>Ga0326513_10002616_pt1 | contig 13246 bp, 12 predicted proteins | sample 2_2465_0518_D_FD_203654 | JGI IMG/M metagenome (GOLD analysis project Ga0326513, IMG submission 203654) | Bovine rumen microbial communities from UC Davis, California, United States - 2_2465_0518 | ecosystem: Host-associated > Mammals > Digestive system > Stomach > Rumen | place: USA...
AAATCTTTTACTGATACAACTTTAATACCAAAGTCTCTCATAAATACAGCAGGTACACATTTTTGGATATTAATATTAACATAATATTCTCCATTTATTAGTTGTGCATCCATTTGGTCAGAGACCCATGTGTCTGTTACTCCAGTCAAATGTACAAATGGGTTGAATATTTTAAAATTAACCTTACCGTAAACATGATCCCAACTGTATATAGGAATTGAACAACAGTCTTCATTTATTCCACTAGTATAGTCACGATTTACAACTATTTTATTCCAATCATATAACAACAATTTCTCTTGTCCTGTCCCTGCTACATTCTCCTTGTGGAAATAAAGCCAAAATTCACGATATTCTGCTTGCCAATAATTACCATCCCACCATTTGTCACCGATGTTAAGAACGCATTTTAGACATGGCCATCCTTTGTTATAATCAGTGTCACCAGCGTTTCTTGCACCTACTAATGTTTCTGTCTTATTTGCGGCATTATATCCAGCATCATCAAATGTTGTTGTAATATATCCTTTATAATTTGTGTCTTTTATCCACACAGTGACGGTGTCATTACCTATTTTTCCACTTTGTTGATAAAGCAAATCACCTGTTATACATATATAAGTGACGTTACTTGATGATGCAGGTGATAAACCTACTTCATCTTTACCTCTATATTCTAATACAGGCTTGCACATCATTTCATTTACATACATATTCCACCATAATGTCCCGATGTTATCAGAACCTGGGTATTCCATTTGCTTATCTATTACTCTTATACGTCTACCACTCCATGAGTGTTCACCTGTGTTAATGTCAAGATAATAGCGATACCAAGCTTCTACACCAGTGTGAAATATAATGTTCGTCTTCCAATCTACCTTTGCTGATGGTGCTGTACCATCTTCCCAACCGAATGTTTGTGCTAATGTACAGTATTGATATTCACGTTCATCAATACGTTCACGCATATCCCAGTTCATATGTATACTTTGCCAATTTTCATGTTGGTCATTCATTTTTTCAATCATATAAAATCTTATGGTGTATGGATTAAGCGCTAAATTAGTGTTACAGTAACATTGCCAAAAATCACTTGTTGGTGAAATAAGATTGCCATCTGTATTCATACCACCTCGTGTTGGGTAAAACATTCTACTATATACAATATATTTTGCTTTCAATATTGGGTCAGGGTTGTGGATTTTTAAAAACCAATTATTTAAATCCTCATATACATTCATTTCAAATGGGTTAGGCCACGCAAATGCTGCATTCTCTGCATCATCTTCTATATCTACATATATGTCATCGTCCTTTACATCATCAATGTCTGCCTTTACTGTTATCTTATTATATACTTCATCTATTTCAATATTTTGTTCTGTACCTGCATAATCATCTTTTGTCAGAACTCTAAAATTAGAATTGACATAATAAGGCTGGTAATCTCTTAAATTATAATACGTTCTAAAGTCCTGTGCATAAGTTTGCTCTAAATATTCTTTATCACCACAATACTTAACTATTTTATAATCAATAAAATATACTGAGTCACCATAAGGTACAGCAGATAAACCAAAGAACTTGCATATCTCTTCTATTATTTCATACCAATCCTTGTATTCTAATTCTTCGTCATCATCACTATCTTTAAACAATATGTCTGAAATATACTCTAAATTAGTTGGAAATTGTATATCATAATTATAGTTGCTTTGTGCATTTGTTTTGTTTCCCATAAAAGGAATATAGACATTTTGATAACCAGCTTCATTTATTAATGCATGTCTCAATAAATCAGCCATTTTATTTATCCTTTTATTTGATATTGGCCAATATTTGAAGTCCTTTAATGTTGATAATGCATCTACTGCTTCTAATTCTAATTGATTTGCATAAATATAAGGCTGGTTATATTCACATGGTGTCAAAAAACCATAAAATATACATTCGCCTTTTGATACATTGTTAACTATAACTTTTGTTCCATGTGATTCAGATGTATACATATCTGGAAAATAATCATCTGTCACTATTGTTATTGTACAACTACGTGATTTGATAGGTGAGAATATACCATCTGATGTTTGAGATATTATTACAGGTGTTTCTCCTAATGTAATTTCTTGTGTTTGAGTTTCTGAATTATTAGTTATTATATCAACTTCTATTAATTCATTGTTTCTATTACTGAACTGTCCTAAATATTTCATAATATTTGTGTTTATATGTATATATAATAATAGTATTTTAAAGTGAAAAGAGTCCCCTGTTATAAATTTACAACAAGGAACTCTAAAAAAATCAACAATCAAAATATACTAAATTTTATTATGTGCATTGTCGTAATTACGCAATACACCTCTAAGTGTCTTACCTTTAATTACAAAGTTAACGTTTTGTTTTTGTATTGGTCCATTTACATATCCACCTACACCATTTAACAAATTAAATAGACGTTTCTGTTGGGAACCATTTAAAATCATTTCGCCACCGTTAACTCTTGCTATATTATAGTCACCAATTTTACTTCCATTTCCAATAATACCACCTTCTGCAAAGCCACTTATCATAGAAAATACACTCACAACAGCTGCTACACCTGCTGCTATTGCCGCTAAGTTTGCTGGGAAAGGTAACTTAGAACCTGATTCAGTCGCATTTGCTAATGACTTACCTTCCTTAACAACAATTTGACCCATATCAGACTGTGTTTCCAGTGTATTTGCCGCTACTTTTCTAGCTGCTGCCATTTCGCTAATGGTTGCGAAAAGCTCCATCATATTATTAATAGCTTCATAGGCTTGAATTGCACTTTGAATTGTATTAACAACCGCACTAATTCCACTAGTTACTTGTTCAAATGGTGACATATCTTCCCAATTTTCACACAAATTAGTCCATTCATCACCTACACTTCTAATAGAATTATTAACACTACCTAATGCATTTACACCTGCTTTAACACCTTCCCATTGTTTTTCCTTTAATTCAGAGCTTGTTTTAAGTAATTCTGCTTTTTTTGCAGCCTTTTCATATGCATCACCTAATTCATTTACTTTATCTTTTGCATTATCATAAATGTTGGCAAGTTGTTTCTCATTACTTGTTAATGTTGCACCTATACTAATTCTCTTTTGTACAGCATCGTATTGGTCTTGTAATGATTTAACAATTTGCTTGTTAAATTCTAATTCTGATTTAAGGTTATTTGCATTATTTTGTGCACCTTGTTCAGGTGTTGTATTCTTTTGCTTCTTAATATTCTCAGCCACATCAGATGAGTGTTCAGCTATTTCTTCTTGTATTTTCTTTATATCCTTTTCTGATACAACTGGCTTTAACTTTAACTCAATAGCTTCTTTTTGTCCTGTTTTTTCATCTATCTCAGCTTGTATTTTAGCTCTTGATTCATCACTTATAGCAAGCTTCAATTCCTTTTGTTTGTCTGAAATTTCCTTTTCTAATTTTGCAAGTGAACCTTCTGCTAATACTGGCTCAACCTCTATTTTGTCAGGTTTATCAGGCTTATCAGGTTTATCAGGCTTAGATTTAGGAGAAGTTGTAGTAACAGGCTTGTCACCCATACCAGATAAAGTTTTGTTGGCATCCGCCTCAGATTGAGTACTTTTTATATAATCATTTTTTCTTTCAGCTATTCGTTTATCTATATCACTGTGGAATTTTTTAGCTCTATCTCGTGCTTGTTTTGCATAATAATCATTTAATTTCTTAACTTCTTCGGCTGTACGTTTACTATTTGGGTTAACTCCTACAAATACTTGATTATTACGACGAACACCAGCTGCATCAGCATCCTCATCTGATACTCTAGTTTTTGCATTTACAACTTTTTGCTTAGCACCTGATCTATATGATTTTTCTTTTTTCTCATCATATAATTTCGTTAAATCATCAGCTGCTTGTTCTGCTTGTTTTGCTGCCACTGCACGTTGTATAAGAGCTTCTATTACTTTATCTGTATTCTTTACAAATATGTCTTCTGCTGTCTTAACATTAGTGATAGATAAACCTAAATCTGAAAATGCAGATTTATTGTCTTCTATCCATTTCTTCTTTTCGGCTACTGATTTAAGACTTTGCCATTGTGCTTGTAATTGAGCAAATTTACTTTGAACTTTTGTAGATGAGTTACTTAATTCTTCTTGCTCTTTCTTTAACTCTTCTTGTTTTTGTTTTAACTCTTCTGCCTTCTTATTTGCCTTTTCTTGTTCAGCTGTTTGCTTATCAAGATACTTGGTAAACCCATAAATGGCTGCTCCAGCTGCTATAATGGCTGTTGCCAATAAAACATATGGATTCATCTTTGCGACAGCATTGAATGCTGCTTGAGCTGCGGTTGCTGCTTTTGTTGTTATAACACTCTTACCTTCTGCAGCAGTACGTATTCTAATTGCTAATGCAGCTGCTCCTTCTTGTATTGCTCTTGTCTTCAACATTATTGCTGATGAAGATTGTAATGCATTAGTTAATTTAGTTACAAAATTTGCAGCTGATTGAACTGCCATAACAGTGGCTATTGCATCCTTTAATGCCTTTTCATCACCTGTAACTCTTGCTAATATAGATGAATAAGCAGATAATGCATCAGCACCTAAACCAATGGCATCATTAAAGACATCTAAATTTGGTGTGTCACTTGCTAATACTTTAATCTCAGCTTGTACATCACCAACTGTGTCTTTTAATTCACCTGCCTTTACACGTAAATCAGATAATTTTTGTGCTAATTCTTGTCCTGCAGCTGATTGTTTTTCTGCTGCTGTCATTTGACGATATTGTACTGTCAAATTAGTTAATTCCTTTGACAGTCCCATCAATTGACGTTTCGCATTACCTTGTCCAAAACTTGACATTGATGAGTCGGCTTGTTTTATCTGTTCTGTTAAACGTGATAATTGTGATTGTGATTCACCTAATGTTGATGAAAGCATCTTACCAAATTCACCTGATTTAGCTGTCTCAGATAAATTAGCCCATTGAACTTTCAATTCTTTTATTTGTGCTGTTAATTCGGCTTGTTGTTTTTTAGTGGACATAGTACCTGACGCAACTTTATTAAGCGCACTAACTACATTCTTATATGCAGTCACTTGCTCATTCGTCACGTCAATATTCTTCTTAACTGAGTCAGACGCAGTCTTAGTGTCCTTCTCAAATTTGTCTAACATATGTTGTGCTGATTTTATCTCTTCCACAAAACGCGAAGTGTCAGCTCCGATTACAGCCTGTAATGCCATGTTATTATATTATATTTTTAATTATCTAAAACATTCTGAATGTATTGGTTAAGAATAGATTCAGCTCCATTCATGGCCATATCAAGTGCATTATTTGCCTTAATATAACCTTTTGTATATGGCTTGATATTCCTACCATTTTGTTTTGTTTGTGTACGTGGAATTGTACCACCTACAAAAAATCTAGTCTTATAGGAATTGTAATTATCTCTACCGCCTAATGTGTGTATTCTCACTTGTGAATTATTCAAATGTCCTACACGTATTCCATCGGCTAAGTTTCTGTATTCACTTGTACCATATTTGTATAAAGATGAACCACTAAGAAAAGAACTTTTTGCATTATCTCTAATTTTTAATGCACTTGCCATAACAGCATTGTCTATTCTGTCCAACATTTCATCAGCAAGTGTAGTCAAATCCTTTGCATCATATATGTATTTTACTTTTCCCATTGTGCTGCTATATTCTTTAATCTGTTTATGTCATCAGTGGACATTTCGGTGTCTTTCTCATCTTTTACAAAGTCTTCTATGTGTTTATCTTCCCATTTAAACTTGCATATATCTTGTTGCGTCAATTTCTTTTTACTATTAACTTGTGCAGTAATATATGCATTTAAACGTTCTGATTCCCATAGATTCCTATCTAAATATGGAATGTTGTCTATCATGTCGTTTATCTCCCATTCAGAACAACAGTCCATAAAATATTCCAAATTAACTACCCTAAATTCATATACCAATACACGCATTATGTAATGGAACAATAATTTAGGTGTGTCTCCTTTGTTGTCCTTTAACTTTTTTTTAACACGTTATTTGTGTTCGCTACATCAGTTAACCATTTACCAAATTCGTTGAATATGTCAGGGTTATTGTCAACGTAGTCTATAAATTCATCTAATGTTAAAGAATAATCATTTGATGAACTAAGAACAACACAAAACATATATATGATAATGTCTGTGATATTTTCTGGGTTAAATGTCTTCTCAGTAATATTCTCATACATTATCATACTACGTAATGAGTTTTTAAGCTCTATCTCTTTGTCTTTGATTGTGATTTTCATAATATTATTTAAAATTTTTTTTGAAATAAGGGTGTAATATTTATTACACCCTCAATAAGTCTAAATTAGTTTTGTGTTACTTTACTAATAGAACCACTACCAGTAAGTGTTACTGAATAAGTTGCATTTTCACCATTGTTTGCATTAGCTACAAGTGAAGTAATAACAACTTTACCTTCATAGAATGTGTTTGTAGAAGTCCAATAAGGAAGTGCTGTGTTACCATCAGCAACATTCATTGATGGGTCTGCTGGAGTTTGTTTAAGACCGAAACGAACTGTTATTGGTTCTCCTGTTATCATTGAATCGAACATTTCATCATATCCGGTTTCAGTATAAAGATTTTCTGATGTAATCTCCCAATTATAACGGCCAATTTCACTTGCTCCCCAGATGCCATGGTCCTTGCTGGAAATATCTGTAGTTTCAGCTGTGATACTGAAAGTGTGATTTGTTGCATAAGCATATGAGTGTCCATCTTCATTAAATAACATCAAATCACGTCCTTTTATAATCTTTGGTGCTGCCATAATATTTAATTATCTTGTATTTGTAAAATAAATTGCATGTTTTGTATAAATGCATTTTCTGTAAATTCTTCATTTGCGAAGTTTATAGCTACATCATCTATTTCCATAGCTCCATATCTTGCATATGGTACTTGTATTAAATTTCTAACTATATTCGCAATCTGAATACCTGTTGAGTATTTATCTGTCACAATCTTTATTTCAACTGTAACATTATCTTGATAAATACCATCTTTTGTTGATGATGATACAAGTCCTACACGTTTATAAACTATAAATGGGAACTTTGCATCATTATCAGCTATTAATGGATAAACTTTAACACCTAAGTTTTGTAAATCAACATTAGATGATAAAATATTATTTATATATTTGCCTATTTCTAGTGTGTCTAACATATTATTCGTTTACCAATTCCACACGGATGATATATTTCATTTGTGCTTCATCTGGCTCTATATCTAATATTCTATATTGTTTCTCATTCCAAATTATACGGTCAAAATCATCAACTGGAACATAATTTCTAACTTCTAATGTCTTCATATGTGAATAAAATATTTCACTATTATATTCCACTCTTGAACCACTAGTGTGTACTAATCTAGCCCTAGTTGTGTATTTTGTTACCCATTCGGTTGTCTGCTCACCATAATCATTAACTGTGATTTGTGGTGTTATAATCTCTATCTGCTCTTTTAAAATTCCTGCTCTCATAACTAAATATTTGCATTTTCATAGTCTCTATACATGTTCAATATATAAGTCAAAGATGTTGGAACTTCTATTGCTGATGAATAAGCTACAGATTCTCTGTTATCATAGAAATTGCCTATCATTAACAAAATTGCATGCAGAAGTGGCTTTGGTAATTCGCCACTTTCTGCTGCTATTTCTTCAAATGATTTATCAATATGCTTTTCCACTAATTCTTCGGCTACTAGAGCTAAAGATTCAATGTATTCATCATCTTCAGTAAAATCCTCATCTATGTTCAAATGCTTCTTAATTTTATCTAAATCTATTAACATATTGATTAATCTGTGTAAATTTCTATTGTTGATAATGGTCTTGCAATTTATTCAGTTGCAGTTGTACCGAATGCTAAAGCTTCTGGACGGATAAGAGCACCATCAACATATGCATTAACAACTATAGTAACTTGACCATTACCTACTGATTGTACGTCTCTTACAACGTCAATTTGTACACTATCCCATGTAGCAATTACTATAGAAGAAAAATCGCCATATATAAAGTTCTTACCTGCTATGTGAGATGTAGAAAGAACTTCTGTACCATCGATGTTACCATTTTCCATAACAAGTTGTGTAGACTTAGTTGATTTAGCCATTGCACGTAAATCACCTTTTGCAGATGGAGACATTACATACTTCATATCACCAAATACATTTTCAGTTTCTACACCTGCTTCTAATGCTGTAATACCTTTGAAGTCTGTGATAACTTCTGGAGTTACACCATTGAAAAGACCAGCTGGAATAGTTGTTGAACCAGCACCATCACCTAAAAGTACTTCTTCAAGTTTTGAGTTAACAGCTGCGATAATATCTTTACGTATTTCAGCTTCAACACCAATAGAGTCTTGCGCTAAAAGTTGAAGTGAAATAGGATATTTAGCTGTGATACGTTTTGGTGATAATGTCTTTGAAGTGAATGCACCTGAACCATCTTGTGCTGCATCAGTTTCACCTTCAAATGTACATGATACCTTACCCATAAGTGGGATTTGAATGTTGTTCTTTACACCGCTGTAGTATTTAGCACCGGCAGCTAAAAGAACGTTCTTTGCACGAAGTGGACCCCAGATGTCAAAGATGTCAGTTTGTACTACATCTTCACCTTCATCGTTAACAGTATAAGCTCTTACTTCGTTAAGGTTAAATGATTTACCTGTTTCAAGAGAGTTACGTAACTCTTTCATTAAGTTAAATTTTTGTTCCATAATATTACGGTTGTTTTTATTTGTGTCTGTGTTTTTGTCTTCTTCTTCTTTGTTGTCTTCCTTTTGTTCCTCTTTTTCCTCTGAAGTTTCTTTTTCCTCAGATTTTTTCTCCTCTTCTTCTTTCTTATCTTCCTCTTCTTTGGTCTCAGCTTCCTCTAAAGAGCGATATTCACCTTGAAGTGCTTTAACTTCTTCTTGCTTTTCATCGTATTCTTTCTTCTCATCCTCTGTCATTTCTCTGGCTTCAGATTTACAAAGATTCACAATTTCCTCACAACGTTGAATAAGAGTTTCTTGTTTTTCTTTAATTTCAGTTAAAGTCATTTGTGTTTTTCTACTATATTTATATAAATAATAATAACAACATTAGTTGATTTTGTATTTATTCAATTCCTCTAACATTGCATTATATTTCTCTTCTAATTCAAATTTTTGCTTTGCTTCTTCTAAATCACGTTTATCCACAGATGTTGCGACATAGGCAGGTGTCCACACTGGACTTACATCGTAGAGATAACCAATTTTGTTTATAGTACGATATAATTTACCGTCACGTTTCTCCCATTTTTGTGCATCCTTTTCATCTGGAGATATAGCGAAAGCAAAACTAGATTTAGATATGTCACCTCTTTTTAGATATTCTAATAATTCATCACCTAAATTAGTATTTGGTGCTTCAAATTCATAACGTAAACCCTTTTCATCTACAGTTAATGTTAATGAACCTTGACCATTATTTGAACGTGCTAGAACTTTGTCATCATTATGATTGAATTTTGCAAATACATCACAAGCATCTACCATCTCTTGTGTTATTGCTCCACGTTTAATGGTCTCAATAAAACCCATATCTTGTGATGGTGAGTCAAATACTATTGCATAACCATATACAGTACGTGATACAGAACCATCAGTTATAGTACGTAATTCAATTGTACCATTATTTCTTACTATCTTGTTCTCCATTGTCCTCGTTTTGTGTATTTTTGTCTCCTGTTAATGTATTATTGTTTACATTTGTATAAGGAATTATAATTTCGTCAAGTCCTTCAAGTGCTGGTAATCCAAGTGAACGTCTTACTTCATTTCGTGTCATTATACCTTTTTCGACAAGAGTAGAATAATATTGTGAAGTTGTATTACTGTCACCTTTTATCAAATATTGTTCATCTAAATCAATTGAGAAATCTTTATAGTTTCCTATTGTTAGCTTTCTGTTTACTTCATTCTCGAACATTGAAATATAAGGCATCAATGTGTGAGTAACGAATTCTATTTGACATGCTTCAATTGTATTATAGCTTGATTTAGACAAGTCACCTAAAAGTACTGGGTTGATGTTGAAAAATCTAGCTATTTCTGTGACATTGAATAGACGTGTCTCTAACATTTGTGATTCATTGGCATTACTTGATATTGGCTTATATTCAAGGTCATCATCCAATATTACTAAACCTGATGAATTTACACCACTATGTACATCTGCAAATGCTGCTCTTGCCTTTTCCTTTGCATCACGTCTTGCACCCTTTATACTCAATACACCATTAACTGCACAACCTGAATTGTAATAATTCTTTGCTGCTTTATCGGTTGCCTTTGATAATTCTAATATATTATTTGCAAAACCTGTTATACTTCTGCCTTCTATACCATTTGATTTATTGTTTTTGTAGAAGTGAAGTACATCTTTTGGCTCTATAAAACCTTTGAAGAAGTTGATTTTATATCTTAATCTCCTTGTATTTTCATTAAAATCAATGGTATAAGTACCTCTTGGACAGTATATCAAGTTAATTGGCGTACCATCTTGTGCTCTCTCAATATAACATACTGCATCACCCCAATCAATTACGTCCTGTATTAATGCCTTTATTAAGTTGAATTTTGACATTAAACCTGTTTTGAATACTTCTGATAATGGACTATCATCTACTATTTCATTTTTTAACTTTATATTAATTGGTAACATTGCAATAGAATTAGATATTAACTCTCTTGCGCCAAAAAATGCAGATAATGTAGTTGCTGATGCATCTAAACGAAAGCTACCAAATATAACAGAAGTTGCAGATGAACCTTCTGCTTGTTGTATTGGTTGTGTGTTTAAATTTCTCTTAAATATGTTTGATATTTTCATATATAATTACATATGTATATATAATAATAAAACAAAAAAATACACTTGTAAATAAATGATTTACAAGTGTTTACAAGATTTACATATGTATATTTTATATATTATTAGAATTTTACACTCAGTGCTTCACCATCTGAGAAGTTATATTTGTTAAGATACGAACCCAATGCTTCACACATAGATATTACTGGGTCTATCTTTCTGTTGGGATCTCCACCACTTTTCATTGGCTTACAGTTCTCATTACCATCAAATTTTAATGATACGTTTGCAAAACACCATTTTACTAATGAATTTTGGTCTATTACAACTTTACCTTGACGTATAAGCATTTCAAGGAATTTAGTTGGCCTATTGAAATTGGCTAGAGATTGTGAATATGGAGTTAATGGTAATCCTTCTGTGGTTGCATTAATTGCCCATTGAGTTGCATTATATACGTCATATGCTACGTCAACTATATATGTTTGCTTATATAGTTTCAATTGGTCCTTTAATATATAATCATAATCTACAACATTACCTTGTGTGAGAATTAATTGTTTGTTTCTCTTCCACATTTTATATAATTCTGCATTTGTACTTTCTTCTAATGCAGTTTCAGGTAAATACATAAATGATTTGAATACGAACTTATCTGGATGTACCTTTCTGTCAGGGTTTGGTGGAAATAGAATAGATGTAGATGTTAAGTCAGATACAGTAGACAAATCGACACCCAAAAAACTCTCTTCGTCTGTATAATCTTCTATATTAACTGGTTCCATGCTATCTATTATATATCGTTCAGGAATCCACACATCACTAGATTGACACCACATATTTAAGTTTTTAGTTTTGATAGACACTTCATTTGCGGCTGTTTGTTGTGCACTACGTATTTGGTCTCTCATATACTTATAACTTACTGTTGTACCTAATGATGGGTTAGCTTTTATCCATACATTTTCATCTGTCCAGTCATCATCAGGGTCTAATTGGAATATAAATGCTGCCCATGTGTCATCTTCATAAGTACCATCTAATATACCACAACAATATTCCCATTGATTATATAAAGGATATTCTGAACCAACATTAAAACCTGCTGTTGAAATAGATATGCCTAATGCATTTCTACGTGCACCTTGTCCTGTCTTCAATACGTTCCATATCTCAGAAGTCTTTGCTTCATGTCCCTCATCTTGTATAAATAAACTATCTGAACGTCCATCAAGTTTTGAAGTGTCAGATGATAATACATCTATTTGTCCATCACATACAGGTATACGTATACATGAACGAAGTCTCTTAAACAACCTTTTGTTTGGGTCTATTGAATTACATAACCTTGTACAATATTTGAAAAGTAATCCTGCCTGTTTTGCTGAGTTTGCGATAAATGCTATTTCTGGTGATTTTTCATTATCACAAATAGCTGCGACAATTGCTATAGCTGATGCGAATACTGATTTGCCTGATTTACGTGCAGTCAATAAAAGAACATTATTTATTACACGCAAATTGTCTTCGTCAGTATAATACCAACCAAAAATGTGCGCTATAATAAAAGATTGATAAGGTAACAATATAAAATTGCCACCTTCTTGTAGTTTTAGTTTCTCTATTAATCGTATTTTCTTATCAACACCTTCATAATCAAAATATATATCGTCTCTTTCGAACCACGAAATAAAACGTTTACATGCTAATTTGATGTATTTTCCTGATACTATATTATTAGATAATACATCATTTGCATATTTAATATATTTTTTTGATGCATCTATATCCGTCATTATTAATTATTAATCAAATTTTCTAGCATTTGTTCGTCATCATTTTCTAATGAAGACAGTTTTTTAATACGTTCTTTTAACATAGTTGATGAAGGGAAATTGCCTAATATCTTCAATATAGTTGCTTGTGATTGGTTAAGTTGTTGTATTGCATAATTCTTGTGTGGTCTGTCTTTCCAATCTTTTGTAGTAAACCCATTATCTCTAAGTGAGTCCATTGATTTATATAACAAATCTAGATTGAATGCAAGCAAATCTAATGTGAGAGTAAAACCCTCTTCTATATCATAATTGTCTATGATAATGTTCATCTGCTCTTGAACTTCTTTGCGATAGTCTTTATATCTTTGCTTAAACTTATCGGTTGCTTTGTTTTTCATACTATATATAAAAAATTTATTTATTTGGACAAAAACTGATGGAAAATTCAGGTATATTTTTGGGAAAGTCAGTGGACAAAAACTGTTCGAACGTCTGGAAACTGTGCATATGAT
>Ga0326513_10002617_pt1 | contig 13245 bp, 15 predicted proteins | sample 2_2465_0518_D_FD_203654 | JGI IMG/M metagenome (GOLD analysis project Ga0326513, IMG submission 203654) | Bovine rumen microbial communities from UC Davis, California, United States - 2_2465_0518 | ecosystem: Host-associated > Mammals > Digestive system > Stomach > Rumen | place: USA...
ACCTAAATCACAGTGTGACAACAACCTTCTCCTTGTCGGACTTAAGAGCCGCAAGGGAGACTTTCAGTGCTGCGATGCCGCTTTCGAGAGGGGTGCGGATCTCGCTGCCTGTGGTCAGGGCATCCTGGAAGTGCTTGTGAGCATTTGCCATACCCTGTGCCAGAGTGTTGTCATATGTGTCGTGATAGTTTGTAACCTGCTCATAAGGCATGTCATCGGTCTTCACGATGCAGTCCTCGAGGTCGAACTGGCCGCCGCCGCGAACGATCGCGGTTCCCTTTGTTCCGACATATCCTCTCATGGAGAAGGCGATGTCAGAAGACCAGCTTGCGCTGATGGTGGCGATGCCGCCCTTTTCGATCTGCATGCTGATCGCAGAGTTGGTGTCGAAAGTAGGCAGGGACTCAACAGTTGCCTGAACGTTAGCTGCTACGGTCTTGAAGTTGCCGCACAGAGCGGTCATCATCGTGATGTCGTGAGAGAGGGATTCAATGGTCATGCCGCAGACGAGCTTCGGGTTGGTTCTCCAGGAAGCTGCCATGTTTCTGCCGCGGAAGCCTGCGCCCTGTCCGAAACGGTGAGAGAACACGTTGATCGGATCGCCGAGGGTTCCGTCCTTGACCAGCTTATACATCTGCTCATAAGCGGGGCGATAGCAGTGAACGAAATTGACCATGATCGGCACATTGTACTTCTCAGCCATTTCCTGCATCTTGATCGCATCTTCCATGTTGGTAGCGATGGGCTTCTCAACATAGAGCGGGATGCCTCTGGACATGATCTCTTCCATGTACTCAAGACGCACTCCCGGAGGTGTGCAAAGCAGAGCATAGTCGATCTTTTCCTTGTCCAGATACTCTTTGTAGTCATCCAGAGCCGGGCAGCCATAAGTCTGGGCAAAGCGCTCTGCGCTGGGCTTGAAAATGTCGTAGCATGCTGCAGGCTCGGAACCGATCAGTTTAAGTCCATCAGCGTGTGCGTAAGTAATAACACCAGTACCTATAAATAATACCTTCATGTTTATTAACTCCTTTTTTGTCAGCTTTTACAGCTCAACTTTGATAGCCGGCAATGTTTTTTACATTGTCAGGTTAGGCAGCCATGTAACGATGCCGGGAACATAAGTGATCAGCAGCAGGACCAGGATCAGAGGGATCAGGAACGGCAGGATCGCTTTATACATCTCTTCAATCGTTATGTTAGCCGTCTTAGCACATATGAATAGTGATGTTCCGACCGGAGGTGTGCAAAGGCCGATCATCAGGTTCAGGACCAGGACGACGCCCAGGTGAACCGGATCGATGCCGAAGGAAGACATCAGCGGGATCAGGAACGGAACAGTGATCGTCATAACAGCCAGCGCTTCCATGAACATACCGATGATCAGGAACGCGATGTTAAGGATCGCGAGCATGACATACTTGTTGCTTGTAAGGCTTGTAAGAGCGTGAGACAGAGCATCTGTCATGCCCATCATAGTGACGAGCCAGGAGAATGCTGCCGCGCCGCAGATGATGATCAGGATGCCGGCACCGTCAGCAACAGTCTGACGAAGGTTGTTATACATATCCTGAAGGTTGATGTCGTGATACACGATAACTGCAAGGATGAAAGCATAAACAACGGCTACGCACGCAGCCTCTGTGGGGCTGAATATGCCGGTCCAGATACCACCGATGATGATGACCGGTGTCAACAGTGAAAGCAGTGCCTCTTTGGTGGCGACCAGAGCTTCCTTAGCGCTGAACGGCTCAACAGGGTAATTTCTCTTCTTGGCAAAATAGTAAATGAAGCAGCAGGAAACGAACGCCAGCACAAGGCCGGGGATCATACCGCCTACGAAAAGCTTGCCTACAGGAACTTCTGTCATCATTCCGTATACGACCATGGGGATGGACGGAGGAATGATCGGTCCGATCGTAGCAGATTCCGCTGTAACAGCTGCTGCGAAATCAGGATCGAAACCTTCTTTGATCATAGCGTCAACTTCGATCTGTCCAAGTCCGCCCGCGTCTGCGACTGCAGATCCGCTCATGCCGGAGAATACGACGGAAGCGACGACGTTAGCGTGTCCGAGACCGCCGGGGATCCAGCCCACCCATGCAGAGCATGCCCTGAACAGTCTGCGGGTGATACCGCCGGAGTTCATCAGCTTAGCTGCCAGGATGAAGAAAGGGATAGCCAGCAGTGTGTAGGAACTGGAGTTGCCGATCATTCTGTGAATGATAGCAGTACCTTCAAACTGACCTGTGATCATAGTTGTCACGAGCGCCGAAATGGAAAGTGAAAAACCGATCGGAACGCCGCAGACCATCATGACAAGAAAGAGGCCCATCAATAAAATTGCATTCTGTAATACCATGATTTATCTCCTTCCTCAGACCTTGGGATCGTTAGCGTTCTCGGCGCCAACTGTCTGCCCTGTCAGTCTCTTCAGATTTGTATTCACAATATGGAAGAGAGACATTGCGCAGCCGATCGGGAAAGGCATGTAGAACCAGCCTCTGCTGACCGGGATCGTCTGATACTCAGTAGGCATCGCGTTTTTGATAACAGAGATGCTCATGAATCCCGCAACTACGAGGAACAAGAAGACAAATGCATCCATAGCGCACAGCCATATATTCTGATACTTCTTAGGAAGCGCGTTAGAAACAAATGTCAGACGCATGTGCTCATCATTCCGGAAAGTGATCGACATACCGATAAATACAACCCAGGACAGGCAGACCAGAGTGGCCTCGTACTGCCATGCTACCGGTGTATTAAAGACGAAACGACTGATGACGGAATACGCGATGAGGATTGTCAGGAAAACAAGCAGCGCGACTGTGACCGCTGATGCGATCTTATCGATCACTGCGCAGATCTTCTCAAGTGTTTTCAATGTTTTATCTCCCCTATTTTTTACATGTGCCCGCGCCGACAGAAGATCTGCGGGACACGGGCACATACGATAATGGCTCCGTTTACTGAATGACCGCTATACAGATATTGTATTTGGATTATTCAGCCATCTTGGCCTTGATCCTTGTTACCAGATCCTCTGCCCAGTCATTCTCTGCATAGAAATCATCATAGACGGACTTGGTTGCTTCCTGGAAAGGAGCGAGATCGGGCTCGGTAACCTCCATGCCCTTCTCCTGCAGTGCTGCGAGCTGCTCAGCCTGGCTGTCTACGATAGCCTTTCTGTGCTCATCGCCGAACTTCTTAGCTGCTTCCTTCAGAAGAGTCTGAACATCCTCAGGATACTTGTTCCAGCTTGTCAGAGAGAAGACCATGTTCTTGCACTCATACTTGTGGTTTGTGATGGAGATGTACTTCTGGACATCTGCAAAGTTGTTGGCATAGATGTTGGAAACAGGGTTCTCCTGTCCATCGAATGTGCCCTGCTGAAGAGCAAGATACAGCTCGGAGAATGCCAGAGGGGAAGGAGAAGCGCCAAGAGCCTCGAAGATCGCGATGGTCATCTTGTCCTCAGGTGTACGGATCTTAAGACCTGCCAGATCAGCGGGAGCTGCGATAGGCTTCTTGCTGTTGGTGACCTGTCTCAGACCGTTCTCCCAGTATGCCAGCTGGATCATGTTGCGGCTCTCGAAGTCTGCAACGAGCTCATCACCGATCTCACTGTCGAGAACTTTGTAAACGCTGTCATAATCGGAGAACAGGAAAGGAAGACCCAGAGCATTGATCTTCGGGCAGTAGTTAGCGATCTGTCCCTGAGGAAGCATCATAGCGTCGAGGGATCCCATCTCAACCATCTCAGCCATCTCAGCGTTGGAACCGAGCTGCTCAGCTGCGTAGATGTCAACCTTAACTTTTCCGCCGGACTGCTCTTCGACATAAGCTGCAAAGTTCTCAAGAGATACATGGATCAGGTTTGTCGTTGTGTCAGAGTGACCGATCTTGATAGTGTACTCTGCATCGCCGCTGCCTGTGTCAGCTGCTGCTGTGTCAGCTGCCGCATCGCCGGAACCTGAGCTGCTGCTGGAGCTGCTGCCGCCGCATGCCATCAGTGAAATCGCCATAACAGCGGTCAACAGTGTTGCGATAATCCTTTTTTTCATCATTAATATCCTCCCTAATGATAAATTCGCGTGCCCAGATCTCTGGCCTGCAATCTTCGATCCGGCTGCGCACCCTTGTGTTTGCGCATTTACATTCTATGTAGTCCATAGAATGTATAACATCCTACATTGCGCATTTTTATTCTATTCCTATTTTTTCCTATAGTCAATCGGTTTTGTGTAATAAAACCCGATTTGGAGTATTTACCAAATTTTTCTTGTACAAAATAGCAATAATAACCATTTTCAGGCCTCAGGCTCTTCGTCATTTTCCCGGCTCTTCTCCCGGATCAGAATGCCTGACAAGGTGCTTTTGAGCAAAAGCTACATTATTAATATAAGAGAATGACGTCTCTGTTTTGCCAGCGCACTCTTCCGCTGCCGCCTGGTCAGGATCCTCCTGACTTGCGAGACTGTATCTCCAGACGAACAATCCTGAGGTTTACAGCCACTTGACATATCGGATTGTTGAGGTTATAATCATCACAACATCCTACGTATAACATAGTTACGTTATACATACGATTCAGGCCTGCACCCTAGTATCGTTTCCTAAATGAAGGAGGATTATATGATGAAAGATTTCAGTATCAGAGATCTTGAGAAACAATGCATCTTGCTGAAGAAAGAGGTCATTAAGATGATCCACACAGCAAAGTCCGGACATCCCGGCGGATCACTCTCTGCAGCTGAGTTCGTAACCGCTTGCTATTTCAAAGAAATGACGGTCGATCCCAAGAACCCCAGATGGGCTGACAGAGACCGCTTCGTCCTTTCCAAAGGCCATGTCTGCCCCATCCAGTATGCGGCACTCGCAGAGCTCGGCTTCTTTGATAAGAGCGTACTTGCCACCCTCCGTAAAGAAGGTTCCCCTCTTCAGGGACATCCCAGCATGAACAAGTGCCCCGGAATCGACATCTCTACCGGTTCCCTCGGACAGGGCCTTGCCTGCGCAGTAGGTATGGCGATCGCCGGCAAAGCTGACGGAAAGACCTACGATGTATACGCTGTCCTGGGCGACGGCGAGTGCGATGAGGGCGAGATCTGGGAAGCAGTCGGAACTGCTCACAAGTATCAGCTTGACAATCTGATCATCTTCGTTGATGTCAACGGACTTCAGCTGGATGGCACGACCGACGAGATTCTTCCTCACATTGACCTTGGAAAGAAATTCGAAGCTTTTGGCTGCGATGTCTATAATATTGACGGCCACAACATGGCAGAAGTTGTTGAGACTATTGATAAGTGCAAAGCCAACAAGAATGGCAAGCCGAAGTGCATCTGCGGCAAGACCGTAAAGGGCAAGGGCGTCTCCTACATGGAGAACCAGCTTGGATGGCACGGTGTTGCTCCTAACGATGAAGAATACAAGATCGCGATGGATGAGCTCGATGCTCAGCTCGCCGCATTAAACTAAGTTGTTGTTCACCGCGATGACACAGCAGTCAATGCTAAGAGCACCGCATCAACATTTATCACTTTAGAAATCTGTTTTCAGATCAAACATGGAGGATAACTATGAGCGATCAATTAAAAGCGACCAGAGAAGGTTTTGGAGATGAGATCGTTGAGCTCGGCAGAGCCAATAAGAATATTTGTGTCGTAGATATCGATATCGGTAAGTCCTGTAAGACACAGGCTTTCAGAAAGGCCCTTCCTGCACAGTACTACAACGTAGGTATCGCTGAGCAGAACGGCGCAGGCGTTGCAGCCGGTATGGCAACCTGCGGAAAGATCCCTTTCGTAGTAACATATGCAGTTTTCGGTTCTGAGAGAATGCTCGAGATGATCCGTCAGGAAATCTGCTATCCGAAGCTGAATGTCAAGATCGCCTGCTCTCACGGCGGACTTACACCTGCTAACGATGGTGCTTCCCACCAGTGCGTAGAGGACCTGGGCGTCCTTCGTACGCTCCCGAACATGACCGTGATCATGCCCGCTGACTATTACAGCGCAAGAAAGCTCGTTGCAGCTGCAGCAGCTTATGACGGACCCGTCTATCTGCGCTTTACAAGAGACGCCATTCCGGTGATCTATGACGACGCTACCGAATTCGAGATCGGCAAGGCTCATATGATCAAGGACGGCAAGGATGTAGCCATTATCGCTAACGGCGACACTGTCCGCCTGGCGATCGCAGCAGCTGAGGAGCTGGCGGGGAAGGGCATCGACGCACGCGTTGTCGATATGCACACTGTTAAGCCTCTCGATGTTGACTGCGTCAAGGATTGCATCGAGAAGATCGGCAAGATCGTCACTGTAGAAGACCACAACATCCTTAACGGCCTTGGAAGCGCTGTCTGCGAAGTAGTCGCAGAAGAAGGCAAGGGCAAAGTTAAGAGGATCGGTGTCCAGGATCAGTTCGGCCAGTCCGCTCCTTACGAGAGACTGCTGGCTATGAACGGCATCACTGTTGAGAACATCGTGGCTCAGGCTGAGGCTCTTCAGTAATCTCACGATACTATTCAGCAGAAGACATTATATAACAGATTAAAGCGCAGGGTTTTTATGCGTTTCCCTTGCTCATTCCATAATATGCTTCCTGCGCTTTTATTCTGAATATACTGTGTTTCTATACCCTCACGCAGAACCCCCGCCAAGGCTAACGCCTCAGCGGGGGTTCTCAGTTTCTCTTTTTTATACAGACCGCACAAATGGCGGCCGGCTCTTTATTCCATCTTCGCTTCTTCGGGGAAATACGTCCTGCGGATGTCCTGATTGAGATTGGTAAGATCGCGGTCGCGGATCTTCTCGTAGATCCTCTCGTGCGCGTCATACAGTTCCTGCCCGCGGCCGGATTCCAGCATGTTCTTAACAGAACTGTAGCGCATCTTGTATGTCATTTCTCTTACCACGTTATTGATCCTGTCAACGATCGGATTGTGTCCCATCTCTGAGACCGTGTCGTGGAATACGTTATCCGCGACAAATACGTTTTCGATATTATCGGGGCCTTTCTCTATCTCCTTTTTGAGATCTTCCAGTTTCTCGTGCAGCTTCTCCAGCTCCGCTTCATCATATTTGCCGATGGACAGCCTCATTACGCCGACTTCCATCATTTCCCGGAGCTCCATCAGATTTGTGTAATCCTGACTCTGGTGAAGGATCACTCCATACACCATCGGGTCGATCATGATCTTATTAAAACCGTCGCACACAAAAGTGCCTTCAGCTCTCCGGATCTCAAGAATACCATAATAGACCAGTATTTTTATGGCCTCCCTGATCGAGTTGCGTCCAACGCCGAAACTCTCTGCCAGTTCCATCTCCGTAGGGATCTTGTCCCCCGGTCTGAGCTCACCGGCGATGATCGCTTTTGTGATGCTGTCCACCACCGTTTGAACAACTGACTTGTTCTTTATTTTTTTAAACATCCCGTCATTAGACACGTTACCAACCCCACTATGTTAAATTTTTGTCATTATATGGATAAAAAATTATTTGTAAAAAAATGAAATATACAACCCAATTTATAACATATTCTTACTGAAATCACAACAAAATTTATGCTTTAGGGAAATTTTTTGACCAAAATATTTTCAGTGTATTAGTTTTTTCCAAATATGCCCTATACTTATGTGCGATAGTGAGAACTATCATATACTGATCAGTAAAAGTTCAAACACTTTCATGAATCAGATTCAACACCGTCCCGAGATCTGCCGCGTTCATCTGACCGGGCGCTGAAGCCTTTCCCACCGCCCCAAATGTACAGGAACTTCCGAAAACTTCGCCGCTGAGACGGCTGATCAGCCCCGTACCTGACATCGACATGGTGATGATCGGCCGGTCGGCGTATTCCGACGCCATCTCTTCTGTCGCGGAGAGAAGGACCAGGACGTCTTTCTTGCTGCGGGGCATCACAGCGATCTTAGGGATGTCAGCGCCCAGCTCCTGCATTCTGCAAAGCCTGCCTACGATATCATCCTTCTCAGGAGTTTTATCAAAATCGTGATTGGACGCGACAACTTTGACGCCGGCCGCATGGGCCGCGTCAATGATCTTCCTCACGGTTTCATCCCCCGTAAAGGCCTCGACGTCGATCAGATCCACCAGGCCGGTCTGCGACGCTGTGATATTGAGCTTCACATACTCTTCCGTCCCGATCGCTTTCTCTCCGCCCTCTTTGGAAGTGCGAAACGTAAACAGCAGCGGGGTATCTCCCAGCGCTTTGCGCAGTTCCTTCAGAACGCCCTCCACTTCTGTGAGATCGAATACGTTTTCAAACCAGTCCGCGCGCCACTCGACGAGGTCCATAGGCACACCGCTGAAGGAAGCGGCCGCTGCAAGGATCTCCTCTTTAGTGGTTCCAACGATCGGGACAATGATCTTCGGGATCCCCTCGCCGATCTTCACGCCGCGCACTTCAACGATCTTTGCCATAGTATTCTCCTCATCTGCGGATCAATGTACTGTCTGTAAAACTTAAACGTTAACTTCCGGACGCCTCACTCATACGAGAACTTTCCGTCGCTCTTCTCCTCCAGCGCCTTGACCGCATGGTAGGTGTACTCTGTGTACGGAACACTGATGCCTGCTGCCTTTGCCTTTTCCATCAGAACACCTGCGAACATATCGATCTCCGTGTGCCTTCCGGCGTCGAGATCCTGCAGCGTGGAAAACCTCGCGGTCTTCGCGCAGCTGTCCCAGGCAAGGGAGGGGTTGGGGACCTTGATCCCCATCGCACTGCCGACCTGCTGCACTTCCTCAAAGAGCTTCCCGCGCAGGAAAGTCACATGCTCTGAGTCAAAATAGGCGCCAAAGGGAAGTCCCAGAACCGCCTGGGGAAGGTTGTAACAGATATTCGAGGCATATTTTGTCCACTGGTCCAGGATAATGTCCTCCACAAAGAACGCGCCGCAAGGCGTATCCGCCAGCAGCTCCTCTATGGCTTCAATGCGCTCGCTCTTGACCGGCGTCCCCTTCTCCCCGAGATAGACGCCCCATCCCAGATCCGGATCAAAGGAAATGACATCCTTTCCGTCATCGCCGGCCCTGCGCTCGGAACTGACGCGCATGAGTGAATATACGATCTGCGAGGGATCGATGACAGTGCCGATCTTCTCCTCAGAGTCGATCCCGTTTAGCAAGGACAGAACGACGGTGCCCGGAGCGGTTATTTTCCGGATGTCCGGGAGAGCCGCATCAAGCGCCGTGTATTTCACCGCGACCAGCAGCAGATCTACTCCTCTCGCCTCCTCCGGCGTGCGCACCTGCGGCCTGAAAGTGCGGACCTGTTTCCTGTCATCGATCACGATGCCGTCTCTCTTGAGGCGCTTCTTCCTCTCTCCGTCTGCGATCACACAGAAATCGATGTCTTTTTTGCCGGTGAGGCCGTATACGAAATAGGCGCCCACCGCGCCCGCTCCCATTACGGCGACTGAACGGATCTTCATAACATTCTTCTCCATATTACTAAATAGTTTTTAGTTTTGGCCGCGTCAGGCCTCCGCAATGCATTCGATCTCACAGAGCGCGCCCTTGGGAAGATCCTTGACTGCCACGCAGCTTCTTGCGGGCTTGGATGTGAAATATTTGGCATAAACTTCATTAAATGCGGCGAAATCAGCGATCTCCGCCAGGAAGCAGGTGGTCTTGATCACCTTTCCGGCGCCGGAACCCGCTGCCTCAAGGATCGCCATCACATTCTTGCAGCTCTGGTCTGTCTGCGCCGCGATCCCCTCAGGCATATCTCCTGTAGCGGGATTGATCGGGATCTGGCCGGAAGTAAATACCATTCCGTTTGCTATAAATCCCTGGGAATAAGGGCCGATCGCGCCGGGTGCGTTAGTTGTGCTGATAACTTTCATAGTAAACCTCCTTTACAAAGCGCTTTGCGCTGAGATATTTCTGCCAGTCATTATATCATCTGATTTCAAACCATTCTATCACATCTGTAAGCGATGGAAGGATCGCGGCCGTTTTCCCCCGCATTTCCTCCGTCGGCGGGAGCTGGTCGGGCACCATGACCGGGTTCATGCCCGCCGCATAGGCCGCCCGAATCCCGTTGTAGGAATCCTCGATGACGTAGATCTCACTGTATTTTGACAAAGGGATCTCCAGCTTATCCGCGCACATGAGAAAGATCTCCGGGTCCGGCTTGCTGCGCGTCACCATATCGCCGCTGACGATCGCGTCAAAATACTGCAGTACGCCATGCCTTCCCAGCACTTTTTCGATCATCGCGCGCGGGGAAGAGGAAGCCAGCCCGACAGGGATCTCACGGTCTTTCAGATACCGCAGGATCTGCGCGGCTCCGGGCTTTAAGTCCATCTGCCCGCTCTCCACCACTTCTGCAAAGTACTCCCTGCACGCTCTGTAGGTGCGGTCCATGCGAAACTGCGGCAGATGCCCGAAGGTATCCTCCATGATCCTGCGCTCCATCTCATCGGTGACGCCCGTGGCGCGGCCCACAGCGGTCCTCATGAGCTCTTCAGGCAGGTCATAGAGCCTTGCGGCATGAAGATACCCTGCAAGATAAACCGCTTCAGAATCGGATATGACGCCGTCCATGTCAAAGATCACATACATAGATAATTTCTCCAAACATATATTTAACGGCCGGATGCGGGTCAAGACGATGCAGTCACATATTGGCCGTCTCCCCTCATTATACACAAAAGGCCCTGCCCGCGATGCATCCGGAATGTGGTAATATAAAAAAAGAAAGTCTCTGACCCTCTTTTCCGAACACTCAGGAAGGAGCCACAAATCCATGAAATCCAAGATCCAGACTCCCTTTACCCAGCGGCAGTACATGCTGTCGGAGCACTTCGAGATCTACTATTACAGCGATACCGGCCACTACAACGTCGATCTGCACGCGCATGATTATTACGAATTCTATTTCTACATGGAGGGCGACGTCGAATTTGAGATCGGCGACCGGAGGTAGCTCCTGAAAAACGGCGACTTTGTCATCGTGCCTCCCGGGGCGATGCACCGCGCCTACGTCCGGGATACGAGTCTCCCCTACAGGCGCTTTGTCTTCTGGATCAGCTCCGACTACGCGGGGCAGCTCGCTGAGCGTTTCCCGGACTTCGAATTCCTGCTCAAATATATGAACAGAGACCGGCACAAGCACATCTTTCACAATGATCCGGTCTCCTTCAACGCGATCCTTTCCAAAACGCTGCAGCTGCTGGAGGAGATCCACGGCAGCGGCTACGGGCGCCATGCTCTCATCGAGATCCGCGTGGAAGACCTTCTTATGCTCCTGTGCCGGACAGTTTACGACAAGGTAAACCCTTCCGCTTACAAGAGCAGCAGCCGCCTGCACGAACAGGTAATGGCCTATATAGACCAGAATCCCGAGGAGGATATCACGCTGGACAGCCTCGCCGAGAGGTTCTATGTCAGCAAGTACCACATTTCCCATACATTTAAAGAACATCTGGGCATCTCCGTCCACCAGTATCTGCTCAAAAAGAGATTGTCGGCCTGCCGCGACGCACTCCTGATGAACGAGAAGATCAGCGAGGTCTGCCTCAGCTACGGGTTCAAGGATTATCCGAGCTTTTTCAGGGCTTTTCGCAAGGAGTACGGCATGTCGCCCAAGGAATATAAAGAGGCTTTTTCCCTTATCAGTCTTCAGAATGAGGGATGATGAGAGCAACTTTTGCAATGTTCACAACAACCCTGTCAATTCAATATTTTGACGGGGTTTTGTATTATAGTCACATAAGAAAGAAATACAAGTCAGCGGCCACTAAGAAATCTATTGAAACAGCAATAACTTATATAAGGAAAAAAGGAGAGGTAATTACTATGGAAATGACACTGAGATGGTACGGTTCCAAATTTGACACTGTCACACTTGAGCAGATCAGACAGATCCCCGGCGTGACCGGCGTTATCACAACCCTTTACGATACCAAGCCCGGAGAAGTCTGGAGCCAGGAGAGGATTCACGCCCTGAAGGAAGAAGTTGAGGCGGCAGGCCTTCACATCGCCGGCATCGAGAGTGTCAATGTTCACGAAGACATCAAGCTTGGCAAGCCCTCCCGCGACCAGCTGATCGCCAACTACATCGAGACCCTTGAGAACCTCGGCAAAGAAGACATCCACATGGTATGCTACAACTTCATGCCCGTCTTTGACTGGACAAGGACCGAGCTGGCAAGAGTCCTTCCGGACGGATCTACTGCACTCGCTTATACACAGAAGGCAGTTGACGAGCTGGTTCCCGAGGAGATGTTCGAGTCCATCGCAGGCGACACGAACGGTTCCATCATGCCCGGCTGGGAGCCCGACAGAATGGCTCACGTCAAGGAGCTCTTCGCCGAGTACAAGGATGTCACAGAGGACGACCTCTTCGACAACCTCAAATACTTCCTCGAGGCGATCATGCCCGTCTGCAACAAGTACGACATCAACATGGGCATCCATCCCGATGATCCCGCATGGCCCGTATTCGGTCTGCCCCGCATCATCACCTGCAAGGAGAACATCCAGAGAATGGTTAAGATGGTCGACGATCCTCACAACGGCGTCACCTTCTGCGCAGGCTCCTACGGCACCAACCTCAACAACGACCTGCCGGATATGATCCGCTCCCTCAAGGGAAGAGTCCACTTCGCGCACGTAAGAAACCTCAAGTTCATCGACCCCAATCCGGAAACCCTGAACTTCGAAGAGGCTCCTCACCTCTCCCGCTGCGGCTCCTTCGATCTGTATGAGATCGTCAAGGCTCTGCACGACATCGGTTTCGAAGGCCCGATCCGCCCTGACCACGGCAGAATGATCTGGGGCGAAGTAGGAATGCCCGGCTACGGTCTCTATGACAGAGCGCTCGGCGCATGCTACATCAACGGCCTGATCGAAGCCATCGAGAAGAGCGACAAGAAGTGATCTGAGTCAAAATACAGATGCATCTGCGGTTACGTAAATAATGGGCTGCGGATGCATCATAACTAAACAAACAGCAGAAATATTTGGAAATAAATTAAGGAGGATATCATGCAGCTCAACGACGCAGGATTAAAAGACAGACAGGCATGGGAAGAAAAAGGCTATTCTCTTCCTCAGTACGATAGAGAAGCAGTAAGAAAAGCGACCAAAGAGAATCCTTTCTGGATCCACTTCGGCGGTGGCAATATTTTCAGAGCATTCCAGGCAAACGTTGTGCAGAACCTTCTCAATGAAGGCGTTCTGGACCGCGGCCTCACCGTAGCGGAAG
>Ga0326513_10002618_pt1 | contig 13239 bp, 13 predicted proteins | sample 2_2465_0518_D_FD_203654 | JGI IMG/M metagenome (GOLD analysis project Ga0326513, IMG submission 203654) | Bovine rumen microbial communities from UC Davis, California, United States - 2_2465_0518 | ecosystem: Host-associated > Mammals > Digestive system > Stomach > Rumen | place: USA...
TCGCAAAGTCTGTTAAGGATGAATTTAAGAAGATGACGGAAGGAACTGTTACAAATGAGGACGAATAACCTATCCTCTAAGGATTTCTTAGATTTATTAGTTTCTAAAACAGGCTTTACTTCTAAAACAATTACTAAGATTATCAGTTCTTTGATAAACACTATTGCAACAGAATTGCAGACAACAGGAAGTGTAACAGTTAAAGACTTAGGAAAATTCGACTTAGTAGATGAAAGTGGAGAAAGATATATCATTAATTCTTTCGGTACTCAGGAAAGGGTTCAAGTTGAAAATGATGTAGATATTGTTTTCACTCCGAATAAAGATTTAGTCGAGATGATTAAGACTCTTCCATTGTCTGTTATGGATGATAAACAGATAAAGAGTCATAGAACAAAACAACGCAATAAGGCAGATGGACACTTGGATTTAAGAGAAGCCACTGATATGGCAGAAGCATCTATTTCAGATAAGAATAAGATGCTTGACGATTTGATTTTCAGATATTCAAAAAGTCAGCAGAGAAAATATGATGGTTGGTTAGGAAGAAACAAAGGAGAAAAGTATTTCGAACCATCAAAAGGACATGGCGGTAGAAGAATCCATTGTCTTACAAATGATACTCACTATAGCTCAATCGTAGAGATGGCAGACGACCTAAATATCGCAGAACGCAGACTTAGGTATGCTATCAAGCATGGCAAAGATTATATTGATGGCTATAGGTTTGAATTTGAGTAAAGAGAGGGTTACATATGAAAGATAAGATGAATAAGAGCGTTATTTTAGACGCTGTTGGAACATTAGAGAATGATGAAAATGGCAACATGGTACTTGTAGTAAATACAAAGGAAGATGGTGAGAATACTTATAGTATTAATGAGATTCTTGACAGTATTGTAGGAACTAAGGTACAGATTAAGTCTGTCTCTGAGCTATAATTGAAAGTAGGCTTTTATGTGGAACAGATTAGAGGGAGAGAGTGATTTCGAATGGAAGCTAAGAGTATGTTTAGCTAAAAAGAGAAGACAGTGTGATTTAGATTGGTCGGAGATTGCTGAGATGTTACAGTTAGACATTACACCTGACCAATTAAGAAAAGTTTCTGTTGGATATGAAGAGTATGATAATTATATTCATTCAGATAATGGTATAGCTAAGAGAATCCTGTCAATCTCTGATTTGCATATTCCTTACGAACTTCCTATTGAGACATTTTCAGATTATGTTAACAACATTGATATTTTGCAAATCAATGGAGATGTATTAGACTGTCAAAGCATTTCTAAATTCACTAAGATGTATCGCATTAGCTTTATGGAAGAATTGTCAAAGGCTAGACAGTATCTAATTGACTTGATTAATTACATCAATCCAAAAGAGAAAGTGGTTATCAACTACGGAAATCACGATGCAAGAATGGGAAGGTATCTTGCAAAAAATCTCGATAATGATATAATTGAATTGATGCCTAATAATCCAATAGAGCTTATTGTGGAAACAGGTTTTAGACACTATGATAAGCGATATAAGCAGAAGATTTATTACGAGCCAATTAAAGATATGTTTGACGTTCCTGTTGAATATGTTGATGATTGGAAAGTAAAGATTGGAAAGACTTGGTTCGTTCATCCATTGGCATATAGACAAGGCAATTTAACTACGGCAGAAAAAGCAAAGCAGTATTTTCAAGATACAGATACAGAGCCCTTTGATACTGTAGTTATGGCACATACTCATAAAATTGGATATGTCAAGATTGGCAAAATCAATTTATATGAGCAGGGAGCTTGTTGTGTTTTAGAGGATATGGATTATATGGACGGAAAGCTACAGAAACCACAACAGAAAGGTTTTGTATTTATTGCTCAAGATTCCAATGGAAATCTTTTGGTCAACAAGACAAAATTAATTGACATTAACTCTTGATAAGTTATCAAATTAATGATATAATACTTATGTCAAGAGGATTAAATTAGCAAAAACAACATAGGTTGCTCCCTCCCGACTTATGTTGTTTTTATATAAATATTATTGGCGGTGTTAAGCCGTCAATATAACGCAGGGTAGAGAAGTGGAATCTCGCTTGGCTCATACCCAAGAGACCGCAGGTTCAAATCCTGCCCCTGCTATTCACTTATAACCACTTTTACACCATAATAGAAATGAGGGACATATATGGCGAAAAGAAAAGGTGAAGTAGAAATTTCTTTTGTTGATTCTGTTAGTGCAGAAGATGTCACAGGAAGTTCTATTTACATCAAGACACCAAAACATAATATTTTATTAGACTGTGGTATGCATCAATCTAACGACAGATATAAGGACTTCTTGACGAATAACAGAAGACCAAAAGAATATAAACCACAAGACGTTGATTTAGTCTTTGTGAGCCATGCCCATCTTGACCACGTTGGCTTATTGCCGTTGTTATTTAAACGTGGATGTGAATGTGGAGTTGTTGTCGCTGAGAAGAACAAGAACATTATGAATTTAATGCTATCAGATTGTGCGAATATCAATGAGAGAGATATTCTAGTTATCAATTCACAGAATAATAAATCATACGATGCATTATATTCTCAGAAAGATGTAGAAAGAACACTTCAGCATATAAAAGAGTTTCCTATAAACGAAAAGATTTTTATTGACGATGAAATTTCATTTGAATTAATACCGAATGGACATTTACTTGGAAGTGTTCAGATTAAGTTGTATATTACATATAACAATATCACCAAGACTCTTTTATACACAGGAGATATTGGTTCGAACATTTTAAACAATCCTTTTGTTGGAGATTTTTCTCCTGTCGAGACAGCAGATTATGTTATTGGAGAATCTACATATGGAGACAGACCGAATCAGAAGAATACCAAAAAGGAAAGAAAAAATGATTTAGATAAAATAAGAACAATTATTAACACTCAAGTGAAAGAGTTAAATGGAAGAGTTATAATCCCTACGTTCGCTCAGTCTAGGTGTCAGCAATTAGCTTATTATATTTGGAAATTATACAAAGATTCTGAATGGCAACCTAAAGTTTATGTTGATAGTCCATTGGCTATAAATATTTTCAATGAATACCTAGACTTATTAGATGGAGACGAAAAAGCTGAATTTGAACAAATGTTAAATTGGGATAATTTAATCTTTGTTAAAGAAGCTGAGAGTAGTGTCGCACTAGTACAGAGTGAAGAGCCATGCGTAGTTTTGGCAACATCGGGAATGTGTACTGTAGGAAGAATTCGCCATCATTTGAAAGCGAATATTTCTAAAGTAAATTCTACAATTTTATTTGTTGGATATTCAACAAAAGATTCATTAGCTTCAATTCTTAAAGATAAGAATACAAAGTATGTAACGATTGACCAAAAGAGTTATGTATGCCGTTGTGCCGTATTTAATCTCAAGTCAATGAGTGGTCATGCGATGTATAAACAGTTGTTAGATTATTATTCCTCTATCAACTGTCAAAGAATATTCTTACATCATGGAACAAAGGAGTCTAAAGAATATTTAGCAAAAGAATTAAAGAAGAAATATGAAAAAGAATTAAAAACAACAAAGGTTGTTTGTAGTAATTCATCATTAAAAATAAGATTATAATAACACGAAAGGAAGTTGTGCAAAACGACTTCCTTTTTGCGTTATGAAAAGGATGGGAATTTATGAAAGATATTTTTATGTATGTTGCAGGAATGACTACAGTTATTGTTGTTTTTCCATTAGCAGAACAGATTACCAATACTATTGTAACGGCACTAGAGGCGGTAAAAGCAAGTCTCATGGTTCATATCACTAGATGTAATATTGATATGGAGAAGATGCAGAATGAGTTAGAGGGTAATGGTTCAGCTATTGGTTTTGAAGTTCCTACTTATGCAGAGTATTATGACGATGACGAAGAGTATGAAGAGGACAAAGACAATAACATTACTACGGTCGAATCAAAAGACCATATAACTATGGGTTTTCATTAAATCCATTTACATAAAGAGGGAAAATTATGGCAAAGAAAGTTATGACAGAAAAGACTTCGGTTTGTCAATGTTGCAAACATCAGTATGGAATTGATAAGTTCTATCAGAAACCGACCGAAGACCCTATTCTTAAAACAAACGTTTTGCCCTATTGTGAAAGATGTATTGAAAAGATTCCACAATTATATTTAAACGAAGGAAAGACTTTACAAGAAGCAATTTGGCTGACTTGTGCAAAGTTGGATATTCCATATATTGAAAAAGTTTTCACTGCAATGAAAACGACAGTAGATGGATATATTGAAAAGAATGAAAATAAAACATATTTAGATTATGATTTATTTAAGCATTACTATCATTCACTATGGGGCTACAAGTCTTTAATGACTGATGGTTGCGTGTGGGAAGATTTTTCATCATCTGACGTCCCTCAGCAAACATTAGAAGAGCAAGAAGAAGAAAAACAAATCTTAGAGGAATATGAGAAATTAAAACTTGATTGGGGAGAGCAAGATGATTTAGAGAACTACAAGTATTTAGTTTACTTATACAATAGGTATACTCAGAATATTCAAATTGTTAATCCACAACAAGAAGACTTATACAAAGACCTTTGCTTGGCTCGATTGGAAAAAAGAAAAATCGAAGAAGGCAAATCAGATGGCTCAATAGATAAGATTCAACCTAGAATTTTAACTTTAATGAGCAAGTTAAAAATTGATAATTTTGAAAATAAGAAAGCATCGTCTTTATCTGAACAATGTCTCATTGGAGAAATTGCAAAGATAGAGAAATACACAGTCGCAGATTATTGGAAAGATAAAAAGAAATACGTTGATTTTAATAATATTAGAAAATATGAAGAAGACTGTGTTTTACGTCCAACCTTAAATTCTTTAGTTGATAATCGTAATTTCGACTTAGATTTAGAAGACCTTGACAAATATAGAGGAATTACTGTGCCGTATGATTAATCAAGAAATAAAAAATTTAATATATGACATTAGAGAAATAAATCAAGAGTCGGAAAGAACAAAAAAGACTAAACTTACAGAAGAACAATGGTTGGACAGAATTAGAGATTGGTGTACGTTCTATCGAAGAAATAAAGATATATTCGTTACTGATTTCTTAAAGATAAATAAAATAGCTTATCTGCAAAGAGAAATGCTCCTTACGATGGGAGCAAACTCTTTAACTATGATAGTGTGTTCTCGTGAATTAGGTAAGAGCCATATTACAAGTCTTGATGCTATTTGTGACGCATTGTTATACAGTAACTGTAAAGTTGTTGTTACATCTGCTACAATAGACCAAGCTAATAAGATTATAGAAAAGAAGATAAAGGGTGTATTCTGTAACCCTGCATCGGCTTTCTATAGTCCCGTACTTGGACAAATGGTACAAGATGGATATATCACTTTTACATCTAATAAGAATACAACAGGACTTATTGTTAATTTTGGCAATGGGTCTGCAATAGAGGCATTCCCTTGTCTTCCATCTGCTCGTGGTGAACGAGCTAACGTTCTAATCGCCGACGAGTTTGTTCTGTTAAAGAAAAAGGATTATGACGAAATCATGCATCCTATGTTGGCTAATAGAGATTTCGGTGGAAGACCTGACGACTACCCTGATGATTGGAAAGAGATATTCCTAAGTTCTGCGAAGAAGAAAACAAATTGGGGTTGGAAGAAACTCAAAGATTGTGTTACTGACCATTTCAAAAATAAAGATAGTGGATTCTTTATTGCTGATGTATTTACTGCGGTAGCAAATGGTATTAATACGAAGAAACAGTTATTAACTGCTAAACGCAACTCTGATGAATTTACTTTTATGCAAGAGTATTGTAACATTTGGCTTGGTAGTGGAGCAAACTCTTTATTCTCTTATGAAGATTTTGAAAAGAATCAGATTCTAAAGAAACCTTTCATTCCATTAAGTAACTTAGATTATTTAAGTGGAATACAACACGACTATGAGTTTAAAGATACCGATATTCGATTTATGGCGACAGATATTGCGGTTGCCGTTGGTACTGAAAACGATAAAACCGCAATAGACTTGGGTTGCTTTGATACAGAAAAGGCAATCACAAAGCTAGAATATATTGAGAGTAGAAATGGTATGAACTCACTAGAACAAGCCGTATTGTTTAAGAGGTTATTCTATGAGTATAAGTGTAAATACTTTGTTATGGATACAACAGGAATCGGTAATACGATTTTCGATATACTCACTACAGAAACATATGATAGTGAGAGAGATGTGACATATCCTGCATGGACTGTATGTATGGATGAAGACTTACAGATTGTATCTAATACGGTACAGAATGATAAAGTACAGAGAACAATATCCAATAATGCTGAAGAAGTAATCGTGCCTATTGTTGGTACTGCTTCAATAAATACTGAATTGCATTTAGCTCTCAGAAAGAATTTAAGAGAAGGAAAAATAAAGTTCCTTATTGATGATGGAGATGCACAAGTTAATTTCGAAAGTGACCCATATTGGGTAACAAAAGATACAGAAGAAAAAATTCAGTTGATGTCTCCATTCTTACAGACAAGATTTACAATCAATGAGTCTGTTTCTGTTGAAGCAGAAATTAAAGATAATGGTAACATTAAGACAACAGAAGGTCGTAGTGCCACAAAGGATTTATTCATGGCATTAGATTACTTCAATTATTTTGCTGAAAAACTATCAAATAAATACAAAAGAGAAGAGAGTGACGATGAAGATTTTGACATTGGTGCATGGTCATTCTTGGCTACCATATAAAGAAAGGGGGTACTACTTAGGTGGAAGATAAAGATAAAATGACATCGTCCGAAGACTTAACAGAAAATCAAGTCTATGATGTTCTAAAGTTTTCAAATGCTATTTACGACTACATGAGAAATGGAGTATGGAATCCAAACTCTCAGCATGATATATTATTAAGTTTAAATAATAATCAGAAAAAAGCAAATTATGATGATGTCATTTCAGCTTTAACAAGGTCTTTGCAGAATGCAGAAGATATACAAGGGTACTCTGAATTTATGTATGTCTTTGATACAATTTATTCAAAGACAATTAGATATTATTCTAGTTTACTTTCCTTTGACCTAGAGTGGGAATGTATCAATGCAAAAGGTTCGGATTGGCAGTCAAAAGAATATCAAGAAGACGAAAGAAGAATGATGAAATTCTTAGATAACTTTGATTATAAGAGAGAGTTTAGGAATAAAGTCATTCCACAGATTCTTAAAACAGGCGTTTTCTTTGGATGGTTTCGTGATTCCAATGGAACTATAAATGATGACCCAATTGACGATACTGATGAAATCTCAGTAAAGAAAACTTCTAAATATACGTTGCAGATTATGCCACAGAATAAGTGTAAGATTACAGATTATTATAATGGTGGCTTTATCTACGACTTTGATATGAATTACTTTCTACAACCAACGGTTGATATTCAGACATACGACCCAAGTTTGATTAAAGAGTTTAAGCGTGTATTTAGAAACAAGACTTCCTTAGATTACAAGCCACATAGTCAGTTGGATAGACGTAATGGGACTTATTGTACATGGACGCAGACATCTCCTGAAGATGGAGCAGTTGCATTCAAGTGGGACGAAAGTAACATCAACATTTTACCGCCATTTGGCAACTTAATGAAAGTTGTATTTGATAATACAAAGGTGCACGAACTTCAAATGGATAAGAATATCGCATCAGCATGGGCGATTCTTTATGGTAACATTGGTTTGTTAGATAAGGAAAAGAGTGGTCAAAAGCCGAATCAGACTGCATTTACTCCTGAAGTAATGTTAAAATTTATGAGCCTTGTGCAAGGTGCATTAAAGAATATAATGAAGACAGTTGCATTGCCTTTGGAAGATACAAGATTTGGACAATTCCAAGATTCAAATGCTGATATGGAATCCAATAGTCTTGTTACAAGTGCAACACAAGGAGCTTTCGCCTCTCCATTGATATTTGATAATAGCACATCTAAAGGACAAGCATTAATCTTAAATGGTTTAATTACAGACTATAATGAAATGGCTTCCTTATATCCACAGTTTGCTTATATGTTAAGTTATTACTGCAATAAGAAAACTAGAAAGTATAAGTTTAAGTTTACATTCAAAGGAAGTAATTTCCCATTTGAGAGAGAATATCGAACAAAGCAAATCAATGAATTGGCTAGTAGAGGTTTAACTTTACCGCCACAGTATTGGGCTAGTGCTTATGGTTACAAGCCACAAGATTTCAAGAGAGCATTAGAAGAAGCTCATAATATTGGAATGAATGAGAACTACATTACTCCATTGATTAACATGGCAACAGTCGATTCTACTGCATTATTAGATGGTGGAAGACCAAAGTCCACCGATGGAAATATTAGTGATGCAGGAGCGAGAAACCATGATTATCAGTAATAGAAAGGGGTAATAGTATGTTAATTGCAGATGAAACGATTCAATCAATTTACTTGTTAATCTCTGAATGTTTCAAAATGAACAGAAAACTTGATAGGCAAGTATCTGTATTAGGTGTAAATTTTGCCATGAATAATACGGCTGATTTATGCCATCTAGGAATTGCTCATTACTTTCCTAGTTTAAGTGATAGGATTGCAGAAGAGTGCTTAGAGAGATACAACATTGCAGTAGAATATGGTGAAACTCCTAGTGGAGCAGAATCATATGAATCTCCATTGGAAATTATTGATTCAATGTATGAAAGCGTTGTTGACTTTCAGACAATGTTCATGGGCGTAATTGATATTGCATATAAAAACAAGGATATTCAGGTCTTTACCGATTTGTTAGATTTGTTAAAAGATTATAACAATATCGTAGAGCAAGTAATTCTTATTAAAGATAAGATTCATGCTTATGATGATATGCAATCATTTGATGCTCATATTAAAGAGCATTTTTGGATTCTATAAGTTAGGTAGGTGACATTATGTGTAAATTTGGAACTCCTGACGATTTAGAAGAATATATAATTGCTGATAGAGACTTGGCGATTATATTAGCAAAAAATGGTTTTCAAGTAGAGTACCGTGATTATGGTTCTTCCTACTTTAAGAAAACAGATAAACTTATTAACTTTATCAATAAAGAAGGGATTTAATGATGCAAAAGAATAAGTTAAAATCTTTCTCTATTGACGATATTGCTCTTGTCGAAACAGAACATTCCGATAAATATTTTGAAGTTGAAATTTGGGCTTTAGCAAGTGGAAATAACTCTCATAAAAATCCATTCTCAGAGGAAGTCTTAGTAAGAGATAAGGATAGCTTTAAGGGTGCTTGGGTAGTTGCAGACTATGATAGATTTACTCGTGACGCAACAACTCATACGGCAGAAGAAGACATTATCGGTGTCGTTCCTTTTGATAGTGAAATCAGAACTGAAAGAGGAAAAGACGGACGCTTATGGATTGTTGTTAATGCTATTCTTTCTAAGGTTTATCATCCTGAGATATGGCAAATGTTTAAGCAACACAACTTTAGATTTGTTAGTTGTGAGTTTAGATGTGCCGAGGGTGAGGAAGACGAGAATGGAAATAAACCAATCTTGGGCTATGACATTGTTGGAATCACAATCTTAGGTAGTGGAGTTAATCCATCTGTAGAAGATGCACAAATGAAAGTATTGAAATTCTCTGCCGATGAAGCGATTGAGTATTTTAATCATAATAACAATAAGCTGAAACAATTTATGGAAGATAAGAAGAGACAACGGCAATCAAATCAAAGAAAGGACGATGTGCAAGAGATGTCAAATCCAAACACAGACAAAGATATTGCAACTTTCTCTGAAGAGTCTCAGGTAGAAGATACCGTTAAGAAGGAATCTGCCGATGTTGAGTTTGCTGAAAAGGAAACAGAGACAAAGGAAGAAGAGAAGACAGAGGAAGTAAACGACAATACGGAATCAATGTCCGCAGAAGAGCCTGAAGACGAAAAGTCTGATGACGATGAAAAGGATGCTGATACAAACAAGGAAATGTCAGAGCAGTGTTCTGATGTAATTATGTCCGAAGATTCTGACGAAAAGTCTGATGACGATGGAAAGTCTGACGATGACGATAAGGACAAGGACGAAGACAAAGAGGACGAGCCTAAGAAATTCTCTTTCGATGCTTATGCAGACAACGGAGCTTTAATGGCACTGTTAGAGGCTGAGACAGAAGAGAATCGTGACTTTGCTATTGGTCTGTTCTCTGAGGGTAATACTGCCGTATTCAGTAAGCTCATGGCTCTTAAAAAGGAGAATGATGCTTATAAGAAGAATGCAGAAATTGAAGAAAAGAAGAATTGCGATAAGACTTTTGCTGAGTGCATGAGCGAGGTAAAGGGTGAAATCGACAATGAAACTTATGATAAGTTATTTGCTGAGGGCGAAGCTATTCAGAAGATGTCTGATATGACAATCTTTACTCAGAAAGTAAAGGCTTTCGCTTATGATGCAAAGAAAGTTGTTGGTAAGGATGACGGAGTGTTCGTTGTTGGTGCTCCTGTTGTTGTTCCAAATACAGAAGTTGACGATACCGATGTTTTTGCAAGATTAGCAAGTAAATATCAGTAATATAAAGAAAGAAAAGGAGATATTAAAACATGGCTAACTATTCAGTTTTAATTGAGGCTCGTATCAGTGCAACAAACATTGATGCTCTCAATCGTTCCGCTAAGTCTACTACTCTTGATGCCGTTGCAGGTGGAAACCTTGTATCACTTGCTCCATCTTCCGTACAGGGCGATGACGTTTATGTTGCAACAAAGCCGACAGGTACAAATGATGACCTGTGGATGGCTTATAACCCAGCAGGTAAGTATATTAAGGATGCAAACGGCAATGTATATGCAGGTCTGTCCGAAGACCCACGAGCTTTTGCAACTCTCAAGGGCGAGACTTTCGATGTATTCCGTCCACAGGTAGATGACGAGATTGTTATTACTTCTGACGGTGTTGATGATGACACAGCCGTTGCAGGTAACTACTTTATCCCTGATACTGCACTTGCTCTCAAGAAGTCCACAACTCTCCCACAGAGCGGTCTTGCATTCAAGGTAAAGTCTGTTGATACATTACAGTTACCACCTGCAAAGGGAGCAATCGGACTCACAAAGCAGAAGGCTTTCCATCTTATTTGCGTTCAGCGATAAGCGACTGTTTGATTTAACTTTATATAGAGAAAAGGAGAAATAAGATAATGGCAAATTATTTTAAGACTGCAAAGGCTTTCAGCGAACAGTCAAAGGACTTAGCTGATAGCATTAAGGCATTCGCTAAAGATGCAATTCTTGAGAGAAAGGGCGACATTCGTGCTTTCTCAGCACATTCTCGTGAAGAGCAGAATAAGCTCATTAACAAGGAATTTATGGCTGAAGTAGCAAAGAGAAGTGGTTATAGCCTTGCTGAAGGTGCATCTAATACAGAAGCTATGCGTTATGCTTCCAATCCAATGGTTAAGTATTTCGCAAATCAGATTAAGACAGAGATGATTGATATGATTCTCCCTGACGTTCTGATGAACGGTGCTCTGAGATACATTGCAGAGTTTAAGTATGCTGACCTTGGTGATACCATCTCTTTCAACGTTGAGAATAACACTCTCTTCACTGTTTCTAAGGCAGGTTACAGAAAGAGAAATACTAACATTCAGAAGAGCTTCAAGACAACTGTAACTATGAGTGGTGAGAACCATATGATTACAGTCGGTGATGACCTTTACAACATTGTAACAGGTTTCGCTAACATTGCATACGATGTAATGAGAGCAACACTGTCTATGGAGACTTGCATGTTGTTTGAGGCTTATAGCAACTTTACAAATGCTATGAACAACCTTACAGGTAACCTGAAGGTTGTTAACTACTCTGAGAAAGGTCTCATTAAGCTGTGCGAGACTGTAACAGCTTACAATCAGGGACGCAAGGCAGTTATCCTCGGAACACCGACCGCATTAAAGAGCATCCTGCCTTCGAATGCGAATTATCGTTACCTGCTTGATAGCGAGTATGTAAAGCTCGGTCACTTACAGACATTTAATGGAAAAATTTATTTGTAAAAATAAAGATAAACCATGCACATACAGTGATGTGTGTGTACTAGGGGTTAAATGCTAGTAAATCCTAAAGACCTATATACACTGAAACAGAATCGGAAACGATATATGGAAAAGTTACGAAAGTAGAAAAAAGGAATAGGTATGGTGCAAGGTTAAATCCTAAACACTAATGAAGAAAAATGGACGTTTAGCAGGGAAAGCTCTAAGTTATAGCAATATAATATGAGAAACCCCCAACGACTAGCTGATTGTGTCAGCGTTAGTATATAAGCAAATGATATACGAAAAATCCCTCTCTGATTAATATAATCAGATGAACATATAGTCTAGTCTTATGTGAAAGCATAAGGAGTCTATCAGCGATGATAAGACCGCCATAAACTTGCGAATTATGGTGAATGAAATGGATTGCTCATTGAGTAATTTATTGATAACGTTATGATGTAGTACCACTTGAGCAGGTAGCAGACCCATTTAACAATGTTGATTACAGCCTGAAGCTCGATGATACAAAGATTTATGTTGTATCTCCTGCTTCCGACAAGATTGTTAAGATTGGTGTATTTGGTGGAACATTTAGCCGTTCAACCAAGGCAGAGGATTCCGCAAATCTGCTTGAGACCGATACACTTGCAAAGGGTTGGGAAGTTGCAACAATTACCAACTCTGTAGCAGGCGAGGTAGCAAATCTCGAGGGCTAATTAATCTATTCAAAATAGATTTCTCTATAAGAGGGGCAATACATTGCCCTTCTTATATTACATAAATTGAAAGGAATTAAAATGGCAAGAACAAAGAAGACAGAAACAATCGTAGATGATATTTTAGCAACAGAAAAGCCGACCACTAAGAAAGAGAAGGCAACGACTAAGACCGAAAAGACTGAAAAGGTAGCAGAGCATGAGACTGTTGACGCAGAAAAGGAAGGCTTAAAGGAGCAGAATAAGCAGATGGCAGAAATGCTCAAGCAGATGCAGGCTCAGATTGAGCAGTTAAAGGCTGAGTCTAATAAGGTTCAGGTTATTCAGACTGTTGGTTCTAGTGGTAAGAAAGTAAAGGTTATTAACTTAGCACATTGCCCTGTTAGTGTTTCTACAGAGGGTGACGGACAGGGAATCGTTAAGACATTTAACAAGTATGGAGATGTTCTGACAATTAAGTTTGA
>Ga0326513_10002619_pt1 | contig 13235 bp, 15 predicted proteins | sample 2_2465_0518_D_FD_203654 | JGI IMG/M metagenome (GOLD analysis project Ga0326513, IMG submission 203654) | Bovine rumen microbial communities from UC Davis, California, United States - 2_2465_0518 | ecosystem: Host-associated > Mammals > Digestive system > Stomach > Rumen | place: USA...
CTGCATACCCCACCCCACATTTGCCACTTAAATTGTAAACTTTTTATTAACAATTCTCAGTTGCTATTGACTAACATTGACTGGGTGATTAATGGGACACAACAAGTTAACATATGTTAACTATATAGTACGATTATATGGACACAAACAAATAGACCACCAGGGTTACCGGCGGCCTATTTGCTTTGTCAAGAGAAGTGACTATTATTCACCGGCCACTAACGGTGATGTGGTAAGTGATCACGGAAGCATGTATGATCACTTATTATTACACCAATTCAGATAATGTGCAACTATTTCACCAACTTCATTAGATGAATAGAAAACTTTGTTGGCAGCGAAATACCAGTATAACTTTTTGCTTGCTTTGTTTATCGGTCTTGAAAGTTTACCCATGTAATTATTCTGTATGTTTGCATCTGTCGTGAATATGATGTCTCTGCTGTCGTCTTTAATGGGTGTGGTCTTCGGGTGTATGAATGTAAATGATTCATTATCACGCAATACAACATCTGCCTGTAACAACTGGTCATCATACATAATGAAATAACTGAAAATAACTTCTTTCGGTTTTACGGACACTTGCAGATGTGGGTAAAAATCAAGTTCAAAAGCACCTGATGTGATCATCTTTAACTTATCGTTGTCAAATGCAAAGTAAACATCAGACGGCTTGTTGATGTTAGGTGAATCAGAATATTCGACTGCGACACGTAAACCACTGTCACCATAAGAATAGATGTCTATGTCACCTTTTTTCATTTCCTTAACGTGCTTTAAGCCCATTTCTTTGAAGTACGGGCAGCCGATCATGTCAACTGTGTTCGCACACATGAAGATAGTAACATTGTCTCTATGTCTGATAATAGTCGATAGTGTGTTCATGAAAAGCACAAACTCATCAGGGATATACATACCACGAGACATGAACTCATCAAAGAGTATTGTGTCTATTAACGGATAGCTGTTACCCTTTTCGTGTTCCATTTCGGTTAATGCAAAAGCATATGCAAACGGTTCCGGAGATAACACATTCTTTTCTAAGTCTTTATCGAATGACGAAAAATACCATTTACCGCTGATATAAGCAACATGGTCATATTTACCTTTTGAATATTCCTTTATCTTGTTTTCACCTTCTCCATTGTAGACAAGATTGTCAAAGTAGGCAGCACCACGTTTTCCCCTAAAATCTTCTCGCCACCTTCTTATAACTGCTAACTGTTTACCGGTCTTAAAGTATTTCTGAACAGCATAGTTCAGTACTGAGTATGTCTTACCATTTGAACGTTCACCGAATATCATGTTATATCGGCAGTTCTTTTTAAGTATGTTTGTAAGTGAATAGTATTTCATTTTGTGTAAAACATTCCTTTTAAAAAGTTTATATATTCTGACTGTATGTCAAAGTTATATGCGGCCGGTTCTAAGAATATACCTGATAATGAGTCATAATCAGTTGTAACCCCCTTATAATCTGTGATAGTGCCTGAGTATTCCTTATCTATATAATAATGTGTAAGTTTACCTGTAAACTCTTCCGGGATAACAAGGCCGTCATTAAAGTTTTCAAAACAGTCATCTATTGTATACTGTTCACGCAAGTACGGGACCGCTTGCTTTTTGTTAACACCTGATACAGTGATAGACAGTTCGTCACCCTGATATATCATATAACGTTTAGCACCTAATGTCTTAAACTTCTTATAAATATTGTCTTTTGTCTCCCAGTCCCAAACACCTAACGGCTTTTCTACACCTTTTATTGTCTTGGGTAATAACTCAGAATAGTCTATGCCGTAATGATCGCACATATGCTTTAACTTCTTTTCGCACTGGTTGTTATATGCTTTGATATAGTCCATGTGGTCCTGAATATTAATGCACTTGATAGAATCTGTGTCGCTGTATATGTAATCACCTTTAAAATTAACAATACCGGTCCACAAGTTTTTACGTGCATATGCCGTGCACCAAACACCCCAAGGATAAAACAAAAACCGTCTTCTGCTGTTGTTATATTTTTCTATCTGCTTTTCGGGGTCTGCCGGTTCGATCTCCCAGATATCATCATAAACGATCTCTTCACGCACTATGTCAGTGACCATCATGCCGTATGTACTGTTCAGAAGACCCTTTGACACTAAGTACTCTTGTTCTTTACCTGAAACACCTTTCAATGTGGTCTTATCGGAGTACAGTTTGATTATTGATCTTATGATCTCAATAGGCAGATAACCCTTCTCATATATACGGAAGTTGGCAATATCGCATCTGTCAAAAGTATATGTCTTGCGGATAATGTCAAAGTCCTGTTCAGTCAAAGTAGTTGCTAAGATGTCGCAACTATATACACGGCCGTTATTTTCGACTACTCCCGTCTTCTGATAGCACTTATAAACTGATATGTAATTTTCATATTCGAACTTGGGTTTTAGTCCGTAAAACTTGCAGTCAAAAAGACAGCAGTACTTTTTAAGATAGTTTTCTAACTCTTCATTAGAATGTATCTGTACTATGGTACCTGTTGACATAGGAAACTGTTCAGACAGCAGCACATAAGGATAAGAAGACGTGAAGTCTATCGAATCGACATTTTCTACTGTATAACCTGACCAGTGAAAACCGCTGTGGGTGAAACCGCCCTGAAAACCACGTTTTAACTGTTTGTACTCTTCAACGTCAGTGATCTGTAATGATTTCATGAGTGAATGATATTTCGAGAACTGGTATCGCCAATTCTTATGATCAGGACCATACAAACAATTACGTCTTACAAACCTTCTGCAATACCCGGTGCATGTTAATGGTATCTTATAAATATACTTTTCTGTCTCTATCTGCTCTTGAATGTACGCAGACACGACAAGCACATCATTAATACAGTATTGTAACTCTTGGTCATTTAACGGGGTCTTATCGTGTCTTACGAGCTTATAATCAAGGTCACCGACTAACTTGGACACCTTGTACTTATGCAACTGTTCACCCAGTTTAGCGAGTGAATAGTTAGTAAGAATATAACTGCATCTGAACTCTATGCCGTCTTCTGTGATCGCATAGATAGGTTTACGCTTATCTATTGCGAAAACCTTATGCCACTTAAACATCTTACGTATATATTGAAATTCAAAAGCAAGATTATGTACATATATTATCACCCGGTTATACCGGTCTGTCTGTAATACCTGTCTGATCTCATCAATAGCATGTATAAACTCAGGCCAAGTGCGGCCGACTATAACACGGCCGTTAATAGCAAGCTGCCATATGTACATGACGGACCGCTTTTCGTTGTGGTCCGTCCTTGTAGGTTTTTCTTTGAATGATGATGTCTCTATGTCAAAAGCAAAGACAATATTGTAATAACTTATTTGTTGATTGTTGGTATGTATACCGTTTTTATATCCTTCTTTTAATAACATGTCGATATCATCTAATGTGTATGGTTTGGTATCTAATTGAAACATTGTTACATTGTCCAGAAGTCGTCGTCATTAAAAATCTCGTTAAATTCTGCCTGTTCCTGTTCGTACTCTGATTTGAAAGTATCAAGTGCACCCTGTATAACTTCTTCTTCACTCTTACCGGATAGAACTGCCTGACCCACTGATTCAATGATCGCATCACTGCCCGACATATAGCTGTGCGGGTCTCTGCCTTTGATCTCCAAGAACTTACGATAATAGGACCATACATCACGAGACATTGATTCATAACGTGCATACACTTCTGCCTTTGCCTTTTTGGTGTGTACTCTTCTTGCGGCCTGTTCTCGTGTCTTGCCGAATAGTTTTTTCTCTGTCTCTTTTCTGACTTCAACGGCACCTTTAATAGTGCTGGTCTTCATCTCCATGAACTGCTTTATAGTCTTTAACTGATGCAGCATCTCATTCCGGGTGCCTGACTTCTTAACACCGAACTTAGTTCTTTTATGTCCGTCATCTGTTACCCAGTTCAAAGCAGATGTATTTATCTGACTGCCTTTTGTTTTCGGGATATATCCGTCTTTTGTCTTAGTTGCTTTACTCTTCAACTTGTCGATTCTCTTATTGGCTGCAAGTGATACAGTACGCAAAGCACGAGATATATCACGCTTGTTAAGTTTCATTAACTGATCAGGAGAGATATTTAATATCTCTTTGATAGTCATACCTTCTGTAAAGAAGGGTTGTTTGGGTTGTTTCTTCTTTGCCATTGTATTTCTCCTATAAAATAGCCCTAACAGTCGGCTGAACACGAAGTGTCGCAACGCATTAAATACTGTTAGGGCAGAAGTCACATAAGAATATGTAACTTACATAAGTTCTTTTACCTGTTCAATGATCGACTGCATGTTCTCAGATGATACCGGAAACCATACGGTACGATAATACTTGTCTCCAACCTTCTGAGAAGGAAAATCAAGTACATAGCACTTGTCACCGGCCTTGTACTTCTGTCCGTCCTTCTTTACGGTCACTTCTTTAAGCATGCAAGAATTGACCAGTACTCCGTTGATGTCGAGATTGAGCATGAGCATAGAATCGTTCTTAGTCTTGATTACCTTGTCAACTTTGACAATGTACTCTGTGGTCTCGTGAATAGGTCTTTTTGATTCATTAGTTTCAAACATAAAAATTACTCCTTTTCTATTGTTACCGTTTCTGTATTATCATCAAAAACTGCGTCTCTGATTTCAGATAAAATAAGAAAACCTGTCAGCATCAGTCCTGTTACTGCATCATTGCAGTTCTGATCTTTTGCCTGATCAACTAATTTCATCAATGCAGATTTTAACATGTCGTTAAATTCGTCTTTGTTGTACGTTTTAGTCATAAAACCGCCTTTCATAAATTAAAAATGTCGTTAATGTCGTCTGTTCCGGTATTAGCGGAGTTACCCCCCTTTGTGTCTGGATAGTCTATGTTAAACGGGTCATTCCGTAACATATTAAGTAATAAACGCTTATCGTTCTTTAACTGTCTGATCTGTGTGTGACATTCTAAGATTTCACGGGCCTGTGTGCTTATAAGATCGAGCATTGAATCATAGGTGAATTTTCTAATAATCATAAACTGTCACACTCCGACTGCATCAAGATAGAGATGATCGACTGCACTTCTTCACGGCTGCCGACTGCCCTGTAAAACTGATCATTAACATAGATGTGATAAACCTGTGACGAATCACCACAAACATAGTGGTATGTAAATGATTCTATTTTAATAATAGGAAACTGTACTGTTTTTCTCATGGTGTAATACCGCCTTTCTTGTTTGGTAATTAGACTATACATTATTTGGGAGCCTGATTCAATACCAAATTTTGTTACAAAATTATGACCGGGCATGCTCTCCAACATACCCGGCCAAATACCAAACAAGACACATTAACGGCGGTCTCATCTACCGTATACGATCATATTAACACGACTTTGAACTTTTGAATAGATAGGACCGTAACCAAGTGCATTTATTTTCTGTTTTCTTAAAGGATAATTGCCAAATTCACCTTCAATACATCTTCTTGCAAGGTCTTCTATTACGCTGTCAGTAACAATTAAACTGTCTTTGGGTTTTTCTGTTACCGGTGCAGAAGTGCTTGCCGATTCTTCCCATCCGTCATACCTTGGACGGCCAAAGCATTTGATCTTGCCACCGATCTGATCATAACCATATGAATGAGTAGCAACTTTGCCACCTTCTGTATTAAATTCTGTAATATAGATATAATCATTATCCCAACCGGTAACTATACCGCAGTGATACATTACCCCGTTTGACTTCTGAAATATTGCAACATCACCACGTTCAGGGTTATTTGTAACTGCGTCATTGTCTGCAAAGTATTGATAAAGATATTTTACGACTGCGGCCATGTCGCAACTGTCTGACTGATAAAGAAAATAGTGTGCAGTCCATTTTGCACTTTCGGGGTCTTCTTCGCAGTCCGGATATTTAACTGCATTAAATACAGATGCACAAACACCGACAGCACAAAAATCAAGGTTTTGTTTTTTGCCGCATCCGGTGAAATAGTCAACAGCATCTAACTGATCTGCGTACTTATTCCACTTATTATCTCCGCACTGGTAACCAACCTGAGACAGAGCATAGTCAACTACATCTTTTGCATATAAGCTGCCCATGTCACTCCCCCTTATCATCAAACTTGTCTACTAACTTCTGTAAAGCGAGTGTGTTATTGTTAAGTGCATCTGTCATTTTCTGCACTTCTTCTTTGTGCTCTTTTCTCATTTCTTCGATCTGTTTCTGATTCTGTTCATACTGCCACTTTACAAAGTATGCACACCCAAGTGCAGCTACAATAGGAAAACCGACAGCACTGATTATCTGTACTACGTCATTCATTTTGTTACCCCCCTTTAACCGGCTACTGAAAAAATAAAGTTAAAATCTGTAAAACCATTAGGAAACTGAGCTATCTGTATATGTGGTTGACTGTATGTCTTAAACACACCGTCCTGTAAATACAGATTGTAATTGTGTTCCTGTCTTGATATTACAGCAGAATTTGATCTGATACCACTCTTATAAGACATCAATACATCAACGTGCATATGCACTTCAAAGAGTTTGCCGCTGCAAACTATATTCGTAATGTAGTAATATCTTCCAAACTCTTCAATATAAGCATAATTACATGATGCAAGATTACTGCCGACAATACCTTCAACTTTGATAACCGGGTCAACGATAGAACAGTCATCTCTGAGTGTTCCGGTCATGTCGCTGCCGATCTGAGTAATGTTCTTGTCAACAACTACTTTATCAGACAGATTGTTATAGAATTTAATCGTCATAAGATAACCCCCTGTTTAAGTAATGATTCGATCTCTGCTATCTCTTCTGTTGTTGCGGACACATTATCAATATGTACATATTCGCATAATGTAAAACCATGACAGTTACCTAACAACATAGTGATATTTGATGTCTGCCCTACATAGTGCTGTACATTACCCGGTACAGACAAAGAAGGACGTTCAATAATGACATAAGGTGTCATGATAGACATGATACCGGCAGAACCGCCCAAGTTACCGCTGCGTTGTACTTGTGGCTTGCTGTTCAGTGCCGTGTTCGCTGCACTGGTCAACAGACCGACAGCACCCATAGCTGCTACCGGTGCTGCACCTGTGACAACTCCGGCAGCTACACCGATCATAGAACCTATTGCCGAAACTGCATTTTGTATAGCACCTGAGAAGTTAACTGCAGTTAAAGGTATATTAGTAATACAACTGCCGTTATAGGAATATAAGACACCCCTTGTGTCATGTTCTACAAAGCAAGCACATGCACCGTTCAATACATCAATGTTATATACGACATGAATTGAACCGCCTATTACGTCATCTGCACTTAACTGCCTTATTCCGATAAAGGGCAGATATAAACTGATCTTTGTATATGGATCATTATCCATGAAACAACCGACATATTTTTCAACGTCACACCAACCGCAATCAAACTGTACATAGTTGCTGGACAAATAGTTCATTGCGACACCTGAGTCAATAGTGCCGAATTTTACGTTTTTGACACCTGCGACTGCCGGTGCTACCGGAACTATAGCCAGTCCGATTATTGACTGCATCGGGTCTGAAAATAACTTCTTATATGTTGCAAGGTCAAAAAGGTTAGACCACATAAAGTCACTTAATGACTTAAGTTCTGCAACTGAAGGATTATACATCGTGATAAAACCTAAGTCTGCAGCACTGATACCGGGAAGGTTAGGTATTTCTGCCGGGTCGATGTCGTCAAGGCCGTCAGGTCTTAATGTACCGTCACCACCGCCGGTGCCTGATGTACCGCCACCGCCGTAAGGGTTTTGCTGATCGTCTTCTTCAGGCATTGTGTATGCAAGGTCAATGGAGTCAAATACTCTATACCACCTTGATTGTGTATGGTCATAACGGCCCCTGATGTCAACTTCAAAAATATTAAGTATTTCTCTGGTAGCAACATCAACATCAAACTTGATGTCGATAAGTAAAGAACAACTTATATACTCGTATGCACTATTAACAAGGTTATTAACGATAAAATCAGATTTAAAAAGCGGTATTGTCAAAGACAGGTCACCTGCATTTGCATGACCCGGATAACTGCTATATCTTTCGATGAATTCAACTTCACCGCTGCCGCCACAACCTAATACTGCATTATGTGTAATTGTCGGAGGCGGGTTTTCTTCTGCCGACATTTGAGTTTCAACATATAAATTACTACGTTGAGTTACATCTAATTCTGTACCATTCAATAATGCAATTTGTGTGGGCTGTTGAGTCATAGTACCGTTATTAGGTCTATACATTGAAGTATTTATCCTAAACTTATTAAGATAACCACTAATTATAGGATAACCGGTATTAGGAAAATCAGAATCAAGTGGGTTAATTACATAATAAGGTACATTATTACCTATATATCTAGCACCGCCTAAGAATGTATTTATTTTAGCAACTGCCTGTTCTACCGGCATAGTTAAATCAGTCCAGTGCTGTATTGTAATAAGGTCAGTGCCCTGTGTTTCACATTCTGCCTGTATCTGATCATATAACATGTCATCTTGAAATAATGTGTAAGGGATTGCAAACTGCTTTGTGTCTGCACCACTGCCAAAATAAGTATATGTAGTAAATTTTAATGTGTTCATTATGTACCCCCTTTGTTTAATCATTCAATGATATACGTAAGTAGTACATCATGACTACTTACGTATACTTTCAATGATTAAGCCTTATCATTGCCGATAAAGAATACTACGCAGTTCTCGTTAAGGTCTACAAAGTAGTTTGCGTCCTGTTTATAGAACATGTTAGTAAATTCTGCCTTAGCATTGTAGTTAGTTGTAACTCTACGAGAAGGGCAGTTGATACCACCGGCCCAGTGATCGAATACAACACCGATAACTCCGTCAATCTGTACTTCTTCTGTCTTTGTCTCGTCAGTAGGGTCAACGATATCGACATGGATCTTAGAGATAGAACCGAAACCGTAATCAGTGCCGCTGCCCTGCCAGTATGCAACAGAATCTGCAAGGGGCAGTCTTGTGTACTCATCATGGAAGGTCTCTGACTGCAAGTATACGTCTGCTGCTCTCTTAAAGTCACTCAAAAGAATGAAGTGCTGCATGTCAGAAGGTGTGTGTCTCAAGAGTGAACCGCAGTTGAAAAGTACAGACGGCTTTCTGATACGGTCAAGGGTCTTTGCCATGACCAGTGATGCAAAGCGGATAAACTCAGGATTATAAAGTGCGTCTGCTTTCTTCAACGGGTTAGTGCCATTGGGGTCAAACTGATCATTATAAAGTTTGAGAAGGTTAATAGCCTTTGTACCTGTCTTTGTGTAGTCACCGTCAGAGATATCATCAAAGACTGTGTTTGCAATAAGAGTATTAACAACTCTCTCTGCAAGTCCTTCAAGTCTGATCTCAATAGCTGTGTCTACTGCGTTCATGAGCATTGAAATAAAAGCATTAAGCTGTGACGCAGAATCGAAAGCACTTCTAACCTGAATGTCTGCAATAGACAAGTCTACTTCAAAAGTAGTCTTCTTATTGTAGAACTTAGCAGCGACATTGGGCTGCGAAAATACATTAGGGTCGTAGGAAGTGCCGTTTGTAAGCTTCCAAGTATCGTTCTCAATAGCTGTCGGGTAGTCAGTGACATAAATCTTCTCCATGACTGCACCGTACTCCCAAGAATCACGATAGAGTGACCCCAGTTCGCCTGAGTACTTACGATCGACAAAGATAACTCTGCCTATATGATCTACAAGGGCTGCGACATACTTGTCATAGCTTGTAGCATCAAAAACTGCCTTACCAACATCAACGACATTGGAAAGGTCTTCTTTGAGAAGGGCACTTGTGCCGATCATCTCGTTGTTTACGTTGTTTACCAGTGTAGCAACCTGTGTAACGTCCATAAATCTGTTCTCCTTTTCTTTTGTTTTAAAATATTGATAAAGCAATAACCTTGCATATATCACTACATAAAATGTCATAGAAGTTATTTAACTTCCAGACGTCAATGTCACTTGCGATCATCTGTGCATTAGTAGTAACACCGATGTTACCATGTCGCCTTAGTTCTCTTTCGTATGTACCGTCCGAACTGCCGGTATTATCAACAGTCATGGGTGTACCTGTCTTAGTACCATAATCTGTCGTGCTGGTGACTGTTAACGGGTCTGTTCCGTCTCCTGTGTAGTCTGTCGTGTTTGTCGAATCAGAAGAGTTAACATTAGTGGCAGAATCGAACCCGGCAACATGTACGTCATTATCAGATGACATCTTACCTGTTGTTACGGAAGAGTTAACCGTCTTGCCTGTCGTAACTGTTCCGCCTTCTGTGTCTCTGTGGTCCTTGTCTTTGATTGTCTCCACAAAGTCCGTATTTTCGATCGGGTTATATTCGACAGTCAAAGTTTTATACTCATGTTCCCAGTTAACGATAAACGCATTATGGATAACCTGAGCTAAGTCTTTTAACTTCTGACCGGTGATGTGTCCGTCTGCATCTGCGAACTTGTCACAGATCTTAGATGCTAACTTTTCTCCATGCTTTAACATGAAATATGTATCAACATTGGCCGGCACCACACCGGGAAACCAACTGATCTGAGAAATAGCTGTAAAAATACCGTCACCACTAAGACCGTCAGGAAAATATGTACTTACTTCTTTATACATTTATTGACCCCCTTTATTCTCTATAATATGAATTATTGTTATTAACTTTCAAAAACATAAGAACCGCTAATAACCAGTCGCTTATCACTTGTGCTTGTGTTTGTGGTAGCCAAAAAGACCACATTACCAGCGTCTGAAATTGTTATCGTGCATATACCATTTCCGTATCTTCCCGAAAATGTGCTTTCATATTTACATTTTCCAAGCCACCCGATATTTGTACCCCAAGACGGATTGTTATTAAACTCCGCTTGAATATTAAAATATAAAACATTTCCGATAGTTCTATACTGTGATTTTTTATCGGTAATATTAGAAACTCCGCCTGATAACGACATATCAATCCAGCCACTATCCGCAACCTTACTATCAATATAGTCTTTCGTGTTCGTGCTATCGCTTGCGGAGATAGGCAATACTGACGCATTACTCGGTATTGTAGGCTTGTCTGACAAATCATCATAGCTGCCGCTTGTGGCAACCTGTGACAAACTACTGGTGTCTGCCTTAGTTGACAAAAGTGTATTAACTTCTGACTGATTATATGTCTCGTTCTTTGTGTAATAGTTCGACACATCAGGTATTACAGGGTGATCAACTAAGTCATCATAAGAACCGGTGAAAGCAACTGTCGAAAGTGAAGACGTGTTAGCTTTCTGAGATAACAGGCCGTTCGTCTCGGTCTTAGTGTATAGCTGTGTTTTATCATAATAGTTTGTAGGGTCGAATGTAGGTATCTCTGCGATCTTCTCATCTACCTGATCGGCAGTGTAATATTCATCTCCGATAACTTCCGGTACAATAGCAGCGATCTGTTCTTCAAGGTCATATATCTCTGACTGAGAAGACAGACCACCGGCCAAAACATCACGCTGCACAACAAGGTAAAAATGCAGTGTAGCAATAGACATATTATTTTTGCTTATCTGCAACTCTGCTAAGTTAGTGCCGCTGCAAGCGGTCATCTGCTCTGTGGTCAAGAATGTAACAATGTTACTGCTAACCTGAGAAGGGATAGCAGTAACAATATTATTATCAACTTTGCGAACCTGTAATTCGATATCATAACCAGTCGGTGAAAAATCGTCTTCACCTTCTTTTAACTCGATCTGAAATGCACGTTCTTTGTCAAACTGAGCAGCATGTATTGTGGGTGTTTCACCTGTCGGGATAAGGTTTAATGTAATCTTTTCAACTGCCATTATTCATCACCTTCCTTGTTATCGTCTTCCGGTGTGTCACCTTCTATCGCATCTGCTATGATCTCGGCAGCATCTTCTATTGCCTGTATGACTTCTGCCGTGTCTGTCTCTTCTTCGGGTGCAATCTCTTCTTCGGGTGCAGTCTCTTCTTCCGGTGCAACATCTTCTTCCGGTGCAACATCTTCTTCAACAAACTGCTCTTCAACTGTCTGTTCGTCTGCACTGGCATCTTCTGACTGATCTGCATCTTCAACTGAATCAGTCATAGATTCTTTTTGTTCAAGTGCTAAGTCTTCTTCGATCTCATTAGTTAACCAGGCACCGTTAAACTCTACTGTTATAGATGTACCGAACATCTTGTTTACTTCTTCAACAGCTTCTTTTCTTCTTGCAAGCATGTCGTCAATTAACGGGTGCAGCATGTCGTCATTCAACTGTGACTCATTGGAGTTAATGCTTTCACGTTTCATATTGTAGTTAGCATTAAGACCTAACTCATTATACAGACTGGCCTTCAAGTATTGATGATATTCGATAAGGTCTGTCAATGTGCTTGCAACTTCTCTAAAAGGTGTGATGTTTACTGATCTGTCCTGATTACCGACCATAGAAGGTAGTTCACCTATTGCGGATAAATTGCCTTTTCTCAAATCAAGTAACCACTTATTAACACTTTCTTTTGTCTGCGTATCTGTTGCACTGATCGTTAACATAGCACGAGACAAGATGTCGGCCGTCTGCATGGTTAAATCGTTCTCAGTTAACTGACTGCAATAACGTGTTAACAAAGGGATAATGCCCTGACTGTATGTATCGTTCCTGATCAGTACGCAGTCTTCACCGATTGTATAAGTCTTGCGTGTTTCGGGTTTTACATAAGGGTTAGACACAATATATTGTGTAGGTATGTAATATCTGTCCGGAAGACCACCCATACCACCAGTAGTGGCAATAAGGTCTTCACCGTCCTTAATAAAAACGCACTGGCCGTTTGTCAGAAGATAATGCTCTAACCACTTGGCCGGGATAGTCTCAGGAAGACCGTCATACTTAAACATAGACTGGCAACGGGCAAGATAATATTTGATGTATGAATCAAACACAAGACCCTTGGGCAGCGGCTTGTCGTGATCGTATTGGCAGTTCAATGCCGGGTACCAAAAGAAATTACTCATAACTAACTCCTTGTTAAGTAATAGTTAACTCTGATCTTAGCCAGATAATACAGTCCCATTAATCACCCAGTCAATGTTAGTCAATAGCAACTGAGAATTGTTAATAAAAAGTTTACAATTTAAGTGGCAAATGTGGGGTGGGGTATGCAGT
>Ga0326513_10002621_pt1 | contig 13232 bp, 9 predicted proteins | sample 2_2465_0518_D_FD_203654 | JGI IMG/M metagenome (GOLD analysis project Ga0326513, IMG submission 203654) | Bovine rumen microbial communities from UC Davis, California, United States - 2_2465_0518 | ecosystem: Host-associated > Mammals > Digestive system > Stomach > Rumen | place: USA: California...
ATCTTTCAGATGTACGCACTCGGCCTTGATGAAGAGGGAACTTCTGCATATATTTCAGAGAATTTTTCTGCTATGTTTCCGGTGCTGATTGATATGGATAATACAGAAATATTCCAGAAAATTCTTGCTTCTGAAAAATTCATCACAAAAGAAAATATTAATGAATTAATTCGCTGTGCAAATAAACATCAAAACTATGAAGTCCAGATCACGCTGACAGAGTATAAAAATCAGAAAAACTGGTATCAGGATATTGATGATATTTCTGATAAATTTAAATTATAAGGAGATTTTATTATGAATCAGAATTTTGAAATTCAAGACAAGAAATTAATCAGATATTCCGGTCAGGAAACAGAAGTATCTGTTCCGGAGGGAATCGAATGCATCGCTACAGGAGCGTTTGAAAACTGCGAGAGCATTCAGCATCTGATCATTCCCGAAAGCGTGAAGCACATCGAACCCGAAGCCGTGCATAATTGCAGAAATCTTGAAGAGATTACACTCTATCACAGAAGAATGCCGATGCTGAAATTTTATATGCCGTTTATCCGTTTTTTCAGCGACAGAGAGAATGTGCTCGAACATGGTGCAGATAATTTTTTAAGAGTCTGCATTAATGGGGAAATTATGCCCTATCGGGAGTTAGGCTATCACAGACATGAATTTGTATTCGAGCTGATGAAAGATATGCCGGATTCTGAAAATTTTAAAAAAATGCTGACTGATTATGCAGATGTATTTTTATATTGTCTGCTGAATGATGATCTCCAGAAAAGCGATGCGATCAAATATCAGAAAGATACCAAAGAAGAAATTTTTCAGCGTATGATCAATGCGAAATTATTTACAGAGGCAAATATAGATACCTGTATCAGCGTGACGATTGAAATGAATGACGTGACATTCCGGCCGGTACTGATAGATTATAAATATCAGCATTTAAATTTTGAGAATCCAGCGGAGAAATTAAAATTATAAATTATGATTAAAAAGGAGTTTTTTATCATGAGTGAAATTTTTGAAATCAAAGATGGCGAATTAATTGAATATCACGGCGAGGGCGGAGATATTATTATTCCGGATGGCGTGACAAGCATCGGAGACTATGCATTTTCAGATTGTCCGTGTCTGCTTTCTGTGAGCATTGGAAAGAATGTGAAAAGCATCGGAAATTATGCATTTTCTGATACGCCTTGGCTGAGGAATCATCCTGATGATTTTGTGGTGATCAATGGAATTCTGATCAAATATAAAGGCAATGGCGGAGCTGTAACAATTCCTGACAGCGTAACAAGCATCGGAGATCATGTATTTGAAGGCTGTAAAAGTCTGACCTCTTTGACAATTGACGGAATCACAATCAATTTATCTGAAACAGGAGAAGTATCAGAGTCAGATTTTATTAACAGATTATAAACAGCAGAAAAACTGGTATCAGAATATTAATAAAAAATTATAATCATGAAAGGGGTATTTTTTATGAATTTATTACAGCAGGCTCTCGCAGATGCAGACGAAAATTATTTTATCGGCATTTCCAATAAGGGAATCTATAAGCGAGCATGTAAAGATCTCGAAGATGCAGATATTTCTGTCAGTTATCAGGACGATCAGGCGGAAATCCAGATCAGCGGTGAAACTTGTCTGATTAAAAATCCATTGTGGGAGAGTTCCTGTTCCTGTCCGTCAAGAAGTGTCTGCCGGCATCTGATCTCTGCTATGCTTTGGCTGAAAGAAAATTCAGAAGCTGATATTGATTCTGAAGAACCGGATTTTCCTGAAGAAGAAATTCCGGAAACGCTTCCCGAAATGCTTCGTCAGGAACTCTCAGGAGTTTCAGCAGTGCAGATTAAAAAAGCAATGGGGAAATCTCTGAAAAATTTTTTATCTGAAATACAAAAAATTCAGCTCGAAGAAAGCAGTATTCTATCCGGAACGCTTCCGGACGGAACGGCTGTTAGACTGGTTTATCCGCTTGCGAATGCAACATGTGCATGCCATAAAAAAGAATTATGTCAGCATAAGGCAGCTGTGATTCTCGCTTGGCAACTGAAAGAAAATCTGATTCAGCTCTCTGCTTTTGATGAACAGGAAAAATTGATTTCTGAATCTGAAAATAAAATCATTCAGGAAAGTGCTGACAGAAGCTATGCATTATTATGCGATGTTCTGAAATGGGGACTTGTCAGAATGCCTGAAAATATGGCTGAACATCTTGAAGCCTCAGCAGTACAGAGTCATGCCCTCCGGATGGCTGATGCAGAAAAAATGCTCCGTGATCTGGGAAACAGGCTTTCCGACTGCCGTGAACGCCGTGCAGTCTTTCAGACTGACAGCTTTATGCAGAAACTCTGTGAATGTGCTGATTATCTGAATACGCTCAGGACTCAGAATATTTCAGAAGAAATGCTCGGACAGTTCCGCAGGAATTATGAGACTCTGAATTCTGATCTGACAATTCTGCCAATCGGCAGGCGGACTGTAGATAATTCAGAATATGCCGGAGAAGTATATTATTTCCTGAATCTTGACGAATCTGCTGACTGCCGTTTTCTGACATTTTCAGATATTCGCCCTGTATTCTATGAGGGAATGAAAAATCCGCACAGAAGAGATGCTGTGATCCCATGGAATGCGGGTGTTCCCATGAGAGCACTCATGAAATCAAAAATGACGCTCAAGAATGCGAAAATCAGTGACGGGAAATTATCCGGCTCGAAAGAAACGGTGATTGCTTTGAAATCAAATGCAAATCTCAGCTGTCCGGAAGTGCAGAATCTGATTTATACTGATTTCAGGAAATTAGCTGTTGATACTGCTCAGAATCATATGGAAAATTTATGTTTTATCTATGCCAAGACTTGTATTGACAGTTATTTTGATACGCATATTCAGAAATATCAGATGGAAATTGCCGATACACAGGGAAATATCATTATGATACAAGTCCGGTATCAGGCGGAAACAAAGGATTTTATCCAGCTTCTTGAAAAAATCGGAAAAGATATGATCTCGCATCCGGAAAAAATTTATACATGGCTGTGCTCGGCATATTTTGAAGACGGAAAACTTGTTTTATTTCCGATCGAAGTCTATGATTTTATTGAAATTCCGGAACAGAAAGAATTTGTCCTCCCTGCGGAATATGCTCAGACAAAGCCGATCTATGCGAATCAGATTTTAAAATTATTGCAGGAAATTCAGGAAGAATTATCCGGAATGCTTCAGAGCGGTTTGCAGTCATTCTCCGGAAATGCTCCGGAACGCTTCGCAGAACAGGCTAAAAATTCCGGAATGCAGGGCTTATCGGAACTGCTTCTGCAATTCAGCAAATCAGCCGGACAGATACGGCATTCGACAGAAGAGAATTTCTCTCAGGTGATGCAGGATTACACAGCGATTCAGAATTATATCCGGATCGGTCTTGAAAAACTGGAGATTCTCTGTGCTCTGGAACAGATGTGTCCGAAAAAAAATTAAAAAAATTTTAAAAAATTCTCCAGTTATGAAATTTTTGAATATCTGATATGTTATAATAAAAATATCGCAGATTATTTATAATAATATAAATAAAAGGAGTTATGCAGTTATGATGTACGCAAATCAGACCATCAATAATTCTTATCCGGCTCTGATGGATGCTTTTTTTCAGATCGGAGTCCTGAAAGAAAATATCAGCCTCGCCGAACAGTATCTGAATCTTGAAAATGAAAGAGATAATATTCTGCTCAATCGGATTGAAAAACAGGATTTTTCTTCGTATCTAAATACTTACACTCCTCTGACACAGAAGATTGACAAGGCTGTCAAAAAAGAAATCAGCCGGAAAAATTCTGATGAACTCGAAGAAAGATTTTATTTATTAATTCATGCCATCGCCGGAGATGCCTGCTCTGCTTTAGGCTTATATGAAGCGAATTCTGATTATAAAAGCCGTAGTAAGAGAATCAGACAGGCTTTTGCATCCCGATTCGGCAAGGAGGATGGCAATGCAGTTTATCTCGCTGTCAGCTGTGCGAGAATGTTCAATATCAGAAGCATCGGCTATGCGATTCCGAACCGTCCGGAAAATAAAGACGAAACACCTGAAATCTGCCTGAAAGCCGTTTCTTATACGGATAATATCTATGCGAAAACTTATTTTGTAATCTTAGCGATGCAGAATCTTATTCCGCCCGAACGCAAAAATATTCTGGATTCTTTTAAAGATATTTTCACCGGAGCTAAGAAAGATTCTCTGATTCAGAACGCTGTGCAGATTATGGATAATATTATTATTCCGGAAAGCAAGGCGATCACAGAAAAAACACTGTTCAGAATCGCCTTAGCTATGGCAGGCGATTATGATAAAAAATATGCTTTGTTATTCAATCAGGAACTCCCAGCCAATCAGGCGAGTTTTGCGGAAGCGGTTCTGAAATCGAAGTTGGATAAGGACAGAATTTTAGATGCTATCGAACGTTCAGTTCAGGTAGCTCCTGCCTATATCGGAGTGATCGCCAATGCTTATGAAGAAACTGAACGGAATTCATGGTATCAGAGTCTGAAACATAAAAAACAGCGTCTTGAGAATTTAGCGAAGAAATTCCCGAAAGTTTTTCAGTCAAGAATGGAATCGGAAACAAATATTTCCGTCTGCCGTGAAATGGAAGAGATTCTGAAAAAAACAGATAAATCCTATCAGGGCGGTGACATGCAGGAAAAAGCAAAGCGAATCTGCATGAATGTAATTACAGATAATAATAAAGATTATAAATATCAGATTGAAAAATATCTGCTCGGTTCGATGAGTACGGAAGATTTTATCAAAGATGTTCTGCCGAATCTTCAGCCGACCAATCTCGGCTATGTCTATGGCGGTAAAGTGCAGTATGTTCCGGCCTATGGTCTGGATGAATTCGCTGAAAGATGCATCTGTTACAGAACGCTCAGAGATTATGATTTCTATTCTGTTCTGAATTCTCTCCCTGGGTATGAATTCAAAGATCATGAAGCAAATGTGATAGAGATTCTCCGCAGGCATAAAGTGCCCATGATCTATATTTTAAATCATATCATGATTATGATTAATAACTGCTATGGCATAAAGGGCGAAATCGAAGAAAGAACTATCAGGAAATTAACAGAATATGCTGATGAAATCGCTCGGCTTGATCTGAAAGATCTGAATGTCGATGCAAGATGTGCAAGAATTCAGATTTTAGGAAAAGCCGATCAGAAGAAATATAATGCTGAATTATTCGCCTCTGCTAAAGATTCCAGTAAGAGAGTCAGAGAGATTCTCGCTGATTATCTGCCCGTTCCGAACGAGAAGTTAAATCCGGAGATTCTGAATCTGCTCACAGGAAAGAAAATCGCCGAAAGAGAACTCGCTGTGACACTCTTGGAGAAAAAATTCCCTGATGCCTATCAGGAGGCTGTCAGAACAGCTCTCGAAAACGAAAAGAATGATAAATTAATCACAAGATTATCAGTCTTATTGAATCAGGAAATTCCGGAAGCCACAAAACAGGCGAACACCGGAAATCTGATTGATGAACTCAGCAAAGGCAATAAAGCAAAGAAAGTCGCTTGGTTATTCCAGAATGCTTTCAGTCCGGTGCATGATATTTCAGGAAATCAAGTGGAAGAAAAATATCTGATCGCCCTTACAAACTGCTATGCTTCTATGGATATTTTCAAATTCTCCAGAAGCGAAACTGCTGATCAGTTAGCCCAGAATCTGAATCAGAACGATCTGGAACGTTTCGTTCAGGAAGTTTTCAGCAGATTTATCGACAAGGGCGCAGAAGCCAAACAGAAATGGGTTATTTATTTTACTGGAATCTTAGGCGGTCTGGAGGGAATCACTTCTTTACAGCATTATATTAAAGAATGGTCTGAAAATTCCAGAGGAGCAATCGCCTCCGAAGCCGTCAGGGCATTGGCATTCAATGGAAGTTCCTCGGCTCTGATGTCCGTAGATGCCATGGCTCGGAAATTCAAGAATAAACAGGTTCGCAATGCGGCGAATACCGCTCTTGTACAGGCGGCCGAAGCCCTGCATATTACCCGTGAGGAACTCGCTGACAGAATCGTTCCTGATCTCGGCTTTGATGAGAATCTATGCAGAATTTTCGATTACGGTACAAGACAGTTCAGAGTCTATCTGACTCCCGCTCTGGAACTGGAAATTTTCGAGGGCGATAAGAAATTGAAAAATCTCCCGAAAGCCGGAAAATCTGATGATGCTGAAAAGGCAGAACAGGCCTCTAAAGATTTCAAAGAAATGAAAAAACAAATGAAAATTGCTGTTCAGAATCAGAAAGCGCGTCTGGAATATGTATTCTTATGCGACAGAAAATGGACTCCCGATGCTTGGAAAGATTTGTTTATTCATAAGCCTGTAATGCATTGCTTTGCAATCGGCCTGATCTGGGGGGCTTATGATGAACATGACAAGCTCCTGCAAACGTTCAGATATATGGAAGACGGTTCTTTCACGACTTCCGATGAAGAAGAATATGAACTCCCTGAAAATGCTGTGATCGGCTTAGTCCATCCGATTGAACTCGATAAAGAAATGATTGATACTTGGAGAGAACAGCTTTCTGATTATGAAATTACTCAGCCATTTTCTCAGCTGAACAGACCTGTTTATAAAATTCTTCCCGAAGAAATCGGAAAGACAGTGATTCAAAGATTCTCCGGCACGGAACTGACGAATTTATCTCTGATTAATAAAATGACTAAAATCGGCTGGGAAAAAGGCAGTGCTCAGGACGGCGGTGCGTTCTATGAATTCGAGAGAACCGATATTGCAAAGCAGGAGAAAATCAATGATAAAATCCAGTATACCGGTTATTATGCCGAACTCCGGTTCAGCGGAAGCTATATCGCCGCTGGTTATATGGATGCTGAAGATGTTACTGTCGAAGATGTCAGAATCTGGAAATTATCTGATCAGATCAAAGAGAATAACGCTCTGCATCTGGAAAAGGTCAATCCCAGATATTTCAGTGAAATTTTAGCTCAGTTATATGAAATGCTCCCTCAGGAAGAGAATCATACTTGACATTCCTGTGATTTTCTGGTATGATAAAAATCAGAAACTCTATCGGAGGAAGAATTGTCATGAAGCATAAATTTTTAATCATACCAGTAATATCTGCTGTGATTCTGACCGGCTGTTCTGTCGGTCAGAATGATGGCGTTTCTGTCATGAATCAGAATCAGACCGCAGAAAATAATTCTGTCGCAGAAGAAGCCACAAAACCCGAAGTTCCTGAGGGTGCAATCGCTGATGATTCCGGAAATTTCGTCTATCAGGGGAAATTAATGCCGGTCGGCGATGACGAAAACGGCTATATGCAAGTACCATTAGGATATTCGCCTTTTCAGGAACAGGATACTGAGGGGCTGACTCAGTATGCCGATGCAACCGGAACAAATATTTTTACTCTGGATTATTACGAGAATATGCCCTATGAAACCGCCGCCGAAAGTATGCGGTATTATATGGAAAGTCAGGAAAATATAGAGGGTCTGAAAGGCAGTATTGCCACAGTCAACGGGTATAATGCAAGACAGCTCTATTGTCATTTCACAGATGCAAATTTATTCTGGATTATCTGGATTATTGAAGATCCGGATAATACAAATAACAGTTATCATTTATCGCTGGAATGCGATCCGGAACATCAGAATTTAATTGCCTGTTCGTCCACGTTCCAGACCGTCAGCGATTATCATAAAACACAGAAAGGCGGTTAAGCTATGGAATCTTATCAGGAATTTCTGAACAGAATTAACAGTTTCGAGAAAAATTTCGATCTGAGTCAGGAAGATTTCAGACCGAAACAGGCAGTGCTTGACAAAGTGGATGAAAATAATCAGTTCAGGCCGTTTTACGGCGATACGACTGTATTTGTATTATCATCCGAAGAACAGGAATTTTTCAAGTCTTATACGGATTTATTATATCAGGAAACACCGGAGTGCTTTTCTGAGAGATTAGCTCATGATACGTTTCATATGACGCTTCATGATCTGAGCAATGCTCCGGAGAAATCAGCCGTGATGCAGAATATGCAGGAGAATGAAGAAAAAATACGGATAATATATTTTCCGTCAGCAGAGATTTCTATGAAATTCAATGCCGTATTCAACATGAATCATACAGCATTATGCATCGGCCTGTTTCCGGCAGATGAAACAGAATATCAGAAACTCATGAATTTATATGCTCTTGTGAATCAGATACAGTCTCTGCCTTATCCGCTGACTCCGCATATCACGCTTGCTTATTATAACCGGAACGGCTTTTCTGCCGAATCCGGAAAAAAATTAAATCAGATCGTATCTGAACTGAATCAGCAGCCGTATAATGTGCTTCTTGATACAGGCAGATTATTCTATCAGCATTTCAGTACTATGAAAGATTATGAGAATATTTTCTGTCTGGAAAAATAATAAAAAAATCTCCCCTGAAAAATCAGGGGAGAATTTTTTTATACTAAAACAAATTCGCCGTTCTGATAATCAATATGCAGAACTGTATCAGGTGCAGGATCATTCTGAATAATATGCTTTGCAATCAGTGTTTCAAACTTCTGCTGCATATATCTCCGGAGCGGACGAGCACCGAAACTGATGTCATAACTGTTATCAACAACTGCATTCTTAGCGGCATCAGTAATATCAGCATCGAGCTGTTTTGCAGAAAGACGGCGTTTCAGATCATTCATCTGGAGATCGACAATCTTGAAAATCTGTTCACGCATCAGAGGCTTGTAGAAAACAATCTCATCCAGACGGTTCAGAAATTCCGGCCGGAACTGCTGATGCAGGAGCTTGTTGACCTGATTTTTAGCTTCTTCGGAAATTTCTCCGTTCTCCTGCATTCCCTCCAGAATAAAAGGTGAGCCTAAATTGGAAGTCAGAATTAAAATAGTATTTTTAAAATCAACCGTTCTGCCCTGAGAATCTGTAATTCTTCCGTCATCGAGCACTTGCAGAAGCAGGTTGAATACATCAGGATGTGCTTTCTCGACTTCATCAAGCAGAACGACAGAATAAGGCTTTCTTCTGACGGCTTCCGTAAGCTGACCGCCCTCTTCATAGCCGACATATCCAGGAGGCGCACCGATCAGACGGCTGACACTGAATTTTTCCATATATTCGCTCATATCAATTCTGACCATGTTATTTTCATCATCAAACAGAGCCTGAGCCAAAGCCTTGGCGAGTTCCGTCTTGCCGACACCCGTAGGCCCTAAGAACAGGAAAGAACCTATCGGCTTGTCAGGATTCTGAATTCCGGCACGGGAACGGAGTATTGCTTCGCTGACTTTCGTGACAGCTTCATCCTGACCGATGACACGCTGATGCAGAATATCTTCCATACGGAGGAGTTTTTCGCGTTCGCCCTCCATGAGCTTGGAAACCGGAATCCCCGTCCAGCGGCAGATGATTTTAGCAATCTCTTCGGCGGTGACTTCATCACGGAGCAGACTTTGCTGTGCACCGGATTCAGAAGCGATTTTTTCCTGTTCAGCAAGCTGTTTCTGAAGTTCGGGGAGTTTGCCGTATTTGAGTTCTGCGGCACGGTTGAGATCATAATCACGTTCAGCCCGTTCCATTTCTGCGCTGACCTGTTCGATTTCCTCACGGAGTTTCTGAACACGGGAGATGCCGGATTTTTCATTTTCCCAGCGGGCTTTCATTTCTTTGAATTTTTCTTTCAGATCAGCAAGTTCTTTCTGAATTTCCTGCAAATGCTCCTGAGAGAGTTTATCTGTTTCTTTTTTCAGAGCTGTTTCTTCGATTTCGAGCCGGATCATCTGACGGGAAATATCATCCAGTTCCTGAGGCATGGAGTCCATTTCGGTACGAATCATAGCACAGGCTTCGTCAACGAGGTCGATCGCCTTATCTGGTAAGAATCTGTCTGAGATATATCTGTCTGAGAGCGTAGCGGCGGCAAGCAGAGCGGCATCATGAATTTTCACGCCGTGGAAAACTTCATAGCGTTCTTTCAGACCTCGGAGAATAGAGACGGTATCTTCTACAGTAGGTTCGGGAACGAGTACGGGCTGAAAACGTCTTTCAAGAGCCTGATCTTTTTCGATATACTGACGATATTCGTTCAGAGTCGTTGCGCCGATACAATGCAGTTCGCCTCTTGCGAGCATCGGTTTGAGAAGATTTCCGGCATCCATAGCACCGTCTGTCTTGCCTGCACCAACGATGGTATGCAGTTCATCAATAAATAAGATAATTTGTCCGTCACTTTTTTTGATTTCGTTCAGAACGGCTTTGAGACGCTCTTCAAATTCGCCTCTGTATTTTGCACCGGCGATCAGTGCGCCCAGATCAAGAGAAAAGATGGTTCTTTCTTTCAGACTGTCAGGAACATCACCGCGGACGATACGAAGTGCAAGCCCCTCGGCGATTGCTGTTTTGCCGACACCAGGTTCGCCGATCAAAACCGGATTGTTTTTGGATTTTCTGGATAAGATTCTGATAACATTCCTGATTTCGCTGTCTCTGCCAATCACAGGATCGAGCTTGTTTTTTTTAGCGAGATCTGTCAGATTCTGACCGTATTTTGTTAAGACATCATAAGTTTCTTCGGGATTTTCGCTTGTGACTCTGGTATTGCCTCTGACCTGCATCAGAACTTGCAGGAACTGATTTTTATTGATCTGGAATTGATTCAGAATTTTCTGCAAATCCCGATCAGGATTCTCCAGCAATGCAAGAAAGATATGCTCGACAGAAACAAACTCGTCTTTCATTTTAGAAGCCTGCTGTTCGGCCTGATTCAGTGCCTTGTCAACATCCTGAGAAATCAGAATCTGATTCGGCTGACGACCGCTTCCGGTAACGGCAGGCATCTGATTGACTGCTGTCTGTACGGCATTCTGAAGCTGAGTCAGATTAATATTCAGCTTTTGCAGAAGCTGACCAATCAGACCGCCCTCCTGCTGAATGAGAGCTAAAAACAGATGCAGTTGTTCAATATGCATATTCTGTGCGGAGAGTGCGATACTCTGAGCATTCTGAATCGCTTCCATAGATTTTTGTGTAAATTTCTGAGCGTTCATAAAAATACCTCCTGATAATAAAAATCAAAAATAAATTCAGATAGAATTCTGAATTTTTTCAGCCTCCTGCCGGAATGCCTGTTCCAGATCTTCGGGAGCAGTTCCGCTGAACCATGCCTGAAGATAATGATTGAATCTCCGGACATACTCACTGAGCATTCTGCCGAATTCGATTTCATCCTCGGCCGGATTCCTGAGAGAGCGTTCCAGCTTTCCGGCGGAGAGCTGATATTCTGCTTCGGTATGAAGATAATGCTGTTCCAGCAGAATCCAGAGCCGGAAAAATTCTTCCAGCGAGAGCAGAAGTGCCTGATTCTGCGTTCTGAGCTGAATCCGGAGTTTTCCGGCCTGTCCGTTCTGAGGAATCCGGAACAGATCAACAGAATACTGCACAGTAGGATTATATTTATAATTCAGCTGACTTTGCATGGCAATGATATGTGCAGAAGTCTGCTCCAGCATCCGGAAAGTTTCTTTTAGTGATTCCATACCGGAAAAGACGGACTGCATCCGCATTTCCGGAGTGATACAGTCAAAATACTCGGCAAGAATCTGATTGATCAGATTGGAACAGCTGGTATGCTTTTGATAGGCAAGTGCCTTAGCTTTTTGGATTACTTCATCCGAGAGCACAAGGCTGTAGATATTTTTTGACATAGATCTGAAATCCCTTTCTGTGCATCCGGAAATTTGAATCCGGATTATTAATTTTTACTGTGATTTTATTATAGCACAGATTTTATAATTTGTCAAGAGGTTTATTAAAATTTTTTGCAAAAAACATGTAAAACAAAAACGCCCGACCTGATTTGCCGGACGCTTTCATAAAGAGGAAGGTAAAATGTTATAACAGCTTTTTTAATACGGATGGGGGACATCCGTCTGCACTGTAAGCTGTAGAGAAAAATCGAATCTTTCAACTGAGAGATGACTCTCACTGCGCTAAGTTAAAAAATTTAATTTTTCTACAGTCAGTCTGCATTTTCTGCAAAAGGAATCAGATTCCGGATTCAAAAACGTTTGAGAGGGGGGACATCTTTGAATCAAATTTTATCAAGCAGATGCAAACTTAACTGTTTCTATTATTTTACTTGATTTTTGATTTTATTGCAATAGCTATTTGTATTTTTAACTGATTGATTATATCTTAAAATCATGTTTTTTTATGGATTTTTTATTTTTAAGGCTGAATTTTATGAATAATAAATGAAATTTAAATTTTTAAAATTCAATTCATGATTTATTAATATTTATCAGAAATCAAGAGAACTGCCCGCCGGATTTCTCCTGACGGGCAGTTCTGATAAGGGATTTAAAGAGAGAGAAGAATTATTTTTCATAAATTCTGTCTTCGTAACGGAACAGAGTCAGCTGAATGGTCATATTGCCGTTGAGCGTGCGGAGTTCATCCAGAAATTTTTTCTGATCTACATTATCAGGAAGCTGAATGCTGTAGATGCAGTCAAACAGAGAACCGAAATTTGTAGTCTTGACTCTGCGGAGTTTCCAAGTAGTTGTGTATTTGTTCAGAATGGAATCAAAAAGATGTTCATAATTCAGATCTTCCGGAACGGTAATTTTAAGAGTCATGTCACTCGCTTTCGGAGCGGCATAGTTCATCATGTTCAGAACATACATTACGATTGCCATCACGATAAAGAAGATAATCGCTACTGCAAGATAACCCTTGCCGATGATGACACCGCTTGCCATTGCCATGAATACATAGCAGACATCTTTCGGATCGGCGGCAATGCTTCTGAATCTCGTCAGCGTGAAGACTCCGGCTAAAGCAAGTCCGCCCTCTACGGTATCAATCAGCATCAGAAGTACGGCGACAATCGGCGGAAGCATGATCAGCGTGATTGCATAGCTCTGAGCGAAGCCCTCTTTCTTGTGTGTCAGCATATAGATTGCACTGATTCCGAAGCCGATGACAAGCGAGGTGATGAATACACCTAAAAACGTAGGAAGAGTTAAGTCTGTGTGCCCTGTGAGGGAGTCGTACTGGATAATAGATTCAAACATGATTACATACTTCCTTTCTGATACATCATAGTATTGTTAGTAGACTGGATAATATTAGGGTGCAGATTCAGCGGTGAGCAGGCAGTTGTCTGTTTCAGCTTGCCTTCTGCGTAG
>Ga0326513_10002624_pt1 | contig 13227 bp, 10 predicted proteins | sample 2_2465_0518_D_FD_203654 | JGI IMG/M metagenome (GOLD analysis project Ga0326513, IMG submission 203654) | Bovine rumen microbial communities from UC Davis, California, United States - 2_2465_0518 | ecosystem: Host-associated > Mammals > Digestive system > Stomach > Rumen | place: USA...
TGAGCATAACGCTACCGGACTCTATGGTGAAGAAGGTGTGGAAGGTGTTCACCTGGTAAAACGCAAGGGTGAAGCAGATGAGTCCCACTACGATCTCCCTATCGATGGTTTCTTCCTAGCCATTGGACACAAACCTAACTCAGATATTTTCAAGCCTTGGGTAAAGACCGATGAAACCGGTTACATCAAATTGGAAGGGAATACCCAATCTACCGGAATACCAGGTGTATTCGCAGCCGGTGATGTGGCAGACCCTACATACCGTCAAGGTGTGGTAGCAGCAGGTTCTGGTTGCAAGGCTGCCATTGAAGCTGAGCGCTATCTTACAGAAAATAATCTCTAAGTTCCCATGAAACTATCTTTCAGAGAAACATACAAAACACTCAGGCAGCTAGATAAACTGCAGGAAAAGAGGCATCCGATGTTCGAAAAGAACAAGTTTGCCAAGTTCCTCATCTACTTTATGTTCATCTACTATGCTGCCCTCATGATATTTATGGGTGTAGTCCTGCCTGCAGGACTCGATGGTTCCATGGCTAGCTTTCACGTGCTGGACAGCGGATTCTTCTATGTTCTCTTTTTAGACTTCTGGGCCCGGTTCCTGCTTCAGCAGACCCCTGCACAGCAGGTTAAGCCACTTACCGTACTGCCACTGAAGAGGAAAAAAGTGCTGGACGTCTATCTTATCCGCGCTGGTCTTACCTGGGGAAACCTGTTCATGTTCTTCTTCCTGGTTCCGTTTGCTTTTATGTCTATCTTTTATTATTATGGATGGACTGGAACACTGGGATGGCTCTTTGGATGGTGGTTGCTCCTAGTGGCAGACTCCTACTGGTATCTTTTCTGCAGAGCCCTGATTATCAAAAACATGGCTTGGGTCATCCTGCCCATCGTGGCGAATGTAGCCATTATCTTGGCTACTATCCTACCAGAGAAAAATGTTCTGGGAGATTTCTTTATCGACTGGATGGAACAGTTCATTTTCTGGAATCCACTAGCCTATCTCATCCCGATAGCTTTCATTCTTATCTTCTATTTTGCCAACCGCAAGCTACAAGCAGGAATGATATATAATGAGGTAGCTAAGACAGAAGAGAAAGAAATGAAACATGCCAGTGAGTTCAAGGCTTTGAATCGTTTCGGAATCATGGGTGAATACCTAAAACTAGAAATCCGCATGCGTACCCGAAACAAGAATGTGCGCATGAGTTTCTTACTAGGTATAGGACTTATCATACTTTTCAGTATTACAGTTTCCTTCTCCGATGTGTACGATGGAGCTTTCATGCAAAACTTTATCTGCCTTTACAATTATCTGGTACTGGGTGTCATGACCCTGCAAAGCATCATGTCGTATGAAGGAAACTACATCGACGGTCTGATGAGCCGTCATGAGAGCATCTACGACCTGCTCAGAGCAAAGTATATTTTCAATCTGGTCATGCTGATTTTGCCATTTACCCTGATGATACCTACCATCGTATCCGGAAAAATATCCCTGCTGATGAATCTGGGATACATGTTCATGGTAGCAGGACTCATCTTCCCTGGATTGTTCCAGATGGCAGTATATAATTCAGATACCTTACCACTGAACACCAAGATGACATCCAAGACCAACAATTGGGTGCAACAGGTAATTTCACTGGTAGTACTCTTTGCTCCCATCCTGCTCACTCAGTTATGTGAGGTGCTTTTAGGCGATGTCTGGGGATACGTAGTTCTCATCGTTTTGGGAACTATCGGTATAGCCACTCATCCCATCTGGCTGAGAAATATCTACAAACGTTTCATGGCAAGACGCCATCAAAATATGGAAGGCTTCCGAGCTTCCCGTGCAACCAACTAACACAAAGACAACAATGGAAATAAGACTCAGAAACCTAAAAAAATGTTTTGGCGAAAAAGTAGCCGTAAACATTGACAGTTATGATATACACAGTGGAGATATGCTAGGACTGGTAGGTAACAACGGTGCCGGCAAAAGTACTCTGTTCCGTCTGATTATGGACCTGATCAAGGCCAATGAAGGCGAAGTAATCATGGTTGGAGAATTCCAAGGGCAGCCTGTGGAGCGTAATGTAGCCGAGCAAGAAGACTGGAAACAATGGACTGGTGCTTTCATCGATGAAAGTTTCTTGATAGACTATCTTACTCCAGATGAATACTTTAAGTTTGTGGCCAAAATAAGCGGGGTTACCGATGAACAACTGGAAGAGCATTTGGCTAAATATGAGCACTTCATGAGTGGAGAAGTAAGTGGACAAAAGAAACTCATCAGAAGTCTGTCTGCAGGAAATAAGCAGAAAGTGGGCATTATAGCTGCCATGATTCAGCAGCCACAAGTGCTTATTTTGGATGAGCCATTCAACTTCCTGGATCCTAGTTCCCAGCATGCCATCAAACGCATTCTGAAAACCTACCACGATGAAACAGGAGCTACGATTCTCATCTCCAGCCACAATCTGAACCATACCACAGACATTTGTCCCCGTATTGCCCTGTTGGAAAATGGAGTCATCATACGTGACATTCAGAATGAGAACAACTCTGCAGAAAAAGAGCTGGAAGAGTATTTTGAAATCAATGAATAATTTTTCCTGAAATTATTTGTTGGAAATACAAATTTGTGCTAATTTTGCAGCCGATTTAGTCCGTTGGGGCCTAACAAAGTGGTTTTTAGAGAAAAAAGCCCGCCTCCCGGAGAAAACCCGTTTAAAGTAATATAAAAATGTACGCAATCGTAGAGATTAACGGTCAGCAGTTCAAGGCTGAAGAAGGCAAGAAGCTTTTCGTACATCACATTGCTGATGCTGAGCCAAATGCAACTGTTGAATTTGAGAAAGTTTTATTGGTTGACAATGAAGGTGCTATCACTGTAGGTGCTCCTACCGTTGAAGGTGCAAAGGTCGTTTGTGAAGTAGTTACTCCACTGGTAAAAGGTGAGAAAGTATTGGTATTCCACAAGAAACGTCGTAAAGGCTACCGCAAGTTGAATGGTCACCGTCAGCAGTTCACTGAGTTGACAATCAAATCAGTTATCGCTTAATTAATAATAGGAGGAACAAGAAATGGCACATAAAAAAGGTGTTGGTAGTTCAAAGAACGGCCGTGAGTCAGCTAGTCAAAGATTAGGCGTTAAGATTTTTGGTGGTCAGGCTTGCAAGGCAGGCAATATCATCGTTCGTCAGAGAGGTACAGTTCACAATCCTTCTACTAACGTAGGTATGGGTAGTGACCACACTCTGTATGCATTGGTAGATGGTACCGTAGTATTCAAGAGGGGCCGTCTTGACAGAAGCTATGTTTCTGTAATCCCAGCTGAAGCATAAATTAGCTGAAAATATTTGATAAAGAGTCTTTCCTGAAGGGAAGGCTCTTTTTTTATGCCAATACTTTTGTATTTGGCATTTTTCATGTATTTTTGCAAGTATAACTAAATAGAGAGTAACCATTATGAAATTTACGAAAGCGTTTCTTTTGCTGAGTGTCTTTTTTTCTCAGCAAATTGTAGCACAAACTGTTAATCTGAAAGATCCGGAGAGCTGTACCAGCATCATGGTTGGGAAAAAAGCATCTGCCGATGGTTCCGTCATCACCAGTCATACTTGTGACAGTTGGTACCGTACCTGGTCTACTATCGAACCTGCAAAGGACTACCCCAATGATACCATCATGAGTATCTATGATGGGCTGATGCATACCGAATTCGATAAGGATCAAAGTTACGTCAAAGAAAAGGGAACCATCCCTCAAGCTAAACATACCTACCAGTTTTTCAACACATCCTACCCTTGCCTGAATGAGAAGCAACTAGGTATGGGTGAGACCACCATTACCGGTCGTCGGGAACTAAAGAATCCTAACGGTATGTTCATGATTGAGGAGTTGCAGCGAGTAGCCTTACAGCGTTGCACCACAGCAAGAGAAGCCATCCAACTGATGGGTGAACTCATCAAGCAATATGGTTATGCAGATTCTGGAGAATGCCTTACCATAGCAGATCCTAATGAGGTATGGCATTTTGAGGTCTTCGGAGAAGGCAAAGACAAGATAGGTGGCGTATGGGCTGCCCAGCGTATCCCAGACGACGAAATAGGAGTATCAGCCAATATACCCAGAATTGGGACTTTGGATTTGAACAACAAAGATTATTTCATGGCTTCTGACAACGTATATGAGGTTGCCAAGAAATTAGGATATTGGGACGGTAAAAACAAAAAAGAATTCAAGTTCTGGAAAGCCTATGGAGGTCCTAACAGAAACGGAAAGTACAAGGCATTCAGTGTACGAGAGTTCTTTATTTTCCGTTCCTTTGCACCATCCCGCAACTGGGATTATGAGGTTGAAGAACTGCCCTTCTCCATCAAGCCAGAAAAGAAAATCTCAGCAGAGGATGTCATGAATATGCTGGCTCAGTATTATGAAGGTACCGAATATGATGTAAGACAAAACCTAAAAATCACTAAAAGAAATGCTGAGACAGAAAAGGTGGACACCATCATTAGCCCTGTAGCCAACCCATGGATGCGTCCTGAAATGATTACCATGCTGAATGGTGTAAATAAAGATGCAGTGACCAGTGTGCGGAACATTGCCGTTCCACAGTGTGCTTATTCCACCGTTATACAGTTGAGAAGTTGGTTGCCCGATGACATAGGTGGTGTGGCATGGTTTGCATTGGACAATCCCGGACAGAGTCCTCGTATCCCTGTATTTTGCGGCACTAAAGATTTGCCAGACATGTATAAAATCTGTGGTAATCACCGCTATCGTGAGGATGCTGCAGCATGGCATTTCCGTGAAGCCAACAAACTTGCAGCTGTAAAATGGGGACAATCTAGAGGACCTATCGACGAGGGACGTAAGTACTTCATCGAGAAAGGATTAAGTGAGCTCCCATTCGTAGAGAACAGATATCAGGAAATCCTAAACAAAAAGGGAACTGATGCTGCACGTGTCTACCTGACCAATTACACCAAGGACATGGCTGGAGCAGCCATTATCCGCTGGGATGAATTAACCAGAAAATACTGGAATGACTATCGATTTGGATTCTAAACTTAACACACAAAATAAGATGAAAAAGGAATTGTTTGCTATGGCAGCTCTACTCTGTTTGAGTGCCAATACTTATGCCCAAAATACGGGAGGTTACATCTTTACCAACACGGTTTCTCTAAAAGCGACACCCGTAAAGAACCAAGCATCTACCGGCACATGCTGGAGTTTTGCTACGACCTCTTTCATGGAAAGTGAGCTGCTCCGAATGGGCAAGGGAGAATATGACCTATCCGAGATGTTCATCGTTCGTCAGAAATACCTGAACCAGACTGAAGACAACTATCTCCGTCGTGGTAAAGGAAATGTGGGCCAGGGTAGTTTGTCACACACCTGGATGAATGCATTCAATCAAGTAGGCATCGTACCAGAAGAAGTATATCATGGCATCAATTATGATTCTGAAACCCATAACCACCGGGAGTTTGTAACCTACATTAAGGCAATCAGTGAAACTGCTGTGAACAATAAAAAACGTTCTCCAGAATACTACAAGATTCTAAATAGTGTGTTCGATATTTATCTGGGCAAATTACCAGAAAACTTCACCTATAAAGGCAAGCAATACACCGCAAAAACCTTTGCAGAAAGTCTGGGCCTTAACATGAACGACTATGTGGAAATCACCAGTTTCAATCATAAACCCTTCTACCAGCCATTTATCATAGAGGTAAGAGACAACTGGGAAGGCCAGAAGCAATACAACGTACCTCTGGACGAAATGATGGAAGTCATGGATTATGCTCTGAACAACGGTTATACTGTATGCTGGGATGGAGATGTGAGCGAAAAGGGATTTTCCCACAAGAATGGAGTAGCCATCAATCCACAAGTAGCAAAACTAGACGATTATTCTACAACAGATCAGGCTCGTTTCGAGGGTCTGGACCAGAACGCACGGCTGGAAGAAGTCTACAAGTTTGAGAAGCCATATCCAGAGATAAATGTAACTCAAGAAATCCGTCAGGAAGGCTATGAATCTTTTGTAACCACCGACGACCATCTAATGCATATTACTGGTATAGCAAAAGACCAGAACGGAAGCAAGTATTACATCACTAAGAACTCATGGGGAACAGCACGAAATGACAACGGAGGTTACCTAAATATGTCTGAAAGTTATGTCCGTGCCAAGACCATCTATATCATGGTTCATAAAAATGCTATTCCTTCTTCTTTAAAGAAAAAACTGGGTCTGTAAGACTCACAAACCTATAAAATTTAGACTCCCAGTTACCTGAGAAGTGTATTTCGGTAACTGGGAGTTATTTATTTATTTGAAATTCTTAAAGATTTCATCTTTATGTGACTATTTTTGTGTAATTTTGCACCCAAATTTAAAAGTATTAAAACAAAATAAAATGCTTACACTGAAATTAATCAACGAACAGACGGAAAAAGTTATTGCCGGTCTAAAAAAGAAACACTTTGACGGTGCAGAAGAAGCTATTGCAAAAGTTCAGGAAATCGATGCAAAACGTCGTGCTTCCCAGAACGAACTAGATAAGAATCTGGCTGAAGCTAATAAACTTGCCAAGACCATTGGAACATTCATGAAGCAGGGTCAAAAGGCTGAAGCCGAAGAGGCAAAGGCTAAAGTTGCTGCCTTGAAAGAGACCAACAAGAATCTGGAAGAGCAAATGAAGCAGGCTCAAGACGACTTGACCACCTTGCTCTGTACTATTCCGAACATTCCTTACGATGAAGTTCCTGAAGGTGCTTCAGCAGAAGACAACTGGGTAGTAAAAAGTAGCCTGAAGGAATGTGTCCTGGGTAAAGATACCGTAGGCAACTGGACTGCAGTACCTGCCAATGGTGAAGCTAAAGTGCCTCATTGGGAACTGGCAAAGAAATATAACCTGATAGATTTCGATTTAGGTGTTAAAATCACAGGTGCAGGATTCCCTGTCTACATTGGCAAGGGTGCTCGTCTGCAACGTGCCCTTATCAACTTCTTCTTGGATGAGGCTCGTGCTGCAGGTTACACAGAAATTATGCCTCCTACAGTAGTAAATGCAGCTTCTGGTTATGGCACAGGACAGCTCCCTGACAAGGAGGGTCAAATGTACCACTGCAATCTGGATGACCTATATCTGATTCCTACAGCCGAAGTCCCAGTAACAAACATCTATCGTGATGTTATTCTGGATGAGAAGGATCTTCCTATCAAGAATTGTGCTTATACACAGTGCTTCCGCCGTGAGGCAGGTTCCTATGGCAAGGATGTCCGTGGTCTGAACCGTTTGCATGAATTTTCAAAGATTGAAATCGTACGTATTGACACCCCACAGCATTCTAAGGAAAGTCATCAAGAGATGCTAGACCACGTAGAGGGCCTGCTGAAGAAGCTGGAATTACCATACCGTATTCTTCGCCTCTGCGGTGGTGACCAAAGTTTCACTTCTGCTATTTGCTATGACTTTGAAGTATACTCAGAGGCACAAGGTCGCTGGTTGGAAGTTTCTTCAGTCTCTAATTTTGATACCTATCAGGCAAACCGTTTGAAATGCCGTTTCCGTAATGCAGACAAGAAGATAGAACTTTGCCATACACTGAATGGTTCAGCTTTGGCTCTTCCGCGTATAGTTGCTGCAATTCTGGAAAACAACCAGACCTCTGAAGGCATCAGAATACCTAAGGCATTGCAATCATATACAGGATTTGACATTATAGACTAAGATACAACTACAAGAGATGTCCCTTTCTCTGGTGAAAGGGAATTAAAAAGATATAGTAAAAGAGTTTTTATTTAATTGCAACTGACTAATGAATAAGATTGTACGCAAAGAACAATTCTCCGAGAAGGTGTTCCTTTTTGAAGTAGAGGCTCCCATGATAGCAAAGTCTCGCCGTGCAGGGCACTTTGTAATTATCCGTGTGGATGAGAAGGGAGAACGTATTCCCTTGACCATTGCAGACTCAAATCTGGAAAAGGGGACTATCACCTTAGTAGTTCAAACTGTAGGTCTTACCTCTACCAAATTGTGTCGTCTGAACCCAGGAGACTATATTCTAGATGTGGTAGGTCCACTGGGACAGGCTACTCACATTGAAAAATTTGGAACCGTACTGTGCGCTGGTGGTGGTGTAGGTGTAGCGCCCATGCTCCCTATCATCAAGGCTTTGAAACAGGCTGGAAATCGTGTGATTTCAGTCTTGGCTGGTCGTTCTAAAGAACTGATTATCTTGGAAGAGCAAGTCCGCGAGTATTCCGATGAGGTTGTCATCATGACAGATGACGGTTCTTACGGCAACAAGGGTGTGGTAACTGTCGGTATGGAAAATGTTATCCAAAGTGAGAAAGTGGATAAATGCTTTGCCATTGGTCCTGCTATCATGATGAAATTCTGCTGTCTGCTGACAAAAAAATACGGTATTCCTACCGACGTTTCCCTGAACACCATCATGGTAGATGGTACGGGTATGTGCGGAGCCTGCCGTATCACTGTAGGTGGCAAAATGAAATTTGTATGCGTGGATGGTCCAGAGTTCGATGGTCATGAAGTGGACTTCGACGAGATGTTCAAGCGTATGGGTGCCTTCAAGCCCATTGAGATAGAAGAGATGAAGAAGCTGGAAGCTCATGTCCAGTCGGCTGGTCCAAAAACTAAGGAAGAAATAACACTGAATCCTGAATACGTGAGACTGGCAGAAAAGATGTCTACCGACACCCCTCTTAGTGAGTTGACCGACAATAAGGCTGTTTGGCGTACTGATCTTCGCAAGAGCTTGAAACCAAAAGAGCGCACAGCTATAGAACGTTGCGTCATGGGTGAGTTGGATCCAGTTTACCGTGCTACTACACGCACTGAGGAAGTAAATACAGGCCTTACCGTAGAGCAAGCCCTTACAGAAGCTAAACGCTGTCTGGATTGTGCAAAGCCTACCTGTATGGAAGGCTGTCCTGTAAGCATCAACATTCCTTCTTTCATCAAGAATGTGGAACGTGGTGAATTCTTGGAGGCTGCTAAGGTAATTAAATCTACTTCCGCACTTCCTGCTGTCTGTGGTCGTGTATGTCCTCAGGAAAAGCAGTGTGAAAGCATGTGTATTCATGTGAAGATGAATGAACCTGCCGTAGCTATTGGTAACTTGGAGCGATTTGTGGCCGACTTTGAGCGTGAGAGTGGCAAAATCTCTCTTCCAGAGAAGGCTCCATCTAAGGGCATTAAAGTGGCTGTAGTAGGTTCAGGACCGGCAGGACTAAGCTTTGCTGGTGATATGATCAAGAATGGTTACGATGTCACTGTATTCGAAGCTCTTCACGAGATAGGTGGTGTTCTGAAATATGGAATCCCTGAGTTCCGTCTTCCAAACAAAATTGTTGACGTAGAAATCAACAATCTGGAAAAGCTAGGTGTAAAGTTCGTCAAAGACTGCATCATCGGCAAGACCATTGCTGTAGAAGATTTGGAGAAAGAAGGCTACAAGGGTATTTTCATCGCCTCTGGTGCAGGATTGCCAAATTTCATGGGAATTCCTGGAGAGAACAGCACAGGTATTATGTCATCCAACGAATACCTTACCCGTATCAACCTGATGGATGCGTCAAATCCTGAATTTGACACACCTATCATGAAGGGAAAACGAGTCATGGTGGTAGGTGGAGGTAACACGGCTATGGATAGTTGCCGTACCGCTAAACGCCTAGGAGCTGAAAAGGTGTGGATTGTTTACCGTAGAAGTGATAAAGAAATGCCAGCTCGTGCAGAAGAGGTAAAGCATGCCAAGGAAGAAGGCATTGAGTTCATGACCTTGCATAACCCACTGGAATATCTTGCTGATGAGAAGGGTGCCGTGAAGGGTGTGGTACTTCAGAAGATGGAACTGGGTGAGCCAGATGCTTCTGGACGTCGTTCTCCTGTAGCTATACCTGGTGCTACCGTTACCTTGGACATCGACTTTGCAGTAGTGGCTGTAGGTGTATCACCTAACCCTATTGTTCCTAAATCTGTCAAAGGCCTTGAGCTAGGTAGAAAGAACACCATAGCTGTCAATGAGCAGATGCAAAGCAATATTCCTACTATCTTTGCCGGTGGTGATATAGTTCGTGGTGGTGCTACTGTTATCTTGGCTATGGGTGACGGACGTCGAGCTGCAGCCCATATGGATGAGATGCTTAGTAAATAAGTATTACTTTAATAAAATAAGAAAAGGTCTTGAAGTGTTTCAAGACCTTTTCTTATTTTTCAAATTCTATCTAAAACCTTTTGTATTAAGGTATCTATAGAATTCTTATACTCCACATTGGCTTCTTGGGCCAAGCGGTTTGCCACTACCATACAGACAGTCATAGCTTTATGCCCCAGCAAGCGGGAAAGTCCCGACAAGGCACTACTCTCCATCTCAAAATTGGTGATTCGATAACCATCAAATTCAAATCTCTCAATCTTCTCATTCTGATGTGAGTCGGCCAATGGTATTCGCAGTTCCCTACCCTGAGGACCATAGAAACCACCACAGGAGATGGTTACCCCATTTACCATATCACCTTGGTTAATACGTGAGAGCAATTCCTTATTGCAGTTCACCACATAAGGAGCACATAGCAAAGAGCCCCACCTCATATAATCCCTAAAGACTCGCTCAAACTCCAAATCACAAATGTCATTTCTGCCTGCATAAAAGTTTAGCAAGCCATCGAAACCAATCGATTTTTCTGAACAAACAAAAGTTCCTACAGGTGTATAAGGTTGCAAACCACCACAAGTTCCTATACGTACTAGTTCCAACGTGGTGTGTTCATCCTTCTCCTCACGAGTATTGAAATCGATATTGACCAAGGCATCCAGCTCATTCATGACAATGTCTATATTGTCGCAGCCTATTCCATGGGAAATACAAGTAACCCGTTTTCCTTTATATGTACCCGTAATGGTATGGAACTCACGATTGCTTACCTCACATTCTTTTGTATCGAAGTGAGATGCAACGATATTCACACGTCCTGGGTCACCCACCAGCACCAGTTTGTTGGCTATCTGCCCAGGTTTTAAATGCAAATGGAAGATACTTCCATCTCCATTGATTATCAATTCAGACTCTGCAAATCTCTTCTTCATAAACTTAAAATTTGGGTCTAATCCTTTAAAATTACATCCTCGCCGAATTAGAGAGAGAGGATGTTCATGAATCATTGAAGTTCCAGTCTTCTGATTTGTTTCTCCATATTATGCACTTCTTCTGAAAGCAACTGAAGTTGTGACTCCTGATTCCGAATGGTAGAAGCCAGATTATACTGTCCCTTAGAGTAGGTCTGTCGGTTGTTATCTAAAGACTGTTTCAAGTCGTCCAATTGCTTCTTCCGGCCTACCCATTCCTTGCAAAGCATGGCAGCCTGGTTGCTTTTGAAATGAATATAAGAAGTGTAGATCCGACTGTCGTCTATGACAAACTCAAATTCCTTAACCACTTTTTCTGCAGGCCGGTAAAGCAGCGCCTCCTGCAAATGAAGACGACCCTTATTCAGTGCTTCCTCATCCGTTTGCGTATCACTGATGCGATGCAACATGGCTGTAGCACGGATTTTGTCTGGATCATCATTATCGTAATCAAATGCATGACGGGTCTCGTTAGGTACGAAAATGTAGATGCAGACCTTACCTTCCGGCTGATACCGATCGGAGGCAAACCAGCCCAACTCATTCAGTTCATCGATGACCATCATGTAGTCATTATAAGGAGAGTTATAAGGCATTCCCATGTTCTCCGGTTTCAGGAAATCAGTCCCTTCCAGAGCACGGGTTACATAGATGTCATAGCCACCCAGACCATCGGCACGACCGTCCGATGCGAAATAAAGCGTGGCACCATCGCTCCCCATAAACGGATAGTCCTCTGTAGAACCTTCTGCTGAAATACCGGAGACTTCACGAGCATTGCTCCAGGTACCGTCGGCCAGCTGGTCGCTAGTGCAGATACGCTTACTTCCGTCTTCCATCCGCTTTCCGAAGTAGATACGATTTCCCAACTCCGTCATGTAGAGTGTGCCATCTTCCACCGAGGTGAAGAAATGCGCATAGGAGTCCAGGGAACCCGTTTCCTCACTAAGTTTGTAAGCCTGCAGGAAATCAGCCTTGTCCACCACCACACTGTCGATGAAGAGAACCTGATCCGTTCCTCTGAGCATCCTCAAGCCTCGGGAAGCCTCAGCCCTGAGCTGTTCCAGTTCCTCGTTCTTCTGCTTCTTTTTCTTCAGGGTAGTTTCAGCTTTTGCTAGCCACTCTTCCGCTTCCTCAAATTTATAGTTGTCTATGTCTTCCCTAGCTAGGGTCAGGCAGGCTTTCACATCACCACGCTGAGCCAGTTTCTGTACATTCTGCTGAGCATGGGCAGCAAGTGCCATAAAGAAGGCCAAAGCCAGGATACCTATTTTTTTCATGTGCATATTTCCTTTAATGATACAAATATACAAAATATTAAGCAATCCATCCCCTGTTTTATTCTTTTTTTATAATTTTGCACATCCATGAAACAGTATTTATCTTCCGAAGACACCATTTGTGCCATTGCCACGGCTCCTGGAGGAGCACTTGGCATCATCCGAATCTCAGGGCAGGAAACCTTCCGTTGCCTAGAGAAAATTTTCTCCCCAGTTAGAGAAAAAAATCTCGCTAACTGGAGAAGTCATTCCATCCTTTTTGGACACATCAAAAATGCCCAGGATGAAATCCTTGATGAGGTGCTGGTTTCGATCTTCCGAGGGCCTCACAGCTACACGGGTGAAGATAGTGCTGAAATATCCTGTCATGGTTCTTCTTACATTCTGCAGCAGGTATTGGAACTCCTGATGCAAAACGGTTGCCGATTAGCCCATCCAGGGGAATACACGCAACGAGCATTTCTGAATGGACGCATGGATTTGAGTCAGGCCGAAGCTGTGGCCGATTTGATAGCATCCAGCTCTGCTGCAAACCACAAGATTGCCATGAGCCAGATGCGAGGTGATTTCAGCAAGGAACTGGGGCACCTTCGGGACCAGTTACTTCACATCACTTCCCTTTTTGAACTGGAACTGGATTTCAGTGATCATGAAGAGCTGGAATTTGCCGACCGCAGTGAGCTCAGCCACCTGACCGACCAAATCATCACTACCCTATCCAAGCTGGTCAACAGCTTTCATACCGGAAACAGCATTAAAAACGGTGTTCCAGTGGCTATCATCGG
>Ga0326513_10002625_pt1 | contig 13227 bp, 11 predicted proteins | sample 2_2465_0518_D_FD_203654 | JGI IMG/M metagenome (GOLD analysis project Ga0326513, IMG submission 203654) | Bovine rumen microbial communities from UC Davis, California, United States - 2_2465_0518 | ecosystem: Host-associated > Mammals > Digestive system > Stomach > Rumen | place: USA...
CAGGACAACTTTTTTGTATCAATATTACGGCCGACAACAGGCCATTTTCTCCTTGTATTCCAGCATCAGCTCATCGGCAAGATACTCGTCACTTCGGCAGTGCATATCTGCCACACCCTCACTCACGAACTTATAGGTGTCGGAATCATAAAAGAATTGCAGGGCATCCTCCAGCGGCATATCCGACTCATTGGCAAAGATTGCTACAATCCTTGCATATTTCATTTGCAGTATCGTCTTGTTCGCTTCCATAGATACAGCCTCATGCCAAAGCCCCCCTCTCCTTCAAGACTTCAGTAAGTTCCTCTACAAGATAGTCCTTACTGAATATATGCAACACGTCGTAGCAAGGCAAAATATAATCGGTCAGCACTCCCGACGAGCGTAATGCCCCATAAACCTGGGATGCACTCTTACCAAGCGAGTCAGCCAGACTGCCCACGCAGAATGTGATAAAGTCCAAATGCTCTGTCCTCATTTTCCAATTTGTTCTTATCGGTTGCAAATTTACAAAACATTTCCCATTCCATCAACATTTTTTCTTCCATTTCTTTTGTTTTTCGATAAAAAGCCTTATCTATGCACCGTATTCTTGCAAAAGCAAGCGACCTTAAAGGGTCGAGCGCTATAAGACGAGAGATTGACCTATATTCCTCACAAATCGGTCGTCAGACCGAAAAAGTTGTCCAAAGCTATCTAAGTTGTCGTCTTTATCAATTGACAACAGTTTTCTTCCCTTTCCAGATATACAGGCCGGCAGGGAGGCCATCGAGCGAGGTGGCATTGCGACGGAGGCAACGACCGTCAGGGGTATAGACATCGGATGACGTCGGTAGGGTCTGGCTGTCAGCGACGCCCGTATCATGGCCGACAGGCTGGATGCCGATAATCATGTCCTGGTAGAAGTTGAACTGATAGCCGGGCGGGTCGAGCAGGTCGATGTCGTAGTAGCCATCCTCGTGGCCGTACCATCCCCAGTTGACGTGAACCAGGCCTTCTTCGTTGCAACCGTCGATGACGAACGAATGGGCGTAGATGCCCTCCGTGAAGCTGATGCTGATGGCCTCGTAGAAGATGGGACGGCCCTGCGACAGTTCCTCGCGAATCATCTGTAGCCATTCGGCGCGGCTGTAGTCGCTGCGCATCTTGGTTTGCATCTTTTCGCCGTCGTAGTGGAAGTACTTGGCGAGGGCATCGGCGGCGGTGAAGTTGGTGGAAAATGAAAAGGTCTTCTCAAACAGCATATTGCTGGCCACGGCACAGTGATAGAGCAGTTGGGCTACGGCACGGCCCTGGGTTTCGGTGTATTCGCCGCTGTAGTCGTCGATCATATTGTCCCAGTCGTAGGTGGCTTCCGAGAAATCGACGGCAAAGGTGTGGGAGTCGGTGCTCGCCATCGGATAGACAACGCTGCCCGTGCCCTCGCCCCTTTCGGGCCAACGATGGTAGCGCATAATCTGACCCATAGCAACAGCCACACAGCCTACACGACAGTGCTGTTCGTCGGGTTGGTAGCCGCCCCAAGGAGCTGGCGACTTCAGCGGACACATGAAATTATAGGGGGCACGCTGGCCCCAGGTTGAGGTGAGAAGCGGGGTGGCTGACGGTGGGTAACTGTCGGCGTATGATGCAGCACAAACCAACAGCGGCAACATTAGGCCAAGGATGCTTTTCATAACAGGTAGCCGTGCTTCTTTAATTGGATTTCAAACTTCTTCAGATCCTCGGTCTTGACCATAATGCGGTAGTTCTCGGCGCGGATGACAATCTGGCGCAGTACGGGGTCGGTGGTGACGAGCTGGACGAGGTCGCGATTCTCGGGATCGAGGGTGTAGCGCTTGTAGCTCTGCTTGTCTTCCTTGAGCGGATGGCAGTGCTGCAGCAGCGACTTGAAGAACTGTTCCCAAAGCGGTGGCAGCTCGTCGGAGATGAACTGCCGGAAGATCTTGATTTTGCTCTCCACGTCGGCCTTCGTGTGGCAGTTGGCGAGGAACGAGAGTGCTGACGTCTCGAAGCGGTTCTTGGAGATGGGCACGCTGGTGTCCTTCAGCAGCTGGGCATAGGGGTTTGGTTCGACGAGCGAGCGGATGATGAGCCGCTCGGGGTCGAGTTCGAAGTAGGCGATGTGTTCCTGCTCGGGTGCATCGTATTCGTCGGTCAGGCCGAGAGCGTAAAGGCCAAGGGGGGTGAGTCGGATGAATTCCAGGGAATCGAAGGGCGACAGGCCTAAGTTTCTGTCTTCGTTGATGGCAATCTCGGCAACGCCGACACTGGCCATCAGGAAAGCACACACCTGCAGGCCCGTGAAGCCGAACTCCATCGCATAGCTGTTGGCGGCAATGATTTTACCCGTGTATTCATTGGTCATCTGCGTGCTCGACTGCTCGTCGTTGGGGTGGAACACGAGGGTGGTGAAGCGTTGGCTGTTCTCACCGTTCTCAATGCCATAGATCTTCAAATAGATGTCGCGTATGCTGACCCACCGTTCGGGCTCCTCGCGAAGCCAGGTGAACATAATGTTGCAGAGCTTGTCGTGACGGCCGTAGTTGGTCATCTGCTGGCGCAGTCCCTTGATGTGTGGATAGAGCAGGTTGACAAGCCAGTAACTGATGCGCTGGAATCCGCTGAAGAAACTACACAACAAATCTTCGTATGTGGGGTTCCCCGTCTTGACGAGGAACTCCTTGGTGAGCGTCAGCAACTGGATGTAGGAGAAGGCGCGCAGATTGGCCCGGAACTCCGTCGTGTCGCCAGGGAAGAACTCGGTCAGTGCCAGCTTCTTCTGGGCGCGTTTCATATCGGCTGTGCCTACACCTTTCTTCTTCAGCGGGAACTCGCCTTGCTGGTAGAGTCCGCAGAAAAGTTGGTAGTGAGCCAGACTTTCGGCCTCGAAGTTAATAGTGCGGTAATGGCCTTCGGGCAGCTGGTTGAGTCCTACCTCCTGGTCAAAAGCCTCTGGGAAGAAGAGGGGCAGGAAGATGGCGTGAACGGCGGGGCTGACGGTGATATAGCTCTCGTAGTCGCGATAGCCGTAGCGCCCCACCTCGGCAGAGCGGAAGCTGCCGGTGGTGAACCAGCCATACTCGCGCTTGTTCCAGACAATCCTGTCACTGTAGTAATAGTACGACCGCTCCATACTGAACAGGTTGTTGGTGGTCTTGAGAATCTGCTTGGCTTCCTTTTGGGTGACAAACAGTTTGAAGAGCACCGTGCGCCACAGTTCCCTAAGCCCGTCGCTCATCGAGTCAACATACATCTGAAGGTTGTGGTCGCTGGCCAGAATGAGTGCTATCCCTTGCGCAATGCCGGCTTTCGACGTATTGCTCTTCATCATCAGCGTGGCCTCGGTAGCCTCTACGACACGACCGTTTCGGGTTGTGCGCAGAATCTTGCCGTACCCGCTGAACCACGGACTGAACGCTTCTGCGTAGGTGAGCAGCTGGTTTTTGTTGCAGCGGCTCTCCAAGAGGCTCGCGATAGTGCTCCATTGGTCGGCAGTAGGCTCTTCGAGCACGAGATTAGGCAGTGTGGGTATGCTGTCTCCGAATAAGTTTTCTTGTGGCATATTTCAATCACTCTTCACTTTTCATTTTTCACTCTTCACTTCTCACTTCCAAAGATGTATTTGATGTCTTCCTCTGTCAGTCGCTTCGTAATGGCCGAGTCGCCCGTAATGAGACTGTCGGCCAGGTCTTTCTTCTGCTGTTGCAGCAGGCGGATTTTCTCTTCGATGGTGTCGCGGGTAATGAGGGCGTAGCTCATGACCTTGGCCTTCTGTCCGATGCGGTGCAGACGGTTGATGGCCTGCTCCTCGGCAGCCTTGTTCCACCACGGTTCGAAAATATAGACGGTGTCGGCCACGGTGAGGTTCAGCCCTACCCCACCCGTCTTCAGCGTCATCAGCAGGGCGCGGCAGCCGGCGTCGTTCTGGAATCGCTCGATGACGGCACGGCGGTCGCGGGTAGAGCCGGTCATCGTGGCGTAGTCGATGCCAAGTTCCGTCAGCCGCTCGCCCACCAGTTCGATGCCGGCGATGAAGTTGAAGAAGATGACCACCTTATGGCCACCTGCGACAGCCTCCTCTACCTGTTCGCAGAGCAGCGGAATCTTGGGTGAGGCAATGGCCCCGTCGCTGAGGCTCTCGGGCACGGAGGCAATACGGCGCAGTTCGGAGAGTGCCTGGAACATCATCATCTGCGACTTCTCCAAGCCCTGCGTCTTGATGCTCTGCTGGATGGCCTGCTGGTAGTAACGGCGGCGCTCCTCGTAGAACCGCTGGTGGTCGCTCTCCATCTCGACGTAGAGCGTCTGCTCCATGCGGTCGGGCAGCTCTTTCAGCACGTCTTTCTTCAGGCGGCGCAGCATAAACGGGAAGATCTTTCGGCGCAGCGCCTCGGTGGCTTCCTTGTCGGCTCCGTGCTGGATGGGACCGGCATACTGGCGGTTAAAGTCGTCTATCGAGCCAAGCATGGCCGGATTGAGGAAGCGGTAGAGCGAGTACAGCTCCGTCAGGTTGTTCTCTATCGGCGTGCCGCTGAGTGCGAGGCGGTGACGGCCATTGAGCAGCAGCACGGCCTGCGTTGTCTGCGACTGCTGGTTCTTGATGTTCTGGCTCTCGTCGAGGATGATGTAATGGAACTCCTGTTCGCGGAACTGCTCAATGTCGTTGCGCACTAAGGCATAGGTGGTCAGAATGAGCTGTTGCTTCATCGCCTCCTTCAAGTCGCGCTGCGTGCCGTAATAGGTGTAGTAAGTCAGCTGGGGCGCAAACTTCTTCAGCTCGTCCTGCCAGTTGAACAGCAGCGAGCGCGGCATAATGATGAGGGAAGAAGACCCACCCCCGGCCCCTCCCTGTGAGTGAGGGGAGTAGTTACCTTCTTCGTTGGTGCTATCTGAGCTTGGAGTATTTGCTCCCCTCCCTTTACGGGAGGGGCCGGGGGTGGGTCTATAGACCTTCGTCAGCATCGTGATGGTCTGCAGCGTCTTTCCCAAGCCCATATCGTCGGCCAGACAGCCGCCGAAGTTATTGTCGTAGAGATAGTTAATCCATTTGACGCCCTCCTTCTGGTAGTTACGCAGCTTGGCGTTGACGCCAGTCGTCGAGAGCCGCTTCGAGGCGAGCTGGTTGAAGCCCTCATAGAACTCGCGGTAGTGCTCGAAGGTTTTTCCTTCAAGTTTTTCCGCCAGCAGGCTCTCAATCTCGGGTAGGTCGAAGAACGACACTTTTACTTTATCGCCCTTTTCCACCTTGCGGAAGATACGCTCCAACCGCTGCACGTAGTGCTCGTCGATAAGGCCGCGCTGGCCGTCGCTCAACGTGACGTATTTCTGTTTCTTGTATTGGGCAAGGAACGTCTTCAGCGACATCTCCTCGTCGCCCAACATAATGGTGGCCGAACCTTCGAGGAAGTCGATGCCCGACGACAGCTTGAGGTTCATTTTCGGCTGTACGGGCTTCACCTTGTACTCCTTCAGGCGCTCGGCACCAAGCAGCTGATAGCGGCGCACCAACTGCGGCAGAGCCTGCAACAAGAAAGGGCCGGCCGTCTCTTGTGGGATGATGAACTCGCCGCCGTCATCCCATACGTCCTTGGCTGCCGTTTTCGTAGGCGCGTAACTGATGATGGTCTTGCGCAGTTCGGCTTCGTCCAGCATCTCGTCAGTATGCACGATGCGGCGCAACAGCACCTGATGCTCCATCGTCAGCGTGGCTAAGCAGGTCAGGTCGAAGCGCTGGGCAAAGTCGGCGTCAGTGCCTGGCAGGGTGTGTATCAGCCGCAGGTAAAGAGCCATATCGGCATCCACCTTCTCGATGATAATCGTGGGTACGGTCTCCACCGTCTGTTCGCTGCGCACGAGCACATAGTCCTCATAGTCGAGTCCCACGTTGTCGATGTAACTGTAGAAGACCGACAGGTATTGCTCCAAGAGCGAGTGTGGAAACGTCTCGTTGAAGAACCCGATACGCAGGTAGTTCTCACCCAACGATGCAATGGGGCAGATGGTGTCGCCGACCAAAGCAAAGACATCGCTCAGCAGTTGGAAAGGCTGTGCCTGCTTCCCTTCGCAGCGGGCGTAGAGTATAGGGGTACACAGATCCTTGCTTGCAACGATGCAAACCGCAATGGTGGCTGGCACTTCGCTGACTTTCAAAGGATTCAACTTCGCATCGACCAGGTTGTTGCATCTCAGCAGGGCAAACAACAGGTAAGGGTAGTCGTGCAGACGGATGCCCTGCTCTACATCCGTGTCCCAGCTGATGCGCATGGCCTGCTCCTGACGGATGTTGTCGATGATGCGCAGCACGTTGAACGTCTCGCCCTGGTACTGCTTGTAGTCAGGTGTGACGGCATTGCCGTTCTCGTCAACGACAGTGACCGCCGCACCGCGTTCAAACGTCAGACGGAACAGCACATTCGTCTTGCCCCGTCCCTTCGACATGTCTGTTGCACGGAACGCGGTCTTATGGAATTGGCTCAGGAAATCGTTCATTTTATTGGAAGACGAAGTTCTCCAGCGAACAGATGGACTGATCTTTAGTTTCAGACAGGAATTTGAAGAAGATGGCGTGCTTGCCTGTCAGTTCTGACAAGTCGGGCAGGGGAACCGTCAGCTCAACGGGCGTTCCGGCAGGCATATCGGCCTTCAACTCTATCTTACCCAGCGGTCGTCCGCCCTGTGAGACCCAGGGGCGGTCGGCTATCACCTCAATGGTGCCGTCAATGCCCTCAGGAATGAGGGTTAGCAGCAGTTGCACGTCTTTTTTGCCGTTGGTAGCGGTGAAGTTGAAGTACTTGTAGCCCACGATGGAGCCATCGGTATTGTTGACCACGGGGTTAGAATTAACGGTCAGGTCGTAGGCGTTCTCCTTGAACGGTTCGCCAGGATAGCGGACGGCTTGTACAAACGAGCCGTAGAACTTGTTGTTGGGCCAGTTGTGCTCAGCCGCCTTCGGGCCTGTGTACCAACAGGCGATGCCGGCCGAATGGCGCTCCAACGGATTCAGTCCGTCGAGTGCGAAGCCCTCGGAGGTGTATTCGCCCTCGCTAATCTCGACCTTGCCGCCAGGACCCTCTTCCACCTTCACGTCGATGGGAGCCACCATAGCCTGACGGGAATATTCGTCGGTGCCGGTCTGACGGTGATAGAAGACGTACCACTGACCGTTCACCTCGCAGATGGAGCCGTGGGTGTTGCCGTCGGGTGTTGCCGAGGCGATGACGTTGCCCTGCTCGTCCTTCTCACGGGCACGACCGTCGATAATGGTGCCGCCGTAGGTCCAGGGACCGAGCGGGTGGTCACTGTAGGCGTATGCCAGCGTGTAGTTTGATACGGGCAGCCCGAACTCGCCATTCTTTGTGAACCGGCTATAGATAAAGACGTACTTGTCCTTGATCTTGCGGATGCTGGAGGCCTCGAAGAAGCTGAACTCTCCCTCCTGGTTGCGACCGCTGATCATGTCCTCCACAATTTGCGTGCCGGGCTTTACCGTTGCCATCGTTGCGGGGTCGAACTCAGCCGCGTAAGAGCGCTCGAAACCCCAATAGCCATAGACGCGCCCGTCATCATCGACAAAGACTGCGGGATCGAACTGTAAGACACCGTCCACCTGGTTAGGATTGTCCTTGTTCCAATTGCACACCTCAAAAGGTCCGTCAGGACGGTCGCTCTTGGCTATCAGACCATTGCGAAAGCCCGTCTGGTCGTTGGGAAACAGATAGTAGGTCTTCTTTCCCGTACTGTCTGTCACCAGGGTGACGTCCGGGGCGTACAGCACATCGGCAGTGCCTGCTGAGTCGAAGGGTTCGCCGTTGGCATTCTTGTCAACAACGAGTATTATGCCGTCGTAGCGCCAGCGGCTCAGGTCTTCCACAGGAGCCGACCACACCACCTGGTCTCGGCCGCAGTATCCTGTAATCATATTGTCGTGTGAGCCATAGAGATAGACGCGATGCTTCCCTGGCTGATCAGGGTCTTCGAAAACGTAGGGCTCACCGTCGGGGATGTGCTCCCAGAGCGGAAGAAAGGGATTGCCGACGGTTGTCTGTTCTAACTTGGTTGCTTCTGCCTGTTGTGTACAGGACAATGTCATCATTGCGCAGCAAGAGACCGCTGCAAGTTTCAGGGTTCTGTTCTTCATATTGGTCTGTTTTTTTAGATGTCATAGCGGTTTGGTATTCTCGAACTGGACGCGATAGGGCCACTGTTCGTTGTTCTGAGTCCACGATGAGGCATCCCTGTTGCGGTCCCAGGGGTGTTGCCAGTGCTGCGTGGGAGCACCCATGACAACAAAGAACAGGTTGGTGCAACCCGTGGGGACAGCCAGTTCGGCGGTACCCTCCTTGTCGGCCTTCACCTCACCGTATGTGCGTGTGCCGTCAGACTGGAGAGCCACGAAGGCGTAGCGCCATCCGGCATACTGCTTTCTGACATAGTGGTAGCCCTCGGCATCGGTCAGTCCCGTAAAGTTGGCCTTGACGACGGTGCCAGCTGCCGGTCGTTTCATGTTGATGATGGCATAGCCGTAGTTCTGTATGCAGTGGGCGGAGTCTGCCTGATAGGTGGCCGTAGCGGCATCGACGATTTTCAGGTAGTTCTTGTGCTGGCCAATGCGGTGGCTGGCACGTTGGCGGACACCGTCTATATCCCAGGTAGCCATACGCATATATCCCTCCATCAGTTCGTCATTGAACTGTTCCTGAGTGAGTTTGTTCATGCGCTTGTAGGTCTGAACAGGATCTTCCGACTTGTTTGAGGCCCGCCACAGACGGCCAATGAAGTCGCGTCCGTTCTTCATCGTCCACCAGTCCTGTATGTAGCAGCAGGCATAGCGCCAGTCCTCGTGCAGCAGGTTCAGGTGGTGAGCAGTCAGGTGCTGTTCGAAATATTCGCCGTCGGTAAACTGACGGTCGGGGAATATCTGATAGGCCTGCCAGTCGGCGCAGCTCTCCCACCAGCCGCAGTCACCGCCGCCGTCGCCGTTAAAGCCCCACCCGTAGCCGTGGTCGCTGCCTAAGTCGGCTCCCACCAGATACTGGAAGGTGTGGCCCACCTCATGGGCGATGGTGTGACCGCCACGTGCGTTGGCCGCCCAGGGGTTGAAGTGGCCGATGCCCGTCTTGCCCCATGTGCCGCTGGCCTCCTGTCCGTCGGTGCCCGATGCGTCGGCGCGCCACTCTTTCTGGTAGGGTATGTAGAGTTGTATCTTGTAGTTGTCGGTAGTGGATTTTCCCGGTACGACGAAGCCCAGTTCACCGGCATACATGTCCCAGCACTTCTCGGCGACTTCAAGCACATAGGCGGCTGAAGTTACGTTGCCGTCGCCAGGATATTGTATCTTTGCCGGATTGCTGCCGTAGCGCACGTCCCAGAACACGGCGAAGTGTTCGCTCTCCATCGAGTGGGCAAAGTTATAGCCCGAGGTGGCCTTCTGGTTTTCATAGTTCGTCCCGTTATAGGTGTAAGGCTTCAGCAGGTAGCGTCCGGGATAGGCAAACGACATGTCGGCCTTGTCGGCCTGCAGTGCCTGTGTCCTGGTTGCCGTGGGCAGGTAGATCTTCACCTGCGAGGTCTTCACCTCTATCGAGTCGGCATCCTTGATGTTCAGTGCCGTGTTGCGCTGGAATCGGTTGTCGTAGCGTATCCATAGCGTGTCCTGAGCTGAGATACCCAGGGGGACGGAAATGAAGATGGAAACGAAAACAAAGACTTTGACTATGCTTTTTATCATGATGATGTCTGTTTTACTTGATGATAACTTTCTTGCCGCCAATGATGTACATGCCACGGGCGGGTGATGTTACCCGCCGTCCCTGAAGGTCGAAAATGAGGTTGCTGTCGTTCCTGTCCAGACATACCCCACCGATACCGGTGGTCATAGTGAGGTCTTCTCCGACACCGTTGACATAGAAGTGCAGCGGCTGGCGATCACCCTGACTGGCATCTTCTATCCAACTGCTGAATCCAGGGCGTGTGACAGGCTCGGTCAGCTGGTAGAACAGACCCTGGTCACCGAGCATATAGCGCGGACTGCTGACAACAGACACGTTCTGGGCATAGTAGGTGCCGCGAAGACGCAGGCGTACCTGATTGCTCTCCGAGCGCAGGGCAGCATTCTTGGGAACCACCTGTCCGCTCTCCATCGACACGTTGGCAATGGCATAGAGAGGGCCTTTCACCTTCGCGCTGCCATAGATGACGGTGGTTTCGCCGTTGGCGTCGATGTCCGGCTCGCGCGTCGGCTTGATGATATAGTGGACGCCGGCCTCAAGTACCACGTCGTCGGTATCGAGCGCTACGGTCTGGAACTCCACCGTAGGCGTGTCACCGTCGGTGACAGACTGATAGACGGCGAGCTGGGTCCCGTCTCCAAAGGTGTCAAGCACCTGACGGCCAGTCAGCGAGAAGGGCACGGTGATGCTGTTCCACTGATCTTTTGCCAGACTGCGCCTGAAGGCCAGCAGCCCGTGGTTAACAGCATACTTGCCGGCAAACGCCGTGCTGTCCTCGTCGAGGGCAAAACGCGTCAGCGACTGCAACCGCATGGTGACGGACTCCAGGTTGAACGTGTCTTTCCCTGCAATGAGGCTGCCGTCTTTGGGATAGAGTTTCACACTTCCTCCATCGCTGTTTGTAACGAGACGGAACACGCGTTTCTGACCGTCGGTGACAGCCAGGTTGCGGGCTGCCTGCAGAGTGGCGATGCGGCTGGTCTGAGCCGTAGATACGGCGGGCATCATCAGTAGTAGGAACAAGAGCTTCTTCATTTGCGTTTTGTCTTATTGTCTATTTGGCGTCGTCATTTCGGGCGTAATCAGTTATTGGCTGCAAATTTATAATAAAGAATGCGAACTACCAAGCAATTTGCATTCTTTTTTTCATTCATAATCGAGTATATTTTTGGCAGGTTCTGGAAAAGTGTGTATCTTTGTGGCGAAATTGCGACCATCTGCAATTGTGCAATCTGAAGACTATGACCTATTCGGAATTTTGGCAGCCGCTGACGGCGGTATATGACGAGGGGGAAGCGAGAGCCGTCGCCCAGATGGTGATGGAGGTACACTTCGGGCTTACCATGGCCGATGTGCTCTGCGGACGGATGGGAGACGAGGCGGAGCTGCTGCAGTTACAACGGCGGCTGCTGACAGGCGAGCCGGTGCAGTACGTTCTGGGCTTAGCTGAGTTTTGCGGGCGGCAGTTCCATGTTGAGCCGGGCGTGCTGATACCACGGCCTGAGACAGAGGAGCTTTGCAGATGGGTCATAGAGGTTGCGGAAAGGGGGAAAGACAGATGCACCATCCTCGACATTGGCACGGGCAGCGGCTGCATAGCCACCACGCTGGCGCTTGACCTGCTTGCCCAGCCCGCGAGTGTTGTGGCCTGGGACCTCTCAGATACTGCGCTGCTTGTAGCCCGTAAGAACGCAGAACGGTTAGGTGCCAATGTGAGTTTCGTAAAGCAGGATGCCCTCTGTCCGACCGACGACCAGGCCTGCTGGGACATCATTGTCAGCAATCCGCCGTATGTCTGTGAGCATGAAAAGGCACGGATGGAGCGTAACGTGCTGGATTACGAGCCTGCCGAGGCGTTGTTTGTGCCTGATGACGACCCTCTGCTGTTCTACCGTAACATTGGCCACTATGCTGCCCGTGCATTGAAGCATGGCGGCAGCCTGCTGTTTGAGGTCAACGCCTTGCATGGCAACGATACGGCCAGACTGATGGCAGCCATGGGGTTCGGACACGTAGAGACACGCACCGACCTCTTTGGGAAGGAGAGATTTGTTTTTGCATCCAAGATATGAAAGAAGTTACCGAACAGGGAGCTTACCTGCAGTTGGCATCGCTCTGTGCAAAGGCCGAGCACTGCCGTCATGAACTGATGGAGAAGATGCACCGTTGGGGTATGTCCGACGAGGCACAGGCCCGCGTCATCGCACGTCTTGCCAGTGAACGCTATGTTGACGATGAGCGTTATGCACGTGCCTTTGTCCTCGACAAGATACGTTACAACAAGTGGGGGCGCCGCAAAGTGGAGCAGGCTCTCTGGATGAAGCATATAGACAAAGACATCCAGGAACAGGTGCTCGGAGAGGTCGGTGCCGAAGAGTATCTGCGGGTACTCCGCCCCCTGCTGCAGCAGAAACGGCGCAGTGTGAAGGCCTCTAACGACTACGAGCTGAACCAGAAGCTTGTGAAGTTCGCACTTGGCCGTGGGTTTACCTTTGACATCATCCGCCAGTGTGTGGACGGTGACATGGATGAGGCCGATGGGGAAGATTAGTTTCTGGCACCGTCTGCTCGACCTTGTCGCGCCCCGGCTCTGTGTAGCATGCGGTCGTCGGCTGGCTCCCTCGGAACAAGTCCTTTGTGCTGTCTGCAACATGCACCTGCCACGAACAGGATTCCAGCATCAGGCTATGGACAACGTCATGGCCCGCTTGTTCTGGGGCATCATCCCTGTTGAGAGGGTGGCCGCACTCTTCTATTACGAGGCTGGTTCCAAAACGAGTAACATCCTTTACGACCTGAAGTACCACGACCATCCCGAGATAGGAGTAGTCATGGGACGAATGGTGGCGCGTGAGTTCAACGAGGCCGGCTTCTTCGAAGACATCGACATGATTATTCCCGTGCCGCTGGCCAAAAGCCGTCAGCGACACAGGGGGTACAACCAAAGCCGGGAGATAGCCAAAGGCATCAGCCTCGTCACTGGACTGCCCATCAATGACTATGTCGTGCAACGCATGAAGTTTGAGAAGAGCCAGACACAGGTAGGCCGCTGGGAGAGGCAGGAAAATGTTGCCAACGTCTTTGAAGTGAAAGATACGAAAAACCTGCGCGGGCGGCATATCCTGCTGGTGGACGATGTTGTCACCACCGGTGCCACAATGGTGGCCTGTGCCCGCGAAATACTAAAAGCAGGCGACGTGAGGATAAGCCTCCTGTCGCTTGGCTTTGCCAAGTCGTGGTGATGTTAAAAGCTGCTTATACCGCACTGTAGCCCGTAGTGGCGATGGTGCGCATGACATCCTTGATGTTCAACTCGGAGTACCCGTTCTGTTCTATCTGGCGTGAGTTCTGCTCCAGCACGGCCTTCTCCTGTTCGTTGTTGTTATAGGTCACGAACTTGCCCTTGGCCTCGGCAATGAACCAGCCAACGAGAGCTACTGCGATGAAAGCTACAATTGCAATGATAGTAGTCATATCTCTTCTGTATTTAGATGTA
>Ga0326513_10002626_pt1 | contig 13222 bp, 18 predicted proteins | sample 2_2465_0518_D_FD_203654 | JGI IMG/M metagenome (GOLD analysis project Ga0326513, IMG submission 203654) | Bovine rumen microbial communities from UC Davis, California, United States - 2_2465_0518 | ecosystem: Host-associated > Mammals > Digestive system > Stomach > Rumen | place: USA...
GTGTATATCAGTAGCTGTTTTATCTACAATTCTTTTGAGGCTATAATCGACATTACCAATACGGATAATGCTATCAGTAATATTATTAGCTTTATCCATTTCATAGTATCTCGTATGAGATAAATTATTTACTCTTTAGTTTCTCCATAATCCATCTAAGATTAGTCTGTATCTCTGTAAGTCTAGCATCTAAATCTAAAGCCTCAATTTTATCTATTCTCTTTTCTAATTCCTTTAGTTTAGCATTTAGATTACTCCATGTTGCACCTAATCAGAACACAAAGATTATAAAGCTGACTATAACATCTGGAGATGTAATATATTTAATAATGCCATCCATTATTCTTTATCTTTATCGTCTAAAGTGTCTTTTTTATCTTGCCTTACTATTGAATCTACACTATCATATGCAATTCACTTTTGAGCGAAATAAAAAGAAAAAACCATACTTATGATAGTTTCAAATATTTTATTATCTAATCAGTATACAGTATTCCATATAGTTACAAATGATAGCACAGTTGCTAACATTAGGAATACTAACTTAGTTACAGATAATCTTTCTAGTATATTCTTCATATTATTATGCTTAATATATAAACATTACCCTTATATTCTCCTGTGAGTATTACTACCCACAGGATATATAAGAAGAATGAGAGCAATTAAGCAGCAACTCTTACATCAATACATCTCTTAGCACCTTCTACAAATGTTTTAACTCCATACAAAGTCCAAGCTAGATAGTTGTATCCAGTCTTTTTAGGTTCTTTGTTCTTTTGGATTTCAACATCCTTTTGGATAACCATATCAGTACATCCATATTGTCCAGCCCAGCAGTGAGCTACTTCTCCTCAAAGTGTTACTCATGATTGAGCATATGTTACGTGTCCGTTAGTGATAATATCTACATCTGAACCATTAGCAGCAGCAGAAGCACCAACAGCAATTAATTTAGCTCTATCAGCAGCAGAGAAATCTACGTAATCTCCAGCAGTTGCCATTACACCATTAATCATTCCGATTAAAGCAGCAGCAGTTGGTTTACATTCTCCAGCAGCAGCAGGACTAGCTTTGAAAGTAATAGTTACACCATTGATTGTAAGTGTATCAGCAGCAGCTAATGAACTAACTGTAACTGTGTTAGAGTGAGCAATGTTGTTAGATACGAAGATGTTGAAGTTACCCCATGTTCCAAGGTATCCCATACCTTTAAGTGTTCCTCTAAGAGCAGCATCAGCTTGATTGAAACCGTTTACTAGGTTAGTTTGTTGAATTGCAGCCTTAACATCAGGAGTAATAGCGAAGAACCAAGGTTTAGTATCTTCAATATCGTTTGCATTCATTTTAGCTTCAGTTTTAGTGAACAAAGCGAAAGCATTAGATACAGATACAGTTAATGGATTACCAGCAGTTCCTCCAAAATCTCCATCAGAAATCATGTATTCAGCATTCAATACTTCTTTAAGGAAAGTACCATCAATATCCTTTTTAAGAGCATAAGTCATTCTATCAATATATTTGTTAGCTGCATCGTATTTGTTTTGTTTAACATCGATAGCATCAATATAGATAGTTACTTCTTTTGACTTGTTTACAGTCAAATATTCATCAGTAGCTGCTACATCTTGAACAGTTACATCTACACCTTTAGTGTAATCATTAACTACTACATCAGAGTAGTATGGTCTATGAACCATATCTCCATCTCTAAGAACGGCTTGTTCTTCGAAGTTAGCGATTTCTCTTGAAACTAATTTAGTTTTAAGAAGTCTTTGAGTTCTAGCACTCCAGTACTCAGGAGTAAAAGCAGATAAATTGTTTGCCATTTTGATAAATTGTAATCTAAAAATTTTTAAATAAGTTTATTACTTTTAAATGTTTTAAATGTTGGATTACTTTATATATCATGAAGCTACTCTTTCTTTCTTTGCCTGTGCATCACTCCAAGCTAAGAAGTCATCATCAGACATTTCATTAAAATCTGAAATCTCTTTTGGTTCTGTAACTTTAGTAGTGACTTTAGCAACTCCAGTAAGTTTAGCTCATGATTGTGACTTATTCCTATACTGTTCATCCATAAGCAGTGTAGGGTCATTTTGTGCAGCATATAACTGAAAAGCCTCACTATAAGTTAAGTCTTTTTCAGCCTTTAGCTTCTCAATACCTTCTTCGTGTCATACAGCGTTAGGGTATTGTTGATAGAAAGCATCCTTTTCTTTTTGAGCTTCTTTAGCAAGCTCTTGGCTAGCGATACTTTCTTCTAATTCTTTTACTCTAGCCTCTAACTCAGCATTGTCCTTAATCTTAGCTTTTAGTTCTTCGACTTCGGCTCTAGCTTCGTTCCTTTGTTTAAGAAGTTTTACTACACTAGATTGTTTCTCTGTTGTAGTATCAGCTTTGGGTTCTTCCTCCACCTTTACTTCTTCAGTAGGTTGTTCTACTGTTTGAGTTTCAACTTGTTCAGAATCGTCATTCTGTTTAGCTTCCAACTCATCGATTGTTCAATCCAATTCAGCTTGGATTAATTCATCTTGTGTTGCCATAATTGTAATTAATACGGTATAAAATATGCCTTATACTAGGGCGAGGAGATTACAATTATATGTAGGTAGATAGAACTGCATTTTAAAACTATCTACCTCATATAATATCTACAACTCGTTTCCATTATTAAAGACCTTCACTCTCTAGACTAGCTAGAGCATCAATTTGTTCCTGCACTTCAGCATCCTGCATCTCTTTAACCTGTGTTTCTTTTACTTTAAGTTCTTCTACTAATTTGGCAGGTAAGTTCTTAAAGCATTCAATCCACCAATTCTCTGCTCTGAAGTAATCAGCTTCGTTATAATCAGCTTCGTTATCCTTATATGAATCTAGTAGGTACTCATGTGTTCTACCTAAGATTCTGTCTTCTCTCCATTTAATAGATTTGTTTAAGTCTTCTATTAATGCTTCTCTTACTTCCTTATCTTTTAACTTAGCTAATCTGTCTTTAAGTCATTCGATATATTCTATCTCATGTCTGATTAAATCTCATTCTGTGTAGAATATATCCTGCAAATCTATACTACAACTGTTTAGAAGTCTGTCATTCTGTTCTTTAACAGTACCTTCTAGTTCAGTACAGATTTTCTCCCATTCTTTAGAATCCTTTAAGGTTTCTAGTTTGATTAATAAATCACTCATTCTCTTATAATTAGTAAATAAAGACTATTCTCTATTATTCTCCGTAGATTGCATTAATGATTGCTCTTTTGATAGCATCAACTGCAGGTAATCCTCGGAATTTTCTTTTAACTTCTTTCTTTAATGCCATTTTCGTATTCTATAAGAATATAAAATTAATTTCTCATCAATTCTTGTATCTTCTTAGCCATTAATGCCGTAGGACTTTCAACGTTCTTTATTTCATTTTCCTCTACGGTACTAACTGCCTTTTCTACTTTCTTTTCTACTTTACTTTCTTTTACTTCAGCTTTCTTTACCTTTTTGGTTAATCGTTTTGCCATTGTTATTGGTTAAAGATTAAATAATTGAACTAGCTGTAGCACTTCATTGTCAAGGTATTAAATCTTGTCTTGAAGTGATTTTCTTATCAGCTCATTGCATAGCTTGGCTCATTGCTATATTACTAGATGAGTTAGCCATCTCTGTAAATGCAGGATTTACTGCACTTTGGAGAGGTAGGTTTATCATTGCTCTCCTTAGAGCTTGTAAGACTACATCTTTAGCTTTGTTATTCTCAGCTTTCTGAATATATACCCAGAAAGTTCTAAGATATTCTTTAGGATAACTGAATATTGACCTAGGTACTTCTCACATATTAACCATCTCTACGAATCCTAATGCTACTGTTTCATCATTCTCTAATGGAACTAATACATTAATCTCGTTAGGTGTTTTTCAGTTACATCTAAAACACATCCTTTGAGCTATTCTCTTACTTACATCAGGAACAGATGGATTATTTAATACCATTCAGAGATACTTATCTCGGAATATCTGTTCTTTCTCATTCTTACTTTGTAAGTCTGCTTTAGTTCAAAGAATGATATGAGGTATTTGCTTAGTAAAGAAGTCATCTTTACCTAATTCAAATGATTTAATCTCAAAGTTACTTACTAGAACTACTGATTTCTTATCAGCTTTACTAAAGTTCTCTTGGTATCCTTTCCACCATTCAAATCGGAATCTCTTATCTCCCCAAGCATTAATCTTATTATTTAATAGTCAGATAATATTACTATTAGCCTGTGCAATTTGAGATTCTGTAGCTGTAGTTCTTCCTCCACTAACGATACCTTGTTGTAATGTATCTATATTAGTATCTAACATAGCTTCATTATCTAAGGCTTGTATCATATTGATACTATCAGCTTTAATCTGACTTCTAGGTATTTCCATTCCTACATTAGATAGATTCTCTACTGTATCTACAAAGATATTTCTACCATTAGTTGTAGGCTTTAATATATCATCTTTATTCTTGATTAGTCTAGAGTTCCAAATGAAATCTCCTCCTAATGCTTCTTTCTTTGCTTTAATGATATTTAAGTTAAACAAGATAGTCTTAGCTATTTGTTTATCATCTAGCTTATCACAGATACTTTCTCCAAATGGGTCGTTTCTTCTAGGTTTCCAATAGTTTAAGATAATAGGGAACTCTATCATGTTAGGATTCTCTTTTTCTTCCTTTAAGATAGGTTTTAATTCCTTTATTCTTAATACTAATCTTCTAGCATTAGTTAAAGTAACGATATATTTCTTACCATTGAAGTTAGTAAAGTGATGGTATACATCTAAAGAGAAGTTAGTCTTTAAATCATCACAACTAGATGGTACTACATAATTATATGCAGCGGCATAAGCTACCCAGTTTTGTTGATTTTCAGGACTAAAGTATGAACCAACACATTTATCTAATTGTTCTCTATCGTAACTATCATCAGCCATTAAATCCATGATAGTAGTAGTGAACTCAAATCAGTGAAATCTGTATCATGAACCATCAAAGTTACCTAACTGAGATGGTAAAGGGTCAGGTATCCATGAAAGAGGATTAATTACTAAGAACTTAGGCATCTTTCTAACATCATCCCAACCATATCTATATCTAATTCATACTCCAAAGAAGTATCTATCTTGTTCTTTTTGATAATATAACTGTTGATAATCTTCCTCGTTATTATCAAATTCAGCCATATAATTAAGATTATCAGCTTTATCTGCTGATACCCAACCATCTGCTGAAGCGAAATTAACGGTTAATCAATCAGTATAAGAGGATGCTATCAGTGTATCTGTAGCATTCGCTATCATATTAATATTAATTTTATTAATATCTTTAGATTGTTTATTCCACCTGATAACTCTATCTCTATATTGGTTTCTTTTATTTACAACATAGTTAAAACCTTCTTGATATTCTCTATCAATCTGTGCTAAGAGTTTATCTTGGTCTTCTTGACTTAATACTTCAGTTATCTTCATACATAATCGTGAATATAAACTTAAAAAAGACAATAAACACATATTATTGTCTTTCAATGGTGGTGTAATTACTAAATATTGACATTAATATAATACACTATCTCGGTCTACTTCATAAGTTCAGGTAAATGTATTCTCATCCTGCTCTAATTGCTCTACTAGAAATATCATTCTGAACATAATAGCATCTGCAAAGTCAGGACTACGGTTAATCCTCCTTTTTAGGTCTTTTTTATCTTCTACTTTTACCTTTCAATCAGTATCTATTCCTGTGATAAAGATATTTTCCAGTTCTTCTGATAGTTTATCCCTTATAACACCATCAGCATACACTCTAATCAGTCTTTTTTCCATCATTTCTTTGAGTTTGAAGTAGCATTGTGCCTTTAAGTTAGCATAATTCCTTATAACATACCCTTTTTTCTCTGATTCTAGCTTATATGGACTAGAATTATTAACGAAATTGGTACATCATCTTAACAAATCAGCTAATCAACCTCATACTCAATCAGAATCTACTACTATATTTCTCCTAGATACATAATACATCTGTTCTAAATCCTTAATTCTTTCAGCGATTTCAGGTATAGTGTTCCTCTCATACTGGATTATCTTAATACACTCCAGCCCTTTCCATATACATATTACTGTCTTATCATCTCATAATCTAGCAACATCTACACTTATATATGTAATGTCAGATTTCTCTACATACGTTTCAAACAAATCTTCTATCTCATCATGTCTAAAGAGTTTTCCAGCCTCTCATGACCAATCAAAGTTTCAGTAGAGTAGTCTTTGTTTAGTAATTTCATCTGTAGTACTCTTTAATTGTTCTATATATGCAGGGTCTACAAACTCATTATCTGTAGCTAGAGATGGTATAAATGCTCTATCTTCAGGTAAAGTACCTGATTTATATGGTGTATAGAACTTTCTCTTTACTCGTCACTGGTCTGGATTAAACGTGCAGAGGAGTTTAGGTGTAAGTTTATACTCTTTGTTCTTCTGTCTAGCTATACGAGTATTTAGGATGGTAAATGCTTGCTCATCTATTTCGTTAGCTTCATCTATAAATCATCCTGTGAGTTCTAGAGAACCAAATCTAGTAAATAAAGGGTCTGCAGGTTGTGTAGCACAATCTAAGAGTAGTATTTCACTTCAGTTCTCAAATCTGATTATGTTATACTTCTTATCTAGTCTTCACATGAACTTAGCAGGTATATTATAGTGTTGTCACATCTTATAATATGTATTTACTGTAGTCTTCATAAGGTTAGATAACTCCCTACGACCTATGAACCATCTAGTTCATGGATACCTTTGAGCCATATACCATAACCACATTACTCATATAAAGGATTTACCTCATCCAGCACCTCCTCAATATCATATATGTTTAGTCTTGTTGTCAGTCAGTACTTCCCATGCTTCAGCTTGCTTCTCAGTCATCTCAAACTGTGGATTGAATGCTTTTGCCATTGTTTTCTTCTCAATCTAAAACTTCGACATCTGTATCCATGTCGTCCATATTAATAACATCAGGTTTCTTATGTTTAATAGTGATTGTAACTTCTCCTATTCCTGTGAACTCATTACTTTCTTCTTTCTCTTTACCTACTCACATCCTGTTTAGTCTATCTTTAATAGCATCATGTCTTACTGCAGCAGGTATTTTAGTATTCCTTATTAAATCCATCTGTATATCTAAACATTCAGCAGCATCTGTCATAATCTTCTCCATTAAGTACTCCTTAATCTTCTCCTTTCTCCTTAACTGAGAACCATTACTTCTGTCTGAATCTAGATATTCTTCAGGATTAGCTAGTGTTCACTTAGCAGCTCTAAAGGCAGCAGTAGAGTTGTGACTTCTAAGATACTCATCTACAAATGCTTTCTCTTTATAAGTCAGCTTTTTCTTCATTGCTATCTTATCATCTCCTACATACTTCCCACTTCCTTTCTCTCCTGTTCTTTCTACTACTCACATAATCACTTTATTACTCTTAGGTCATCATCTACCTGACCTATCTATTATCTTCCCTTCTACTTCTTTTTGTTCCATAATGATTTCTTAGTTCTAAAACTTGTTTCTTTAAGCTCTGATTGATTCTTTGCTTTAAATTTCTCTATCTCCTCTAACATCCTCTCATTAGACCATCATGTAAATGGTTTCTTTTTGGTTAATAGGAAATATTCCTCTCTAATCTTTTCTCTTTCTGCGGTCTTTATTCCCTTATCATACCTATCTGTGAGTTCTCACTCTAGTTTGTAAAGGAACTCTAATATATCCCATGTCGGCATATACTCGAACATCTGAACATGAGTTCTGTAATCAGTTACTAATTTGAGTAACTGTGTAGCTTTATCAGCTTCCTCCAACTTCTTTATGGAGTTTACGTTGTTGTGTTTGTTAGTAACATCAACTAATAGTGATTCAACCATTATTTTTAGTTAATTATGTAAAATAGATAAAGTAGACTTGTACGTTTCCCAAATCTTTCTCCAGTTTTTTCTAGGACTATAAAAATTCTTACCCTTCCAACGTTCCTCGTTTTCTTTGATAAGTTGTTCTATGTAATCGTGTAAATGTATATTTCATTGACCGTAATCTCAGTTGGTTTCGTATCATTTTTGAAAATAAGCGAGTTTTCTTTGCTCTAGTCGTTCAACTGTACTCTGTCACACTTTTTTTATCAAATTTGAACGATATTGCTGTGCTGTCTGTATTCACTTAGGTGTATTCTTAAATGGTCACATTAATTGATTACATGAATGACACTGAAGATTTATATTAGCTACTGCTAAACAGATATTCTTTATACCTCTTACTAAAAAATGTCATCCTGCGTGCTGTCACCGTTCTTTAAGTAGGTCACAGGAGATACAGAAACCTCTACCTTCACTATCTGAATCCCTTAATCTGCTATTCTCCTGTGCTAATTCTAAGGCAAACTCTACTACATTCAGTTTTACCTTCTTTTTATACACTCTTTCCTCTTTTCACTCTAATTTTCTAATCTCATTCTTACATTTACGGTCATATTCAACCATTTTTTTGTTTAAACGAGCCTTACTTTTCCTCTCAGCTTTAGCATATTCCCTTTCTAACTCATCATCATACTTCTTACTTAGCTCAAATCTTTTCTTTTTTAGCTTGATTTTCTCTGAATATTCTAATTCAGACTTCTTCTTAGCTCGTTTCCTCTCAATATCTTCTTTAGTTTTCATTTTGAAAAAAATCTCGTAATAAAAACTACGAGATAGTGAATACCTAGTTCTTAACTAAGATATTATCTTTACGGACACCTGCAATATAGATATTGTGAATTGTATTTCAAGTCAGTTTTTACTTTTTTTATTCCTCTCTTCACATTTCTTCACTAAGTGCTTCATTTATTTCCTCACTTAGTTGTTCCTTATATTCTTCCTTCGTAATCTTCATGTTTTTCGCTGCATATTTATATGTCAGCTGGATTACTAACTCATACCCCCTCTTTAATCTCCTAAACTTCTGCTGGAGATATTCATAATTAACCTTTAATTCCTCAAACTCCTCTCATGAAGAAGGAGTATTTTTAAGTTCTTTTATCTCATTATTTAAACTCTCTATCTGTGATTCCTTTAAATCTAATGTAAACTCTAATCACTCTATCTTATCCATGAGTTCTTTCTCCCTTTCGCTAAAGTCTTCCGCTGGAGTGTTATACTCATACTCTCAATCTACCATAACAACTTCCCCTTTTGACATCATCCTATCAACCAGCTTCCTATCATTTACATTCTTCCCTAAATGTTCTAATAATTCTTTCTTTGTCTTGAATCTCATAATCATAGTTTAAAAGCTAAAACGTGGTATTTTACCACTATTTTATACTCATTGTTTTATTAATTTCAACCTGGCAACGTGGTATTTTACCACCCTACTTTGTTTTTTTTGAGGTGCGCGCGGAGGGATATTACTCCAAATTTATCGCACTCAAATGGGTTGATATCCCTCCTCCCTAACCGAACCAAACCAAACACCAAACCAAACGAAACACCAGAGCGAAACTAATAAAACTAAATGATGGGGTGGGGGCTTTCAATTTTTGAGCTTTTACTATTTCAATTAAATAATATTTTGAAACATAAGTTCTAAACTAGCATTATCCTTTTAGTTTGCACAATATTTCTTGTGTAAAGTATAAATTCTAGGTATGAATTAGGATTTTTAAAAGAAAAAAAGAGTTTATCTTATCAAGACTTAGATTTGAAGACATAAACACAAACTAGCGAATAGATACTTATATATTTTTTCTTGTTAGCTTTTGTATTTCTCCAGCGTTTTTGATGTGTGTTATTTAGTGAATTATTTTTATTGAATAAATCCAGCGTTAATTTTGATAGAGTGTTATTATTTATCACTTGTGAATATTTCCAGCGTTTTTTGTATTTTTGCTAACGGTATGAACTGGGATTTCTTAACGTTTTTTTATTCTATATTATTTTCTATTCTCTATTAATTAGTTTAGATTTTCCAGCGTTAATAAATCCAGCGTTTTTGATTTTATTTTTCACTTATTTTTTATTATATGCTTTGACAAGCTATTTCATTAGTTTCAACCTTGCTTTACTCTATTTTTGCTTTATCAAGGAAAGCCAAAAATTAAGCCTTAACCTTAAATTGCTTTGACAAGCTATTTCTATAGGTTATCAATTACTATTATTCTTATTTTTTCATAATTTGTTATCATTTTATTAACTTTCGTATTGAATTTTATGTTTTTTGGACTATAATAGCCGACGTAATCAGATAAGGAAAGCACCTCACTGTTAAGAGGTAAATGGAAATAACCAAATAATCAAAGCTAGCCTTAATCATTACATTAACTAGATACAATACGAGCCACTTTCAAGCTGTGCGGTTGTATCAATAGAGCTTGAACTACTACACAAACAAACAAGGTTTTATTACATTATTTGTTGTCTGGTGTTCCTTTAAAGGATGCTAGAGCGAGGACTTTAACATATAATCTACTACGCATTAGACCTTTTAAAAGGTCTAAATATTCAAGAGGTCATTTTATCTTATTAATTATTGAAAAAATGACTGAAACAGAACGCTTTTTCTTACCTTTTATTGATAAAATAGAAAGGTTAAATATGTTAAAAAACTGAAAATCCTATAGAAATTTAACTGAAAAATTCAATTTTGAATATCATATTATAGAAACACAAGACAACGAGCCACTTTTCCAGGTTTTATTTGACTTTAATTGAGGACACGTACGAAACAGAATTTTCCTAGCTAGTGATTATGAACTTTTTGATGCACGAATTGAAGGAATTAGAGATATTTTTTGGGCTATGAGATAGCAAAAACAAGACCTCTTGAAAATTTAGACTTTTTGACAAGTCGCTTTTTATCATTTCATTTATACGCAATGAAAAAAATTAGAGAATTGGAGGCAAGCCAATTTAAATCTTGCCACGCTACAGAATGCGATTTCGTTTTAGAAAATGGGGCAATTTTCAAAATCTTTTATTCTTATTCTTGCCCAGAGCTAATCAGATTTCCAGACGGTCTTTGGTGTAAATTTACATTTGAGAACTCTAGAAAATCTTGAGCTAAAACTGGGTCAAGGACTACCAGCAAACAATTAACGCAATTTTATTGAAAAGACTGGAGAGAACTTAGGACTTTTAACTTGTGAAAATTTGAGGAACTTTACTTTGATACAAGACTAGAGAGGTATTACTAAAAATACCTCTTTGCATCTACTACGCATTTTTATTTTTTTTAGAATTATCAAAATGATACTATCAAACAAACAATATTTTGACGAAACCTTGAATATCAAATTAATATGCGACTTTTTTGAGGAATACCAAACAAACGACGAGCTTGTTAGCTTTGCTTTTGATTATTTAGACAATAGACAAGCACTAGAGTATTTACTAGATTACACATGACTTGAAGACGAATTTGAGGAATATTTAAAAACAAACTGGGAAGACTACCTTGAGGACGAGGAAGACGACGAGGAAGACGAGGAGGAGGAAACAGAAAACGAATAGAACAAAATAGACCCAAGCACGTCTTAAAACTACTAGAAAGGCGGTGGGAATAACTATTAATCCACATAAGAAAAAATGACACAAGGCACAAGTACTACTTTCTATCTTGTGTCTTGGTACTTTTATTTGATTTATTGAATAAAATGGAACTATACAAGCGAGAAGTCGTATATTTTAACGACAGAAAAGAAAAAAATACAGAATACATAGAAACATTCGAAAAGCAAATTGACTTTGCAATTGCTGAAATTAACGACGAACTGGAGAAAATAGAGGAATTTTGGGACATCATCGGAATAAAAAGAATAGATTAATTTTATTTTTTAACCTACTACGCATAATGAAAAAAGAAGACATAAAAAAAACTTTGATTTCCTACTTAGAGGGTAGGACAGCCTACAGCCTTTTAGAAGATAGAATTACCGACTATTTAGAATGAAAGAAACTAGAGAACGTTAAACTAAAAAGAGATATGATTTGCAATGATATGCGAGGCGCTAAGTTTCTCATAGATAGCGGAAAAATATCGGACGGAATAAGGCAATATGAATTTGTTAGAGATTACGTTTTAGCTTATTAATTATTAAGAAAATGTGGAGAGGATTAGAAAAAGTAAAAATGATATGGAATGGGAGCCGAGAAGACCCAGAACTTATTTTTGACTGAATAAAAGCGAACTACTGGGACGTAGAGAACTATCTCTATGAAGTTTTCAAAGACTGACTGGAGGAGGACATCTACAAAATATTAACAGAGGAACAGAGGGACTTTTTATTCAGTAAATGGCTAAAAAATAACTTTTACGAGGTGGAGGACATATTCCACCAATTGAAAGAAAATGATGTTTTATAATTTAACTAATTCACAAAAATGAAATACAGACTTTTTGACTGTTTTGGTAGTTTTATTATGTCTTGAACTAGAGAGGAGATATATAAAGAACTACAAAAGAAAATGCAAGGGCGAAACATTAAACGAACTAACGAAAAAACATTAAACGATTATTGATTTTATTTGACTAAATTTTAAAGAAAATGAAAAAGCCGAAATGGAGAAGACTATATAATGATACATATTTTACGACAAAAATGACAAAAAACTGAAAGACTATTATAGCCGACATCAACAAAAATTGAGGGGACTATTCTCTTTCTTTCTGTGAGCCAGACGAGAAAGAGTGAATAAAAAATGTAGAAGTTATTTATAAGGATTTTGAAGATGTAGAAAGCTGTATGGCTTATGCTGAAATTTTTATGAATTGATATTTATATGCTAACTAATTATTAGAATGAGTAAAACAGACGACAAATTAATAGAAATACATAATAAAGAGCTAGAAATTCTTAGCGAAGAATTATTCAATATGTGATATGAAACACTATTGCAATTCTTATCTTGTGTTTATGAGTGAGAGGGAGATAACGACCTTAAAATCATAACAGATGTAATGAAGAATAGGATTAATTACGATTTTGAATAAAGGAAAAGGAGGACATCAGCCCTCCACAAGCCCTTTTTATCATTGCAAAAACCTACTACGCATTTGTAAGAAATTGCATTGCAATACTAAATAAAATATATATTAAATCAATACTTTATTTGTAAACAAATTGTGAAATGGAGATTAAAACATACAACCTAACTGAACTATCTAAACTAGAGAATAAAG
>Ga0326513_10002627_pt1 | contig 13220 bp, 16 predicted proteins | sample 2_2465_0518_D_FD_203654 | JGI IMG/M metagenome (GOLD analysis project Ga0326513, IMG submission 203654) | Bovine rumen microbial communities from UC Davis, California, United States - 2_2465_0518 | ecosystem: Host-associated > Mammals > Digestive system > Stomach > Rumen | place: USA...
ACGAAGTCATAAACATCGCTGAGGTCTTTAAGAATGTGATTGTCAAACCAATTTACCCACTGTCCGACAAAAATGCTTAAAGCATCGGAGATATCCTGGATTGTATCTTTCCATTCGGTATCCCACCAATAGAACAGCTTGTCCTTCAGATACCCTCCGAGTTCTTCAACATCTTCCAGAATGTCTGCAATAAGCCCCAAAACATCATCAAGAGCCTTTTTTATAGCGTCTTTATTGTCAGTAAACGGTTTAATGATCAGCAGTGCGAAATCATTGGCGATTCTTGTAATTAAACCGGAAATCGTTGACAGAAGCTCATAAAGAATACCGAAAAACGAACCGAATATCCTTTGACCATTCTCACCACTGAAGATGTCTGAAATATAGGCAATAGCCTTATTCAACTCAGAAAGCCAATTCAAGGTGTCCGCATTGATACTGAAGAATTCAACAAGATCCCGTTTGATTTCGTCTTTGTGCTTATCAAGGAACAGTTTGAATCCACCGACTATTCCACCGACAAGATTTGCACCAACAGTAGCAAGACCTCCTGCCAATGTTCCAAGATAATATCCAAAACTGTTCAGATAGTTCTGAGCAGCAGCCTTAACGTCTGAGTCGCTGAAGATTTCTCTTAAATTTTGACGAATGCCACTCAAGGACTCTTTGGCTACGGTAAGTCCCCGTGAACTAAAAGCATCGTCCCACCCACGCTTAAATTGCCTGAGTGGTTCCCTGAGATCCAGGAATCCAGTCCCCAGATTCTTCACCCAGTTGACCAGATCCTTAATCTTCTGAAGCATTTTATCAGCAATCTCTTCTGCTCGACTCCCAATGTAACCTTCCAGGAAATCATAAGTAGGAAGAGGAACATTGATGTCTCCGAAAAGATCTTCCTCATCCTTCTTGTTCTTATAGAGATCACTGTTATCTTTGAGGGCATTAATTTCATCGAACCCAAGTATTGTCTTCTTGAATTCTTTTGCCTTTTCATCGGCATCTTCAAAAGAATCACTGAGATCTTCATTGTCATCTGATAAACCAGAGAGTGCAGAAGAGGCATCACTATAATCCACTGTAGGTAAAGTTACCCCCAGAAGCTGTGCCACCGCTTCTGCTGCTCTCCTCACTACCTTTGTGAAGGCAATGACATATGGCAATACTTTGTTGAGAATTGGAATAAACAACTCACCAATCGCACGGGCAGTCATTGTAATCTGAGCCTGTAAAACCCTCATCTGGTTTGCAGGAGATTCAATGGTACGTGCCATATCGGTATGTGATGCGGTGACCTGAGTCATGATCGCATAGTACCGTAGCTGTGCTTTCTCAGCCTGGGTCATCTGGGTAACTGATTTCTCAATCCCCAAGCTATATGCCTCCTGTTGTAATCTGGCAACAGAAAGGTCATAACCCAGCCTTCTGAGTGGTTCCAATTCTCCAGAGATACCAGACTGGATCTTCGTCATGGCATCTTCTACCGAAATATTGAAAAATGAGCTAATGTCGTAACCCAACTGGGTCAACTGCTGGCTCATTATATTAGCTTTTTCTGTGGCAACTCCAAACCCTGAGATGATCGTATTGAAAACACCCTGGTATCTCATCCATGTCGATGGGTCAATTCCCAGAAGTTCCGATACTTCTTCAGCAAAATCCTTCGCAGACTCTGCTGCTGGACCCATGGAAACGGTGAAAAGATTCACGTTTTCAATATAATCGTTGGTAAGTTTAATGCTTTTCGCTATTCCACTGCTCAGGGTGTTAAGGGCGATGACTGTCGCACCGATCTTCGCTGACATGCGAATAAATGACGACGTTGTCAGCCCATTTGCATTTCGCATCAACTTGATAGAAGCAGCGGAGGATTTTGTTGCCTTGTTGAGCCTTGTCATCTCTGGGGCAGCTTGCTGTGTTCTTCTCCCAAGAGCATTTACCGAATGTACTACTTCCCAGATGGCATCTTGTAAATCCCTTGTAGAATTCTCTAAATCGTTTATAGAATCGACAGCATCCCTTGTGTTTGCTTCTATTTCTATTCCTAAAATTTCGAGATCGGTAGTTGACATGTTACTCACCTTTGACTACTATTCCGGGGTGTTTGTGTCACCTTCTGACTTATCTTCTGATTTGTCCTCAGAAGCCTTCTTATTATTCATGTTCATAAATTTCTCCATAAACATGACACCCTTATCATGAGTAGCCTTCTCTTTCTGTTCTTCCCGGTCCTCGACAGCTCGTCTTGTAACCGGATATGGTTCGTCCATATAGGGTTTCGGTCGGATTCCCTTCTTGGTCATTGGATTGAGAGCAGGAACCAATCTGGTTAGAAGGTCATAAATATATGCCCCTTGTAACCAGAGGGAGTGGTTTTCCCTCTCCCTCCTGATCTCATCTGCTTTCCGGTAATCCCTCACCAGATTGCAGTCCATATTCCAAAATTCTTCCCGACTCATCCCCATAGCGAGATAGTATGGAAACACCTTCCTGTATATCTCGCTGTGTGTATTGATGTCGGACGGGTCTGATGGTAGATATTTGGACTCAATGCTTTTCTTGTATTCGTCCCCTGTTACCAGTTCGCCGTCCAGTTCACGTTTCCCTCGTCATCCTCAGGATCTGCCATAAGTGCTTCGAGTGGTTCGGTGTACATTTCACTGAGTTTCGAAAGCAGTTCCTCTTTGTTGGTCATGTGATCGTAAATTTCATCGATCACACCCTTCTTGGTCTTTCTGTGATGTGCAAGGAAAGCACCTTCAAAGAGTGGTAAAATCGTGGACATTGGTTTGTCTGTCATTTCGGCAGGAACAAACCCGTTCCGTTCCATCATGGCGATGGTTCTTCTGGTGTATTCGAGGGTGTAAGTCTTACCCTTGTATTCAAAGGTTAATGTTTTTCCCATATGTCATTACCTCCTGATAGTGTGATGTGGTTGAACCCTCAACCAGTCATGAATTGTTTTATATCTCTTACTCCACAGTAATTGGAGTGGACGGTGCAATTGTGACAATCATGTCAACAACTTCGTTTACTCCACCACCGGACGCATAAACAGACAGCTGACCGGTAAACTTGAAGATACCGTTCTCACCACTTGCACCAAAGTAGACTGCAAAGTCATGAGTCTCACCTTCAATGGCTTCGAGGTTGTCGTAATCTGTTTTGTCGTAGTTACATGTGAAGTTCATGGAATCAAGACTCTGGATACCTGTGATATAAGTCTGCATATTGTCAGACAGAGTAGTGGTTTCCAGAAGTTCCGGTTCACCGCCCAGATCAGGAAAATCTTTAATCTTTACAAGCTGGCTGTAAGTCTGAGTGTCAGCAGACTTCATCATCAGCTGTACCTGATATGTACTAATCGCCATATCTTACCTCCTGTATAATCAACATAGACAAAGGACACATATTACACGTACCTACCGTCTATATATAACTTCATCTTTCGAAACAACGCCTTCATACATGATCGTGATTCTGTAAACGGTAGAATCCAGTTCGTTCGGTGTTCTCCCAAGAGATGTCCGTTCGAACCCCAATCTACCCATCACTTCATCGACTACGGAGGCAATTTTCTTACATTCGGATTTCGCTCCGGTCTGTTTGACAGAGTAAATGTCTGTTGTATAAGTGACCGAAACATGGTTTTCAAGAGAATCGCTGTCTGCGGAATCCATCCAGGTGGAGTTATCCGTTTCCATAAAGAAAACGCAAGGAAACCTTGGTGGTTTTGGTGTATAAGTTCCTGTAACATAGATCTTGTTAAACCTGTTCCTGAGGGTAGTAGCAACTGCTGTGTAAACCTGATTTTCTACATCAATCATTTGCCATCCCTCCTAAACTCGTCTTCCAGGATTTTATAAACATTTTCTGTTACCTTTTTCTGAGCCTTATACATAGGCATGGCAGCAGGAGTACCGTGGGTGAGGACTCGTTTACCATCCTTCTTGAAACCCCATGTGCTCCTTGTGCCGTAACCTTTACCGTATCCACCAATGGTGTATCCCTTTTCAACCCCTTCAGGATGAGGAGAAGATCCAGGAGAACCGTTGTGATAAACACCGGCACCGTATTCAATGAAAACAGCATCTGGTCCAGAAGCTGTCACAGCGTACCCGTTTGCGGTCTTCTGGATTTCCACATTGACCATTGGTTCGTAATCTGGAGAATCGATTATGTCATCAACCAAAGCCTTGTCGAACAGATCCTGGGCTTTCTCTTTAATCTCAAGAGCAAGCCTACGTTCGGCACGTTCTTCACGTTGCTTCATAATTCGTTTCAGTCCAGTGAGTTCTCGGATTACCTGTTTGATTCCGTTTTCAGAAAGGTTGGCACGGATGTTTCTTTGAATCATTCCTCATTCACCTTCCTTACAAATACACTCACAACATTCAGACTCTTAGAAACCCTGACCACCTTGTAGTCATGTGGTGTTTCAACCCCATTAATCATAGGAAGATGATCTATCCAGAGGATGGTGTATTCATCGAATCCAGGATCGTGATCAAACACCAACAGCCTGTCATAAGCAATATTCGTACCGAACTGCATAATGGCTGTATAGCCAGATGGTTCGGCAATACTTGCTTTCATCGGCTGTGGATTGGTGTAGGATGCAATTTCTTCCCCGGTCAGGTAACCATCTTCATCTACACCATCGGTCGTACCGGTGTATAGGGAATAGTAAAATGTCTGTTTGTTTCTAAGTAAGGACTTCATAATTAGCCCCCACTTTCTTCAGAAACCGTACCAATCCCACCACAAAACGGCACGACCTGTCCTATCAGTGCTTCGGGTACGTCTGCTGACCCGTATGTTCTATCGATCCCATTCTCTTTGTGGCTTAACTGACCTTCTGCCCCACGTTTATTCAACAGATAAGCTGCAATCTCCACCTGAAGGGATCCATACTTGTCAGGAACGGTATCCCGAGCACTTTCAAAAGGATACGCACGATTGATGATCTTCTGCCCGGCGATCTCAAGATAGGAGTACAGCACAGCATCTGGATCTTCATTACCGACCATTGTTTTAAGGAGACTCAATTTTCTTACATCATCCATGCTGTACCCCCTTTATCAAATAGTGATCTTAACCACCTTGGTAGCATCAGTAAGAGCAGCGAGATAATACTTTCTGGAGTAGATCGTATTTTCTCTTGTATTCGAATCTCTTTCCTGTTCTACCTCAACACCCTTCTTATTGAAGATCGTGACAGCCTGATTTGTAGCAACGATACAAGTACCGGTCACAGCGTCTTTCTTCACATACAGATTGACACCGGCAACTGTACCAACATAACCAGTTCTTGCAAAGGACTCTACATACTTCAGGTCATCCTTCAGAGCCTTTCTGATTGCTGCCATGTCTGCCGGGTTAACAAAAGCAAACACGTTCATCTGAGCAGGATCATTATCAGTACCTTCAATGTTCAGGAGGGCAACAGCATCAGCAAATGCTCCAAAGTTATAAGCAGATGCTGTAACAGTAAGGGTGGCTTTATTGAACTCAGTGAAAACATCAGCATTGACAGTGTTGAACATGTCCGTACCCATGTGTCTTGTACCAACCGGAACAACCATAGGATCCGTCATGACCTCTTCGTCATAGTACTTAAATCTGTTCTGTGCCATCAGGATAGTGTAGGTTTCCGGGCTGTAACCAACAGTAATGGTCTGAGTGTTTCCTGCACCCATTGCCAGTTTTTCGGTACCGTTGGTAGCGTTATAAACATTGATTTTTCTGATCATACCCGCCGTACCGACCAGGGAATTGTCGACCTGACAGAATCTCTGAAGATCAAGATGGGAATTGAACTGATCTTCAATCTCATTGGACAGGTAGAAATTTGAATAAATAGTATTAGGCATTTTGTTCCTCCTACGTATTCAAGGTAGGTAATCTTTATTCTGACTTTCAATTAAGCCTTATTCCGACTTCCCACCATATAACTCTTTATATTCCTGAGGATGCTCCACAGAGAATGTATACCGATCCTGTGGTGTCATCGCCCTCAGCTTCTCTAACGTCATTGTCTCCGTCCCCTTTCCTGCATCGGTAGGTTTCGGAGTATCCTTCAGAGCATCGGCTCTTATCTGTTTCTCAAAACTCTTCTGGTGCTTCTGAGCATTTTCGAACACCGTGTCCATATCGCCGTCCACAACAGCGGTCGCTGTGGATTCAGCGAGTTCTTCGGTGTATCCCAATGCCAGATAACGTGCTTTTGTCTTGGAGATCGTACTTTCCCTCAGGAGGGTTTCGTACTTCTGCTCCATGTCAGACACCTTCTGCTCCCATTCAGAATTTGTTTTCTTTCCAGAATCATTCGCTGCCTTGAGATCTTTCTTCAGCTTTGCGAGATCTGAAGCGGTCTTATCGAAGGTTTCCTTTTTGACATAGCCTGAGTAATCAGGTTCAGGGATTTCGTACTCTCCGATAGCCTTTAATTTTTCTTCCGGGGTCATGGTGTCCCAGTTTTCAATCGTTGTGAAATCAATCTTTGCCATAATGCTCCTTGCGTTTTAGTGACTTCTCTGTCATACAAACTAAGTGCGATTTAAGGTTTCTCTACCTTTACTTGTGTTTTAATGACTTCTCTGTCATATATGTAAATGAGTTATTCCAACCCCATATCATCTTCAGAAACTGCATCCTGTCCTAACCCTTCTACCTTCAACCTTTCCTTCTCCTCTTCCCAATACTTCATCGAGAGTGTATAAGCAGCTTCAGGGTCAACAAATAATCCAGAAGATTCAAAGGCAAGCAGTGGGTGGATCTTGCTCTGATTCAACATGGAGATCAGAACCTGGCTCTTACTCTGAATCGCCTCGTAGTTCCTTCTTGTAAACTGGAGCTTAATATCCCCCAGCTTCAAATCCATGTCGACCAGATCCCGACAGATCCTCAGAACCAGTTTCAACATCTTCTTTTCGGCACGTTTAAACATGTGCTCACTGTCTTTTGCCCGTGCTTCTGCCAGTGACCATCCGTCACGGAGTAGCACGGCTGCACCAGTGTCCGATGTGGAACTGCCCTTCTTACTATTCGGCATCCCACAAATCGTCAGGATGGTGTCATACAGGTTATCCGAGAGCGTCTGTGTCTCGTTCTGGTTTAACTCAGAAGTGATAATCTCAACATCTGCCTTCTGACCATCACGGGACGTAATCTTAATCGCTCCCATTTCCTTCAAAGCAGCAAACGTGTCTTTATCGATATCACAGTTAATAAACTTCATGAAACTCTGAATGAACTGCTCAACCCCGTCCAACCTATTACTTTCTGTCTTATTCAGGGCATCCAGAAGAGGCAGGACAATCTCAAAAGATCCCAATCTGGCATGGTTTGCAGGATATTCAAAAATAGGTATCATCCCAAGGGCATGTGGTCTGGACACCTTCATGATCCCGTCCTCAAACTCCCAGAAGTGGTTTTCTGAATAGATCGAATAATGAGTTACACTGTCATCATCCTGTGAATAAATAACAGCCATCAGAGGTTTCGACCCTACATCGGTCGAGTAAACGACAAATGTCTGTCGTGGATCCAGAGTGTACATCTCAAAAGGTGCGTCATCTGGAATACCCACCTCAGAATCAGGAAGTACTAACCGATAACCCGTACCACAGATCATCTGCCATTCCACTAACTCTTCATCCTGAGCAGCTTTGTCTTCAGAGAACATATACTCGTTCAGCTTCTGTATCGCCTCTGTGACAGCCGTGTCCCCTGTCCTGCCGACATACTGAATCGGCTCTCCACAGAGGTAACCAACCTTAAAGCTCACGATTTCGTTAGCTCTGTTCACGACAATCTTATTACAGATCTCCGGTCTTACTGTCTTCTGCCGATACCAAATGGGCTGGTTTCCACAGTAGTAATTCCAGAGGTAGTCCGTCTCAGAAGCATTCTGATAATGTGTTCCGAGGGCTTTGTCTAAAATCTCCCAGACATTATCATCAGTGACCTGTTTTGCAGAAGATTTGATGACCCTGCGACCACTCATCTGTCTGGTTTCTGATAAACTTTTGCTTTCGTCTACCTGATTGATTACACTTGCCATTTTTCCCTCCTTTCTGTGGCTTATATGGGACTAACCGATTGACCGTCACAATGCAGTCATAAATGCACTGAAAGTGCAAGGTATAATGCAAGCAATCAGTCAGGGAATCCCAAAAAATAGAAAAAGGTACACGGATTTCTGTACAATCCATGTACCTGTTAGTCTTGTTTATTGTATACATTGGTATTTGTAAATTTTATACATTAGTATACACTATTTATATACCATATTTCCAGAATATTGTCAATTTATTCATAATTTGACAAGTATTTACCAAATTAATCACCAAGAATATGAAAAATATGCGTAATTGGTCAAAAAAGACATGAAAAATATGCAGAATTGGTCAAGTTTGGCATGAAAAACGTGTAAAGATAGTTAAATTTAGCATGAAAAATGTGTAAAATGGTCAAGTTTAGCATGAAAAATGTGCAAAGATGGTCATAATTGGTTCAAAAAGGTCTTCAAATGGTCTCCAGAAGATACCCAAAAGATCTCCAAAAGATCAAAACGGTCTCCTAAACACCTCCACCGTATTCACCATAATGCTCTTCTGATAAAACTCAGCATACTGTGCAATCGCATCAGGGACATCATCATGTGGATTCTTTCCTGCCACAGTATACGTACACAGCATATCCATAAACCTCCCCATATCAGACTGCTTACTATACAGTGACTCATCCGGGAAATATATGTTCTCCTTCACCCACCCAGAATTCACTATAATCTTCGTCTCCTTATTCGCTGTCGTAAACCTCGTTGTCACATGGGCATGTCCACCGATTTCCTTTTGCAGATTATCCACATTCTGTGCCACTCTGCCACCGGCAGAATTCGATTCGAATTGCACCATCTGCACACCATCGGCAACAAGTGCCTGTGCCAAACGAGGTTCCACGACTTCAGGAAGGGAGTTATCACATATGGTATCAAGTAAATAATGCCGTCCCCCATAAACCCCAATCACGGGCATGACACAGTAATCCTTTCCCCTGTCCTTAGTATCACAAACCGCCAGAATTGCATCGGGTTCGTCTTCAGGAAGGTCAAGGTATCGCTTCAGGGTGGCTTCAGGGTAGAGTAATCCTTCTCGTTCAATCGGAATGTTCATATACAATGCCCTCCAGGAGGCATCGTCCATGATATCCCTTTGCTGACGGTAGAATTCGGTACTGAATCCTACCCCATAATCGTAATCAAAATTACTCTCATCGTTCTCATCCATAGCAGGAAGGGTGATAAACTTTGCCTTGTCAGAATCACCATACTCCCTTTCTAACCGACCAATAACATCATGTACTGACCACCTGGTAGCTATGTGGAGTTCTCTACAGTGGTTACCTATTTTACGCTGACGAAGGTCAGTGGTATATAGGTTCCATAGCTTGTCTAATCGTTCTTTCGATAGGGCTTCTTCAATACCGGAAATCAAGTCATCGCAGTACAGAAGGGTGGAAGCACGGTACAACCCCGAGTTACCACTTCCAATGGACGTAAATTCCAATGTCTCAAATCTCTGTCTCTTATCAACATCAATTCGACAATCCTTTGCATTCGTCCCAGAAACTTTTAACCCAGGAAAGACATCTCCCCACAAGTACTCCCCATTGGGATCCAATACCCTCAGGACTTCATCATACATCCCACGGATAAACGCATTACTGTGAGATCCTGTGAGCATTGGTTCATTTGGGTACTTTCCAGCCATCCACGTGAGGAAGAATATTGCCATCGTACTGTTGTGGGTAGGAATCATGGTCTTTCCTGCACAATACAAACCACCCTCCACCTGAATGCAGTTACCTTCTACTGGTTCAATTCGTCTAATGGACTTAATAGCAATTCTTCTCTTCTGCCCAATGTGGGTCAGCTTCTTTCGTGGTACTTTCACAGGGATTAATTCAGAAGGTGTGAATCGGATCTTATAAACAGTACGTTTCCCCTGTATACCACTGGAACTCATTCGTGGTTCTTCAGAAGATACAGTACATCTCCACCCAAAGGAATTTACAAGTTGAAAAATACCATCTCTCAAATTCTCATTGGTGGTAGTGTAAACATACTGTGTCCCACCCTTTAAGTTTCCATCTGTATCAATCAACCCAGCCAGTAACCTTAACCGCTGATATGCGGAGGCTTTCTGGTAGATTTCAGGGATGAACTTCTCAATCCCTTTTCCGTAATAACACATCCCCAGCTTCTGGAGATCTTTACGTAATCCTTTCAGGTTATACTGGGTGCATCCAATACAACTGTGCTGACTACTGATCGTATATCTCATTGTTTTCATCATCTCAAACAAGATGACAGAATCATCATCGCACAATGTTACTCTTCCAGAATTGGTGTCTCCATCCCCCAACCATACTCCAAGAACATACGGATCTACGGGGAGTTCTTGCTCCTCCCCTTCAAGATATCGTTTCAGAGGGATGTGGAAAGTGTACCCATGTGTTCCTTTACCAACTACACCATGATCCAATTTCCTCTTCATCATATCTTTTGTTGTCAGGATTCTGGTTTTGTGCGAATTGGAATCATACACATACCACTCGTGGTTCTCATGACACTTAATTCTATCCCCATTCGTAAACTCAATCTCACAATCAATCATTTCCTTAGGGAACACATGCTCTACCTTCTTATATCTCCCGTCAAAACCGACAACCTTATCTCCTACGACCAAATCACCGTGGTTTTTCCAACCTTCAGAAGTGAAAACAGGGGTATCATTACTCAAATTCTTTCCTGCTCCAGGTGGTGTCGAGATTGACAGAAGTTCAATTTTACCTTCCTGAAGCTCCTGAAGTGCTTCAGTAATCCCATGCAATGCCTTTCTTCTCGGAACATAAAACTTCCTACTCGGCTCCCTATTCCACTCGAGATACAGACAATAACTCTCAAAATGATACGGTGCAGCCTTCAGGAGGACTTTGCGGTGGAGATCATAGAGGTCATAAATCAACCCTTCATTCTGGGTGGTCCTCATTTTCTCTTCGATTTTCTCCGATAACTTCACCAGATACCGTACAGCTAAGTGATCAGAAGTAATCTGGTTCTCAGGGGTTATATTGGAGATTCTGGTGGAATGTTTATTGGCTTCTATTTCTTCTTTGGTCTTTGATAGACCTTCCCTACAGAGGTTATACAAATCCCTATAAACCTGAATATCTTCATTGAGGCTTTGGTAAACTGTTTCCAGTAGGCTTTTGTACTCTGTCTTATGTTCTCTATATTCGTCATTCATTGTTTCTCCTTATAAATGAAAAGAGTACCATTATTGTTAGTAATGATACTCCAATGTGGTTTATGCTGTTTTTGTGCTGTTCATATGCACCAACGGTGCAGGGTTACGAGCAGGGGATCGGTAGGGCAATCACTTCCCCTCAACCAGAAACTCCAACCCATCGTCCCCATTACTATATACCCTCAACTCACAATCCATCGCCTCCAGGAGTCTCAGGAAGACCTCCACTGTGATGTTGGTCTTTAATCTTTGTGAGATCGCACTTGGTGTCGAGTATCCCAATTTCTCTGCAAGACTTCTATATGTATATCCTTTTTCCTTCATCATGGTTCTTATAATTTCACTGGTGTTCATGTTATCCTCCATTTTCAGGGTGGTGTAGGGGTGGCGTTAGGGTGGTATCAAGATGATATTGGAATGGTATTAGAAGGTCACCCTCGTGTTTCCTATAGTATACATCGTACACCCATGCGTGTCAAGGGGCGGGTATCGGTTTGGTGGTCTTTTTAATTTTTTGGGGATATTCGAGCTACTCCCCCGCCGATCAGGATCGTATACAATTCACCCCCGGGTATACAATCGGGAGCACGGGAGCATGAAAAAAAAAGGGAGCACGTTTGTTATGCTCCCTGATTTATGATTGTTAGCTGATTTTTACCAACTTGATAAGAACCAGCAACGGCAATAATATAATTGTTAACATCTTTATACCTCCTCTATTTGACTATGAACCTTGTTGTTTTGCTTGTTGTCATACATTCAGCCGCTACATCTGGGAACATTGATTTTACTTTCTTTGTATCGATCCGGGTAGATTCAACGATTGTGTTTCTCACGGTGTGCTCCGTTCCGATGTACTCACATACTCCCATATCTTTCAATTCCTTCACAATATCTGACTTAATATCATCTAGATATTTCTTAATTTGCGTCTCCATGTTTTTATACTCACTATAACTTTTGAGTAATCTTTCAATATTGGTGTTCATCTCATGCCCTCCATTACCATTCGGTATCAATCTTATAATTTATATAGCTTGTTACTTCATCTCGTGTTTTAGTAAATTTCTGTGCTTGATGAATCCATTCTTTTATTTGTTTAATGCCTTCAGGATTCATGATTGCCATTACATAACTCGGACCATATAACTCAATCATATCTGTAAATTGTCATGCCAACACCTCTCTCCAAAATCTGATTGATTGTGATTGTTCATCTACTTCAATGTATTCGCCATATAAACCCCAACTGTATATTGCTACTAACGTAATTTCTCCATCTTCAGATTTAATTGGACGGGATCCGACCCAAGGATTGTCTAATCGAATCATTTCATCTAAATAACATCTACCGCCGTATGCTATCACATAAGCACGCTGTCCAACAAATTCAAACTTAATTTGTTTCCATTTAGACGTTGTTGTGAATACTCTGTTATCCTGAAATTTAACATTCTTCATTGTTTACACCTCCACACACTCGAAACGTGCTCCAAAAATCCACACTGTTTTCTTTTTACTAACGTTCACCTCTGTGAAAACACCATCTCCAAGGTATCTAAACTTTGTATCCCTTTCACGCTGTGTGACCAACTCACCAACAATGGTGGTATATCCTGTGAAATAATCATGTTTTTCGGCGACTGCCTTGTAGAATTTCATCTTTACACCTCCTCCAACTCGTCTTTAAATAACTCCTTCATCTGCTGAATGATCCATTCGTTCGTTTCTGGATTACCAGATTCACCCCAAACTCGATTATCGTACATAATATCGCTCATTTCTCCAATGATCTCATCGCCTATTACGTAGTAAAGCATGTTGACCAACTTTTCAGGATCGGAAACATCTGTATAATGTTCTCCGAACATGTCATCTTCATATTCCAGCACTTTCTCAATAGCATCG
>Ga0326513_10002628_pt1 | contig 13219 bp, 9 predicted proteins | sample 2_2465_0518_D_FD_203654 | JGI IMG/M metagenome (GOLD analysis project Ga0326513, IMG submission 203654) | Bovine rumen microbial communities from UC Davis, California, United States - 2_2465_0518 | ecosystem: Host-associated > Mammals > Digestive system > Stomach > Rumen | place: USA: California...
GATCCATTAGCTCAGTTGGCAGAGCACTTGACTTTTAATCAAGGTGTCCGGAGTTCGAATCTCCGATGGGTCACCATATAAAAACCGTATTTGAATTACTAAATACGGTTTTTATTTTTTATAATGAGCTGTCGCCAAGCGGTAAGGCAACGGACTTTGACTCCGTCATCCCGTGGGTTCGAATCCCGCCAGCTCAGCCATAAATTGACCTAGGCAATAGCTTAGGTCTTTTTCTTTTGTAAAAAATTTTAATTATTTGAGACAAGTTACATTAAATTTAAAAACTTGTAAAATAACTGAGAATTATTTTTATTTTTGTTGAATAATCACCCTATATTTGTTATTATTATATGGTACGCAAATTTTAATGTAATAATTTAGAATTAGAAAATAAATTAAATTTCTTATTTTTAAAATAGGGTGTTAAAATGGGTAGGTTAAAATTTTTAAAGTCAAAGAGAAAGGTTCTTGCTGAGGGATTTCGTGACGGTATTCCTATTGGTTTAGGTTACTTGGCAGTTTCTTTTTCTTTAGGTATAGCTGCTAAAAATGCAGGGCTTTCTGCTTTTCAGAGTTTCTTAGCAAGTTTATTTTGCAATGCCTCAGCCGGTGAGTATTCAGGCTTTACGGTTATTGCAGCTAATGCAACATATGTTGAAATGTTTATAGTTACCTTGGTGGCAAATGCAAGGTATCTGTTAATGAGTTGTGCTTTAAGTCAGAGAATGGCTGAAGGTACAAAGCTGATACATAGAATTGTCTTAGGGTTTTATATTACAGATGAACTTTTTGGCATAACAATTTCCAGAAAAGGGTTTGTTGACCCATATTATACCTATGGTGCAATTTTATTTGCAGGGCCATGTTGGGCAGTAGGTACTGCTCTTGGTACGATAGCCGGTAATCTGTTGCCGTTAAGGATAGTCAGTGCATTAAGTGTTGCACTTTACGGAATGTTCCTTGCAATTGTTGTACCACCATCAAGACAGAATAAAAAACTACTTGGCATTGTAGTGTGTAGCTTTGTTCTAAGCCTAGCTTGTGCTTATTTGCCACTTGTTTCAACTCTTACTGAGGGTACAAGAATTATCATTCTTACTGTTGTTATTTCAACAGTAGCAGCAATTCTGTTCCCGGTAAAGGATAAGGAGGTAGCAGAAGATGAGTCATAATATTTATATTTACCTTATTATAATGGCTACAGTTACCTTAGCAATAAGAATTTTGCCACTAACACTAGTGCAAAAGCAGTTCAAAAGTCAGTTTGTAAAGTCATTCCTATATTATGTGCCATATGTAACACTTTCAGTAATGACTTTTCCGGCAATTTTCCAAGCAACACAAAGTCCAATTGTAGGCATAATAGCTTTCATAATCGGTATAATTGCAGCATGGTTTAATGCAGGACTTTTCAAAGTTTCTGTAATCTGTTGCAGTGTTGTGTATATATTAGAATTATTTTTCTGTTAAAAGTTAAAGTCCTATTCACGGTGAATAGGACTTTTTCAGTATAATGTGTATTATTATTTAGAATTTTATTTTACAGATTTTATGCTACTGTGTAGATTTTTACTTCAGGGTCGGCATCCCATAGTGGCTTTAGTCCAACAAAAACATCATTCTGGAAAAGTTCACTTGATAGGTAAGCCTGTGCATTCTCTGCACTGTCAAAGCCATGAAGTACCTGTACATCTTCGTCACGGATAAGTAAATCCTTAGTTAATGCACCTTTAATAGTGTCTAGAAATGGCTGACGATAGTCAGTATAAACCTTTGCTGCAGCAGGACGATTGTCATTGCTGATTTTCATTGTAATCTGTAAATATGCCTTTACTTTCATTTAAGTAACCTCCAATTTGTTTATTTGCCTTTGGCAACTTTATTATAGGTCTGTTACTCGCTAAATGGAATATATCAATTAATTTATTAGTTACTAATAAATTTCATAGTAACTTGTGATATTGTAGGTAATGGTCTATAATATAGTAAACTGAAATGAGGTAGTAATATGTATCAACATAAATTAGAAAAAGACATAAGATGCCCACTGGAATATGGATTGCAAGTTTTTGGTGGTAAATGGAAGTCAAGAATTATTTGTGTGTTGGCAGAAAAAGAAAATTTAAGATATAGCAACTTGCGAAAAGAAATGACAAATATTACTGATGCAGTGTTGGCAAGTACGCTGAAAGAATTAATGGCTGACAATATTGTTGTGAGAAAATCCTTTGATGAAATTCCACCGAGAGTAGAGTATAGCTTATCAGAAAAAGGAAAGTCAGTTGTACCGATTTTGCAGAGTATTTGCAAGTGGTCAGGGGCATATCATAAAAGTGATAGTGACAATACACTTCGTCAATGTGAAAAATGCGACTTTAATTATGGAGAGTAAAATGAATATTACATATACAGAAGAAAAGAATTTTACACAAGAACAGGTAGTGAACTTATTTAAGTCAGTAGGATGGCAGTCTGCCGATTATCCCACACGACTTTATAAAGCGTTAAATAATTCCTCAACAGTAGTTACTTCTTGGTGTGGGGAAGAATTAGTGGGATTAGTTAGAGTTCTTGACGATAGCGAGATGGTAGCTTTTATTCATTATCTTTTAGTTAATCCTAAGTATCAAGGCAATGGTATTGCTAATCATTTAATGAGCATTGTAAAAGAAAAGTACAAGGATTATTTGTATTTAGAAGTGATGCCTGACCAAAAGAAAAATGTACCGTTCTACATAAAACAAGGCTTTAATGTTATGGAAGATGGTACTGCAATGAATATTGTAAATGAGAATAATAAATATTAAAATTACAAAGAAAAACACCTATAAAATATAACTAATTTTGTAGGTGTATTTTTATATGTTTTTTGTCGAAAAATAGGTTTGACTATTTACATATCATAATATATAATTGTGCTTGGAAAAATCAAAAATGATAAAATTCTTTCAATATTAAGCAAATAATGTTTAAGGAGAGATGTTTATGAGTGGTACAAAGACAGTTGCAGTTAAACTAACTGAAGGTAACATTTTAAAGAAAATGTTGATTTTTGCAGTACCTATTATAATAGGTAACTTGCTACAAGAACTTTACTATATTTTTGATACACTTATTGTTGGCCAAACTTTAGGTGACATAAAGTTGGCAGCAGTTGGAGCTACAAGTTCACTTGTATTTTTGGCTACAGGTTTCATTATCGGTATAACAAGTGGTTGTGCAGTTCTTACTTCTCAATTCTTTGGTGCAGGTGATGACAACAGAATGAAAAAGTCAGTAGCATCACATATTGTTATTGCACTTATTTCAACTGTAGTTTTAACAGTAGGATTTGTACTGTTGGCAAAACCACTTTTAATTTTGCTAAATACTACAAGTGATACTTTTGCTTATTCAAAAACCTACCTAACAATTATATACGGTGGACTTCCTGCTACAATGCTTTACAATGTAACCTCAGCACTTTTAAGGTCAGTAGGGGATAGCAAAACACCTTTAATGTTACTTTTGCTTTCATCAGTACTAAACATTGGTCTTGACCTGTTATTTATTTTAGTATTTGGTTGGGATGTTGCAGGTGCTGCAATTGCAACAGTAATTTCACAAGGTATCTCAGCGTTGCTTTGTGTTGTGTATATTAAGTTTAAAGTGCCTTTCATTATTCCTAACAAAGAAAGTTTCAAGGGAATAAAGTCAATGATTGGTGATGAATTTAAGATTGGTTTCCCTATGGGTTTCCAGTATTCAGTAATTTCAATCGGTATGATGGTACTACAGTTCTTTGTAAACGGTTTTGGTTCAAGTGCAGTTGCTGCTTATACAATAGGTAACAGAGTTCAGCTTTTCCTACAAAACCCTCTAAACTCAATGAGTATTGTAATGGCTACTTTTGCCGGACAAAATGCCGGTGCTAAAAGATATGACAGAATTAAGTCAGGTACAAAGAAAGGACTTTTACTTTGCCTTGCATATTCAGTAGTTATCGGTGTATTAGCCTGGATATTTGCTGAATTCTTAACATCAATTTTCCTATCAAATTCCGACCCTATTACAATGAAGTATTCAATAGAATTTATCAGATGGAACTGTATCTTTGAATGGTCACTTGGTATGCTATTCATTTATCGTGGTGTAATTCAAGGTCTAAAAGACGGTGTTGTACCAATGATAGGTTCAGTACTTGAAGTTTTGATGAGAGTTCTTTCACCATTAATTTTCAGTACAACATTAGGTTTTGCATCAGTTTCATTTGCAGGTCCTGCTGCTTGGAGTGCCAGTGCAATTCTTATGATTATTGTTTATTTTCATAAGTTTAGAAAGCTAAAGCGAACAGGAACTTTATAAAATAAAGATAAAAAGAAAATCGCATTTCCAATAGGAAGTGCGATTTTTTCTGCTTATAATTAAAATATTAAATTAATCTTCGTTTTGAATCACCATTTCGTACCAGTCACGGCCGTTTCTAGGTTCAAGTACAATTCTTTCATTATCGGTTTTTGTAACTTCAAGCATTTTGCCTACATCTTCATTGTTTAGTGAGAATGGAACAATCTCATCAAAATTAGACCTAACAACACCTAGCTTAAAGAATTGTAAATTAAACTGTTCACTAATAAGTACAGAGAATGAAAGACCACATAAGTATTCTTTGGTGTGAGCATAGTCATCTGTACTTAGGTTAATAACCATTTTCTTGTCCTCATTATCAAGACCTTCAAGGTAGATAATTAAGAACCTTGGTGTAATATTAACAAGACCTTCATAGAAAGTAGTTCTCTTTTGAGAAATTTCCAATGAGTCATAGTACTTGTTATAAGCATTAAGGCTGATAAAGTCTTTGCTAAATAGCTTACTTAGCTTTTCGTCAAATAACTGATTGTCGTTTTGAATACCTGTGATAGCAGTAGCCTTTAGTACATTATTTTCTTCGTAAATTTTAATAACTGCACCGTTAACCTTTTTCTTTGATGAGTCACCATAGTAGTATCCGTAATATGTACCAATATATTTTTCATCAAATCCTTTAATATTCTGACTTCTTGCAGAGTCTGTAAGGGATAGGTCTTCTCTTAAAAATTGGAAAGTAGTAACTTCCGGAGTAATGTTGTAGTTATAGAAGTTTACAATCTTGTTTACAATAGTCATACTAGGTACATATTCCGGGTTTCTGCACTTTGATAGGTTTACGTAAGAAGGAAGTTCTTCTTCATTCCTAATGTAAACAGGACATTCACCGGCACCGGAAACATAGTAAGGAGCAGTGTTTAGCTTTTTCCACATATAGTCGTAGTTAATGTGGAAAAACTTATTTTCCTCAGGGGTTAGTTTAGTAACATTTCTTGCCATAAAAAATCCTCTTCTTTTTTATTATTCCTCTCATACCTATAAAATATAGTATATCATAGCTAATAAGATAAATCAAACAAAAAAGTATAAAATAATATAAATATAGTTTAATATTTTTAATATTGCGTATAAAATAATTTAAAATAAATATAAAATAAAACTTATTAAAAATAAAAATACTATAAATAAATTAAACTAAGGCTAATTTAGTATTTAGAATTCCTATTAACTTTGATATACTGTAGCCATAGTAAAGAGATAGAAAACACCTAAATTTTTAATTACTTATTAGCAACAGTTTTTCCCCTTTTTATTGTTGCTAAAAGAAAACCAATTCGGTTGTTACTCTCCTTTCTTCAACCGATTTTATATATAATTACAAGACGCTACAGAATTGTAGAATCCTCATATAAATTTCATAATCTCCCTAAAAAGCTAGTCCTTACGGATTAGCTTTTTACTTTTGTCTTTTAAGTCCTACCGAATTCAGATTGAATAATTTTGTGGTGGGGAATAGGTTTATGTTTTGTAAAAAATAAAAAGTAATAAAAAAACAGCTACCCAAATTAATGAGTAGCTGTAATTATAGGTGTTATAGATTAGCCAAGTTTATCAATTTTCTCAGCAGCATATTTTTGGATCATTGTTGTATCCTTAATATTAATCATACCATCTTTGTTAACATCAGCAAGTTTTGTGTTCATTGTTACTGCCATCTTAGATACATACTTCTGAATTAAAGTAGCATCCTTAACATCAACAACGCCATCACCGTTTACATCACCAAGAAGTTCTGTTGGAGTTGTAACTGTTGTAGCTGTAGTTGGTTTTGTAGTAGTTGCTGTTGTTGGTTTTGTTGTAGTTGTTGCTGTAGTTGGCTTTGTTGTAGTAGCAGTTGTAGGAACTACATATGGGCTACTTGACCAACCGTTAGAGTATAGATAACCGTCACCAGGAATATCTAAGTTACCTGTCTGTGAAGCACCATTGTTACTAAAGATACACATATTGTTATCCTTAGGGAATGAAGCATACCAGATGTTATCCTTATACTTTGTCATTGCAACGCCAGGCCACTTAACTGAAGAAGAGTCACTTGACTTGTTCCAATAATAAACATATGGTGTTGCAAAGTTGTTTGTATTTTCATAATAAACTGTAACATTGCTTGATGGGTCAGGAGTTGTTGGTGTAGTAGCAGTTGGCTTTTGACCTGTATATGCCTGCCACTGATTACCTGTAGTAAAGATCATATCAGTTGAGTTGATGCTTAGACCAGGCTGCATTTCAGCAGGATATCTGCTAGAACCACCACTGAAGATTACCTGACCGTCTGTTAGTTCATCAGGAACTTCAATTACATATAGACCTGTTGAAGAATCAAGTGTCATCTGCTGACCAGGCCACTTTGCATTTTCAGTTGCTGTTGAACCACTTTCGCTATAGATGTAAGCGTAAATTGTTGAACCCCAATTTAGTGATGGGTCAAAATATACTCTTGTAACTGCGTCTGGGTCTTTCTTCTTAAATGAGAATGACTTTGAAGCTGTTTCTTCTGAATTTGTAGCTGTCATTTTTACTTTGAATGTTGTGCCTACAGGAATATCTTCACCGATTGTGAACTTCTGACCGTCAACAACCTTGAATTCTTCGCCACCGTTAATTGAAACCATAGCGTAGTCAGCACCCTTTAGAGATACTGTAACTTCTTCTGAACCATAGAATGATGAAGCACCCTTTAGTGACATATTAATTGTAGATACAGGACCTTCAATTAGGATTGTACCGTGAGCACCTGAGTTAAATGTAGCAGTACCGTCTGTAACTGTAGCCTTTGTGCCGTCATAAGCATTTGTAACTACTGTACCGTCAGACCATAGTGAAGATACTTCTACAGGAATATCTGTGTTGTTTGGAGCACCGATTGTTGCAATAATGTTATCTGAAACATTGCCGTCATCATATGTTCTTGCGAATGTATAACCTGTTGAAGCATTGTAAGCAGTAATCTGCTGATGCTGACCTGCACCAACTGCTACGTGGTTCTTACGGAAAGTACCAACCTTCTGCCAGTGAGCTAGTTCGTCCTTATCCATTGAATCCCAGTTCATATCACTTCTTAGTGAGTGACCACTACCACCTTGACCGTCAAATGCCATACCTGGAATAGTCTTACGGTTTGTTTCGTCACCATAGAAAATCTGTACTGCACCAGGAAGTAGCATTAGAGCAGAACCCTGATATGCCATATCTGATGAACGAGCAAGATTTGAGTCGTGAGAAGAAATGTATGTTAGCTGGTTAAACTTATCGTTTGAGTTAATAGAATCTGCATAGTTCTGGTACTTACCATTGATTGAGCTTGCTCCAGGAAGTGGACTACCTGATGAATCAAAGTTAATCATTGAGTCAAATCCACCTTCTGTGTAGTATGAGTCATAACCGTAACCAATGTTGTGGTTCCAACATTCACCTGTCATCCAGAAGTCTTCGTCCCAATCAGCACCTGCCTTGGTTGGGTTGTTCTGTCTCCAAGTCTTTAGTGCAGATACACACTTGTCTTTTAGCTTTTTCCATGAAGCCTTTTCAACATGCTTAGCAGTATCGCAACGGAAACCGTCAACACCATACTGAGAAACCCATTCTGAAAGCCATGTTGTTAGGTAATCGGATACAGAAGCAGAGCTGCCATACTTAGCAACCTTCTGATCATATGTACCTTCCTTAGTCCACTTTGTCTTTAGAATAGGAGGGATAGATACTGCCTTTGTTTGTTCTGTTCTAAAGTCAGGAAGACCTTCTAGACATCTTGTTAGGTCACTACCACCTTCACCGTCTGTATATCCAGGAAGACCTGAACGGATCCAGTCATTGCCCCACCATTTGCCCCAGTCAGAAGCAGATGTCTTAAAGTCGATGTGGCTGTTTACATCACTAATATCGTTTAGTTTGTACTTGTAGTCACTAGCACCTGAAAGAAGTGTACCAAAGCCATATTCTTCCATATCAGCAACTGTGTTATAGCCTGAGTGGTTCATAACAATATCAAGTACAACACGGATACCATGCTTATGAGCTGTATCAACCATTGTTTGGAATTCTTCTTTTGTACCAAAGTTAGCATCTGTTTCTGTGTAGTCAAGAACATAGTAACCATGGTATGAGTAGTGGGCAAAGCCCTTACCTGAGTCAACATAACCGTGAATCTGTTCGTAAGGAGCAGAGATCCAAATTGCGTTAACACCTAGGTCGTCAAAGTAACCGGCTTCGATTTCCTGTGTAACACCGGCAAAGTCACCACCGTGGAATGTACCCGGAGCTGTGTCCCAGCCTGATAGTGGAGAGCCGTTTTTGTCTGTTGCACGACCATATGAGTGGTCATTACTTGTGTTACCGTTTTTAAAACGGTCAGTTAGTAGAAAATAGACATTTGCGTTGTCCCAAGTGAAGTCATTTGCACTTGTGATTTTTGAAACGCCTGATTTTTTGTCTGTTGTACTAGCCTTTGATTCGCTCTTATTGACTGTAGTTGCATTAACTGTTAGGTTAATTGCAAAGATAGACAATAACATTGATAGGCAAAGAACAACAGATAAGATCTGTTTTTTCATAATTTCTTACCTTTCTTTTATTTATATTTGCAGAAAAATCACTACATATTTTCCTACATTAATATACATATATATTGTACCAAAAAATTATATATTTTACTATTATCATTTTTAACAATTTATAGTGTAAGATTATAGTTAATAAACACAATATATATGAATATAATATTAACAATTTTTAATAATTTCAAATATAATTTTATAAAAGAAAAAAGCCTTGTTGCATTTAGTTTAGCAACAAGACTTTTATAAGATTTATATATTTTGTAGAATATTAGCCGATAATTCCGTTACCGAATAATGGAGCAAATACAAGGCTGACAATTGTCATAAGTTTAATAAGAATATTTATTGACGGACCTGATGTATCCTTAAATGGGTCACCAACTGTATCGCCAACTACAGCAGCTTTGTGGCTAGGTGAACCTTTACCACCATGATGACCACCTTCAATATATTTCTTAGCATTATCCCATGCACCACCTGAGTTACTCATAAAGATTGCTAGTAATACACCTGTTGTGAGAGAACCACCAAGCATACCACCAAGAGCCTCAGCACCAAGTAATACACCTATAATAATAGGGGATACAATAGCCAAAATACCCGGTAGAATCATCTGTCTTAGTGCTGCATGAGTTGAGATAGCAACACAGTTCTTGTAGTCAGGTTTACTTTTGCCTTCAAGAATACCCGGAATAGTTCTAAACTGTCTTCTAACTTCTTCAATCATACTTTGAGCAGCCTTACTTACACTGTCCATTGTAAGTGAAGAGAATAGGAACGGTAACATACCACCAACTAATAAACCGATAACTACCTTGTAGTTCATAATGTCAATAGTAGCTAGGTTAACCTTTTGTGCAAATGTAAAGAATAGTGCAAGTGCAGTTAGAGCAGCAGAACCAATAGCAAAACCTTTACCGATAGCAGCTGTTGTATTACCGACAGAATCAAGAGAATCAGTAATTTCTCTAACTTCATCCGGTAGGTTACTCATTTCAGCAATACCACCGGCATTGTCGGCAATAGGACCATAAGCATCAACTGCAACTGTGATACCTGTTGTAGAAAGCATACCTACAGCAGCAAGTGCAATACCATAAATACCTGAAGTACCGTCAGCACCTGTACCGTTAGTTACAAAGTAAGCAACAAAAATACCGACACCAATAAGAATACTAGGAATAAGTGTACTTTGCATACCTACTGCAATACCACTGATAATTGTAGTAGCAGAACCTGTTTCGCTTTGTTTAGCAATTTTCTTTACAAATGGGAATTTATCGGAAGTGTACATTTCTGTTATTGTACCGATTAGTAGTCCAACCAATAAACCGGCAATAATTGCAATGGCAAATCTAAAAGTACCAAGCATAAAGTAGCTTAGTAAAATAGCAGAAATTACTACTAAAATTGAGGCTACATAAGTACCTGTGTTAAGTGCTTTCTGAGGATTTTTACCATCTTTGCCTCTAACAAATAATGTACCGATAATAGAAGAGATAAGACCGATAGCAGAAAGCAAACAAGGGAAAACTGCATATTTCCAAGAAGAACTACCACTAAAAGCAAGTACACCAAGTGAAATAGCAGAGATAAGTGAACCGGCATAACTTTCAAATAGGTCAGCACCCATACCGGCAACATCACCAACATTGTCACCAACATTATCAGCAATAGTAGCAGGGTTTCTTGGGTCATCTTCCGGAATACCGGCTTCAACCTTACCAACAAGGTCAGCACCAACATCGGCAGCTTTTGTATAGATACCACCACCAACTCTGGCAAATAGAGCAATTGATGATGCACCTAATGAAAAACCAAAAAGAATGTTATCGTCCCCGGTAATTGCATAAATTAGGCAAACACCAAGTAGTCCAAGACCACTAACGCACATACCCATAACTGCACCACCACTAAAAGCAGTAGATAATGCACTGTTCATACCTTTTTCTTTAGCAGCATTAGCAGTTCTGACATTAGCCTTAGTAGCAACACTCATACCACAGTAACCGGCTAAAGTAGAAAGTATTGCACCGATTAAAAATGCCAGTGCAGTTCTGTAATTTAGCACATCACTTTTTGTAATAATTCCACAAACAGAGATAACAACAAATACAGTAGCAACGAAAATTACAAGAATTTTATATTCCGAAAACAAAAATGCCTTTGCACCTTCATTAATAGACTGTGCGATTTCTTTCATCCTTTCAGTACCGGACTCCATTTTGTTAATTCTTACAGCCAGTATAATTGCATAAATCAGTGCAACTACACCTCCAATGGCTGATAAATAGGTTAAAGTTGATAACATACTTGAAACAACCTCCTTATTAATATTTTATTCACATATTTTAGCATACACGATAATAAATTTCAAGTATTATAAATATTTATGTTAAAATTATACAAATATCTCTACTTGAATTTGGAAGTATAATCAAATTGTAAATTTTTTTATTTTTTTCATATTATTATTGCCTATAAATAAGAAAAAATGATATAATAAATTGTAATATGTAGGAGGTAACGCTATGAGCAAAAAATTAATTTCAATTTTACTTTCTTTGGCTATGGTAGCCGGTGCTTCTGCAACTGTCTCAGTAAATGCAGATGAAAACAAAACAACCACTGACCAAACAAAAGATACTACATCTACTGTTGATGTAAACAAATTTGGTGATGCTGATGGCAATAATAAAATCAATGTAAAGGATACAACTGCTATTCAGAAGTATCTTAACAAAAGTATTGATTCTATTGACGAAACTTATGCCGATGTAAATGAAGATGGCAAAATAGATGTTAAGGATGCAACAATTATCCAAAAGTACATAACTAAGAAGATTAGTACTTTCGCTGCAAAGGCTGATAACGATTGGAGAACTTCTTCTGTAGGTTATGAACTTTTTGTTCGTTCATTCTATGATAGTGATGGTGATGGTTGTGGTGACTTCCGTGGTGTAGCTGAAAAGGTTGACTACTTAAAGTCACTTGGTGTTAATGTTGTATGGCTAATGCCTTTCAACAAGACAAGTTCATACCATGGTTATGATGTAACAGACTATAATGATGTTTGTGATGATTACGGTACAATGGATGACTTTAACTATATGTTAGATACTCTTCACGATAATGGCATTAAGGTTGTTATGGACCTTGTTATAAACCATACATCTAACCAGCATCAATGGTTTAAGGACTCTATCAAAAAGTCCGGTAAGTATAAGGACTATTATATATGGAATGATGGTTCACAGCCTATTCCTTCAGTACAGACAAGTCTTTGGACTTGGTCAGCTATGAGAGGTGCAAGATATTACTCTTGCTTTAATGGTAATATGCCTGACCTAAACTATCAGAATAAAGATGTTTGGGATGATATAGATTCTGTTGCTGATTATTGGCTAGATAAGGGTATTGACGGTTTCAGACTTGATGCTGCAATGCATATTGATGATACTATTAATGCTGCTAAACAACATGTAGATGAAAAAGAAGGTTCTGTTACTCATGAATGGTGGCAACACTTTGAAAATCATGTAAAAGAAAAGGACCCTAACGCTTTCTGTATTGGTGAAGTTTGGCCAGAAACTACCATGGAAACAACTCAGGCAAAGTTCTTTGCAGACCTAGACTCTGACTTTGATTTTTACAACAGAAGTGAAATTAAGTCAATGGCAATTGGTGGTCAGATAAATATTGCAAAGGATAATCAGACTTACAATAATAAGATTAAAGGATATGCAGACCAAACTCCAAATGTTTCAAAGACTACTATTAACTCTGTAATGCTTAGCAACCATGACATAAACAGAATTGCTTATGATGTTAGTCAGAAAAATTCTGATAAAGAAGTTTCAACTGCAAGAATAAAACTTGCTGCCAGTGTTATGATGACTATTAAGGGTATGCCTTGGATTTATTACGGAGATGAAATCGGTCAGTCCGGTGGTGGTACAAGTGGTACAGCCGACCCTAACAGAAGAGAGGCAATGGACTGGTACACAGCTCGTGACGGTAAGGGTGCAACAAAGATGAATGCAGTTCGTTCATGGAGTTCATCAGAAAAATTCACTAAGGCTAATGACGGTGTTTCAGTAGAAGAACAGGAAAATGTTGATGGCAGTATTCTAGAACATTACAAGAAGTTAATCAGCATTAGAAATAAATATAAGATTTTCTATACAGGTGATTATAGCACAGCTATTGTAAAGGATGGCATCTACGGTTACTCAGTAACTGATGATAGCAGAGAT
>Ga0326513_10002631_pt1 | contig 13215 bp, 12 predicted proteins | sample 2_2465_0518_D_FD_203654 | JGI IMG/M metagenome (GOLD analysis project Ga0326513, IMG submission 203654) | Bovine rumen microbial communities from UC Davis, California, United States - 2_2465_0518 | ecosystem: Host-associated > Mammals > Digestive system > Stomach > Rumen | place: USA...
GGCCATTTTCCTTCCCGCGTCCTCAGCCAGTTCATGTCCGTAGAACTTCATGGGCTTGAGTGTCATCATCATTTTCACCGGAGGGGCAAAATATAGAAATCTGGATGTATTCATCGCCCCGTATCCCGAGGTGACGATCGTGCAGTGATGCTCCTTCGCGAGCTTCATGACACTCTCATCCACACTTGACTCCCAGATGATGATCAACATACCGGCGCCCTTCTCGATCAGGATCTTCTGCGCCTTCTTATTGCCGCCCGTGATCACGATCCGGTCCGCCACTTCGTAATCTTCCAGATTTTCCTTGTTCGTCATAGTAAGGATACTGACCTTGCCGTTGAGGTGGCGATGATCATCATCATACAATATTTTGCCATTGATCGTCTTGGCTATGTCCTCGGTGGGCGTATCCTTGAGCATGCTGTGCGAATTTCTTGTATCATTGAGCGCTATATTCGCCAGATCTGATTTAGAGACCCATCCGATCACCCTGTTCTCTTCGTCTACGACCGCAAATCCTTCTCTTTCTTCCTTCTTCATCAACCCCACAGTTTCAAAGATCGTCGTCTCCGGGGTGATCGACAGCGGCGCCGCCAGATCCACTTCGTCCAGGCGCACCTGGGCTGTCTCGAGCAGCTGCGGCTTTTCAAATCCGAATCTGTCCAGAAGATACTGGGATTCCTTGTTGATCTTGCCCAGAACGCAGGGAATAGCGTCAAATCCCTGTTCTTTCTTATACTCCGCATAGGCCACTGCAGCAGCCACTGAATCCGCGTGGGGATTCTTGTGACCTGTTACATAAATCTTATTATCCTGTGCCATATATACCCTCCCTGAAATAAGGTTTTACCCATAGTCTTTCTCTAACCTATGATATCATGTTCAATTTATGCAGACAATGGATTCCACTCTGCAAAAACAGATTACGCCTTTCCATGTCCGAACCTTTTCCGGCGAAAGCGCTGCAGTTGATCAAATTTATATTTGCCATAAACCGCAACTTCTTTTAAGATGTAATACAGAAATACATCCGGGTAAGCGGATACTATCAGTAACGGAGGTAAGAAAAATGGAACGAGAAACAATGTGCATTCAGGCCGGATATTCACCCAAGAACGGCGAATCAAGAATGATCCCGATCATTCAGAGCACAACCTTTAAATATGATACCAGCGAAGATATGGGAAAGCTGTTTGATCTGGAAGCTTCCGGATACTTCTACACCCGTCTCCAGAACCCCACCAATGACATGGTGGCAGCCAAGATCGCAGCTCTCGAAGGCGGCACAGCAGGAATGCTGACCTCCTCCGGACAGGCCGCCAACTTCTTCAGCGTATTCAACATCGCGACCTGCGGCGACCATGTCGTCTGCGCATCCACCATTTATGGCGGAACCTTCAATCTTTTCAATGTCACAATGCGCAAAATGGGCATCGAGTTTACTTTCATCGATCCCGACTGCAGCGACGAAGAGCTTGAGAACGCGTTCCAGCCCAACACCAAGGCTGTTTTCGGCGAGACGATCGCCAACCCCGCCCTGGTCGTCTTCGACATCGAGAGATTCGCCAAGGCCGCACATGCGCACGGTGTTCCGCTTATCGTCGACAACACCTTTGCCACCCCCATCAACTGCCGCCCGATCGAATGGGGCGCTGATATCGTCACCCATTCCACAACCAAATATATGGACGGGCACGACACTTCCGTAGGCGGCGCGATCGTCGACGGCGGTAAATTTGACTGGATGGCACATGCGGACAAGTTCCCCGGACTGACCACTCCCGACAGCTCCTACCACGGGATCACCTATGCTGAGAAATTCGGAATGGGCGGCGCTTTCATCACCAAGTGCACAGCACAGCTCATGAGAGACTTCGGCTCCATCCAGGCTCCGATGAACGCTTTCTTCCTCAACCTCGGCCTGGAATCCCTCGCGGTCCGCATGCCCAGGCACTGCGAGAACGCCCTCAAGGTAGCTCAGTTCCTCAAAGATCACCCGAAGATCGCCTGGATCACCTATCCCGGCCTTCCCGGCGACAAGTACTACGAGCGCGCTCAGAAATACATGCCGAACGGAACTTGCGGCGTCATCTCTTTCGGTATCAAGGGCGGCAGATCCGCTGCAGAGGAGTTCATGAAGCACCTCAAGATCGCCATGATCGCCACCCACGTCGCAGATGCTCACACCTGCGTCCTTCATCCCGCAAACTCCACACACCGCCAGCTCACAGATGAAGAGCTGATCGCAGGCGGCGTTGGACCGGACCTGATCCGTCTTTCTGTCGGGCTTGAGAATGTCAACGACATCATTGCGGATCTGGAGCAGGCGCTGGGATAAGAATTAAAGGGCGGAAAAGCCTTCGCAAGGGACATATAATTCAAGCAAGAAGTAACCTTCGCGCGGGACATATACCCGCTTCTTACAGTCCGTTGAACAAACGGGGAATCACATACAGGTAAAAAAACGAGGTCGACACAATTCTTGTGTCACCTCGTTTTTTTGTCACCTGTGAATCCCTCCTGTCCGCTGCGCCGGGGCAAGGTCCAAACTCGGACTCCGCTCTGATGACCGGAGTCCTCAGACAAGAGGACCACTCAGGCCCGAAGGTATTTCGGGCCTTCGACCCCCTGCTTCGCTCCCATCCGGGATTGCTCTTCCACCGTTTGTTCAAAGGCCTTTCAGAAGGGGTATATGATCCCTTGCTAACGTTATTCCTGCCGGAAGCTGGAGGGTCTTTTCGCGAGGTTGTTCCTGGGCGGGGGTGTCACCAGGCCGGGGACCTGACACCATCATAGTTTAAGAGAAAAGAATACCCCGCTCATTGAACAAGGTTCAATGAGCGGGGTGTTTTTGCAATTTACAGGTTGCCTTATATTATGCAATATCCTTCTTCAAAATCTTGAGCATAAAGCAGCTCACCAGTGTGCCAATGATCAGGGCCAGCACATACATGAGCGGCTTGCCGACAACAGGGAAGACAAAAATCCCGCCGTGGGGCGCCATCAGAGTGCAGCCAAAGAGCTCTGAGCAAAGGCCCGCTGCCGCTGAGCCGATGATGCAGGCTGGGATAACATGCGCGGGATCAGCTGCCGCGTAAGGGATCGCGCCCTCAGTGATGAAGGAGAGCCCCATGATAAAGTTAACAGGGCCGTTGTCGCGCTCTTCCTTTGTATACTTCTTAGGATCCAGGATCGTGGACAGGGCGATCGCGCAGGGAGGAGTCATTCCGCCGATCATGACCGCTGCCATGATGTCATAGTTTCCGGATGCGATGGATGCCGTGCCGAACAGATAGGCCGCCTTATTGAAGGGACCGCCCATGTCGATGGCCATCATGCCTCCGACGATCGCGCCCAAAAGAAGCTTGGACGTTCCGCCCATGCTGGCGAGACCGGTATTCAGGCCGGTATTGATCGCGCCGACGATCGGCTCGGTGATAAAGTTCATTGCCAGCCCTATGATCAGAATGCCAAAAAGCGGGAAGATCAGCACAGGGGCGATCTTCTCAATGGCGTCAGGGAGCTTGTCCGTAAGCTTTTTGAGCTGCCGAATGAGATAGCCGGCGAGGAATCCTGCGACAAGAGCTCCGAGAAATCCGGACTTTCCGTTTGCCGCGATCGCGCCGCCGACAAACCCTACTGCCAGGGCAGGTCTGTCACCAATAGATTCCGCTATATATCCTGCAAGAACGGGGAGCATGAAGCCAAAGGCCACGCCGCCGATCCCTTTCAGAGTTGCCGCGACAGGTGTGTAAGAACCGAAGTTTCCGTCCTGGGGAGCGCCCGCAAGGCCGTCGACCAGGAATGCGAGCGCGATCAGGATACCGCCGCCGACAACAAACGGAAGCATGTGAGATACGCCGTTCATCAGGTCCATATATGCTTTGTGCCCGAAGCTGTCTCCGCTTCCGGCACCTGCCTTTGCAGCGGCCGGATTCTCCGCCTTAAATACAGGTACATCCCCGCTGATGATCTTGTCGATCAGCTGGTCGGCCTTGGAAATGCCGTCAGATACCTGGCAGATGATCACTTTTTTGCCATCGAAGCGGTCTGTGGGCACTTTGGTGTCTACTGCAAGGATAACGCCGTCCGCTTCCCTGATCTCCTGCGCGGTGATCACATTTTTGGCGCCCGATGAGCCTCTGGTTTCAACCTTGGCCCAGCATCCCTTCGACTCAGCTGCCTTCTGGATCGCCTCAGCCGCCATGTAAGTGTGTGCGATGCCTGTCGGGCAGGCCGTTACTGCGAGGATCCTCTTCTTCGTTTCGCCGGCGGGAGCTTCTGCAGCAACTGCCTGCTTCACCGGTTCGGATCTCTCCGTGTCGAACCTGTCGCATACCGCGAGAAACTCGTCCGGCGTCCTGGCCGCTTTGAGCCCTGTGACGAAATTCTCATGCATCAGCAGCCTTGAAAGCTTGGCCAAAACATCGAGATGAATGTTGTCCTTCGTATTGGGAGCCGCGATCAGAAACAGCAGCTTTACCGGCTCTCCGTCCAGCGAATCATACGCAACGCCTTTCGGTATGACCATGGCCGCCAGGCCCGGGCTCTTGACTGCATCACATTTTCCGTGGGGAATGGCGATCCCGTCGCCGATCCCGGTTGTTCCCTCCGTCTCGCGGAAGAAAACCTGTTCTTTATACGCATCGTGATCCGAAATGATTCCGGACTTCTCCATCAAAGAAATAGCCATCTCCAGGCACTCCGCCTTGTTGGCGGGAGACGCATCCAGAGATATGCTTTCTTTCCTTAACAGATCAGTGATCCTCATATCCTTTGCCCTTTCTGTGTATGCACCCGCAGATCTTCAGGATTTGCGGACCGGGGTTCGCTTAAAGACTGGTTCCATCATGGCAGACAGTCCTCCGCCGGATCATCTTCTTCCGCCGGATCATACTCGTCCGTTGGATCATACTCATCCACCGGATCCTACTCGTCCGCCGGATCATCTCCTTCCGGGAAAGACCCCTGACTGCACAGATTCCACTTTGAACCGGTCTTCCTCGATCACCATACCGGTCAGTCTGTTCCCAAATACACAGCCTGTATCCAGCGCGATCATCCCTTTCGCGGGAAGCCTTCCCCACATTCCCTCGGTGATCGTGCCGACAGGTTCCGATCCGTTAAAATACAGAGGGACTCTGTAAGGCGTGTGCCCGGTCAGGACGAGCTTTCCGTCATAATCGGTATCCCGTCCCCAGATGAGCGTCTCAATCGTGTTCTTCTCCGGGTCTTCATCCTTCAGGCATGCGTGCACACACTGAAATCTCTCCTCCGTATAGTAATACGGCATCTGTTCAAACCAGCTTCGGTATTCGTTGATCTTATGTTTATGGCCAATGAAGGAATATACCGTCTTCTCCCCGCTGTTCATATACCAGAGGTCCTTATAATCCTTCTTCCTCTCCGATTTACCCGTGGCATCCAGCATCATCTGCTCATGGTTGCCCCTGATCAGAACACAGCGCTCCCCCATCTCCTCCTTAAGCTCGTAAAGAAACAGGAAAGCTTCGTAAATGGCGGGACCCCGGTCTATCGTATCCCCGAGGTTGATCAGCATGTCGCTGTTTTTATTAAACTTCAGTTTATCCAGAAGCCTTCTGCACTCATCAAAACAGCCATGGATATCTGTGATAACCACTATGCGTTCACTATGCACAAAAACACCTCTCAAAATCTAAAAACTGTTAATCCATAAATTCAATCGTCAGTCCCGGATTCTCTTCACAGGCCGCTCTGCACATCTGCTGCATCGCCGCCAGGTATCTCACCATGCCTTCCCCGACCTCCGAGCATCCGATGATGCAGATCAGGCATCCTCCGCCGAAGTCCGGCTCAGTCAGAATGTCGTACAGCGCATCCAGATTCCTGCCGTACCACTCAGGGACCGGGATCCCCTGCTCTATGCGGTCGTGAAGCTCTGTGCGGTTCGATACTCCCGCCAGGTCTATGATATAACTATTATCCATGATCAGCCGCTCCTTATCTCAGACGCACATCAATACAGTTGTGTAAACGATTCGTAATGATCTTCCGTATAGTAGATCCTGCCGTCATCAGAGTAAATAATGCGCTTCGCTCCTCTGCTCTTCTTGCCGAGTGTGTCTATGTCGCACTCTTTGTAATTGCCGTCCGGAAGGATCCCCTCATAGTTGCCGAAATGATTGCCGCCTATGCATTTGCCGGGAGCATAGGGTTCAAGGGAACCGCCTGTCCATCCGAGCTTCTGCGCCTCTTTCTTGGTGATAAAGTTAGAAGGGAGCTTTCCGTAGGTGTGAATATACAGCGCAACGTCATCCTTTGTCGTATAGCTGCCGTTTTCATCAATAGCCGCCTCTTCCGCCTGGCCCTGGTCCTGGGAGACATCCGCTGCCTGTCCCTGATCCTGAGCGGCATCCGCTGTCTGGCCGGTGTCCTCCTCCGTTTCCGGAGGTCCCTCATCCTCGGCGTATACATCATCCTGAAGATCTTCGTCCTCGTAAAGTACAAGGTCTGACTCTTTTCCGTCCTGCTGTCCGGTATCCTGCTGCGTCTCTTCAGCTTCAGAAGACACACTGTGCAGCACCGCGGAATTCTCCTGCGTGCTTGCGCTTCCCTTGGCGCATCCGGTCAAAAGACTGAGCGCCAGCACTGCTGCCAGCAGCAGACACAGCCATAAACTCCTCTTCTTTCTCATAGTGATCCTCCGTTACTCAAAGATCCTGCGGATCCCCGCGATCGTCCTGTAGTCCGCCCTCTCGCTGATCTTGATGCCGTCTCTGCTGTTGGAGGCATGCACGATCCTGCCGTCTCCCAGATAAATAGCCACATGTCCGTAGTAGCAGATGATATCTCCGGCCTTTGCTTCCTCAAGGGAGTCAACGCTCGTCCCCCTCGCCCGGATCGCGGCGTCATAGTGAGGAAGGTTCACGCCGAAATGGCGGTAGATAAGCATTACGAAGCCTGAGCAGTCCGTCCCTTTGGTAAGGCTGCATCCGCCATACACATAGGGATTTCCGACAAACTGCAGCGCGTACTGGGCGACCATCTCGCCCTTCGTCTTCGCTGTCGTCTCAGTTTGGGGCGTTTCCTGCTTCGTCTGCTGCGTAGTATCTTTGGCCTTTGTATTGGAAGTGGAAGCGGCCGCAGTCTTCTGCGGGTTGGCCGCCTTCGTCTTCTCCTCGTCAAGTACTCCGTTCGTGTCAAAATAGTACAGTTTGCCGCCGAGCTTAAGCCAGCCGGTCTTCATCGCCCCGCTGGTCGTCATATAATAAGTCTTTCCGTCCAGCTTGAGCCAGCCTGTCTTCATCGCTCCGCTGGCCGTCATATAATAGGTCTTTGTGCCGCGCTTGAGCCAGCCTGTCTTCATCGCTCCGTCAGAACCCATGAAATAGTATTTGCCGCCCACCTTGAGCCAGCCGGTCTTCATCGCCCCGCTGGTCGTCATATAATAGGTCTTTCCGCCGAGCTTAAGCCAGCCGGTCTTCATTGCTCCGCCGGGCGTCATATAATAAGTCTTGCCGCCGAGCTTAAGCCAGCCGGTCTTCATTGCTCCGTCAGTTCCCAGGTAATACAAAAATCCCTTGACCTTCACCCAGCCGGTCTTTCTGGTCCCCTTGGATGTCATGTAGTACCATTTGCCCTTATCCTTCACCCAGCCTGTGACGGCCTTTCCGCCGCGGATGTAATACCAGTTTCCGTCCTTATAGTGCCATCCGTTGCTCATATAACGGAATTCGCTCTTTTTATCCGCATAAGAAACGCCTTCTGTCAAAACAGTGCTCTTAGAGGCGCCCGTCCCGGCTGCCGTAACTGCCGCAGCCGCCTGTACGGGCATCGCTGCTGATGTCATGATCAGGATCATTCCGATAATTGCTGCAAATTTAGTCTTCATAATATTTGATCTCCACGTCGCCATGCGTATTTCATGGTTATTGATCAATTATAACACATTTGTAACAATTATTGAAATATTTTGTAATTAAAACGAAATATTTATTTTCTGGTCACAAACCACCTCTGGTTTTCTTCATAAAAAAGGTTCACTTCCTGGCCTGAGACCATGCAGGTATACATAAGGCCCATCCCGCCCGCCTTGCGGCTGGCGCGGCGCTCACACCTCTTGACGCGGTCGATCATATATTTCCTTCCGTCCTCCCATGTGATCCTGCACGGCCTCAGAAACCCCTCGCGGGTAAACTCCGCCAGCACATCCACATAGACCTTCGCCGGGTTGATCTCCTCATCTCCATAGACTCTGATCGTTCTTCCGCTCCCAAGGCTCTTCCCGGGCTCTTCTGCGCCCGGCCGCCTCGTCGGCTGCATTCCATAGCTCTGCAGGGCGTCCCTGCTGATATTCGTATCTGTATGAGGCATCTGTCATCCCTCCTGTCTCTGCTTCAAAACCTGCCCCGGCTAAACGCCGGTCCGGTTCCCTCTTTCGAAATAGCCGTGCGGGTGGACGACATGGGTCTCCGCATCGTCCGCCGACAGCTTCGTATCCACATGCATCAGTCCCCTGCGCACAGCCTGAAATCCGAATCTGCTCCTGATCTCATCCACCGCTATATCGGCCTTGAGCTGCTTCTCTCTCCACAGGGGATCCGTAAAAAGACTGAGCTGGTAGGGATATCCCTCCATTTTCAGATGAGATACCCTGACTCCCAGACTGCGGACCGGCCTCTCCCACTTATAATTCTCTCTGAAAAGCCGCATTGCTTCTGCGGCGATCTCTTCGGAAATGTTGGTGGGCATGTCCACCTTGTGCTGGCGCGCAAATCCGCACAGCTCTCCGTCCCTCACATAGATCTCCACCACATCCCCCACAAATCCGTGCCTGCGGAGGCGGGATGCCACGCTCTCCGCGAGCATATACACTACCATTCTCACATCCTGCTCCGTGGTCAGGTCCCGCGGTGTAGTGGTACTGTTCCCGATGCTCTTGACCGGCATCTCACTCCCGTCAGGCGCCACCGGCGTCTGATCTTCCCCTCTTGCAAAAGCAGAGAGGACCAGCCCGATCTTCCCGAAAATGTCCTGCAGGAGCGCGGGATCCGTCCTCGCCAGGTCTCCGATCGTAAGGATCCCGTATCTGTACAGCTTCCTCTTCGTCGCTCTCCCCACAAACAGAAGGTCAGACACAGGACTCTCCCACACGATCTTCCTGTAATTATCCCTGTCGATCACCGTGATGGCGTCCGGCTTCTTATAATCAGAGCCGAACTTGGCGAAGATCTTGTTCCAGCTGACTCCGATGCTGACTGTGATCCCCAGCTCCCGCTTGATCCGGGAGGAGATCTGCGCGGCCAGCTCCGGGCCGCTTCCCAGGCATTCCCGGCTCTGCGTGCAGTCGATCCAGCACTCATCCAGTCCGTAGGGCTCCATGAGGTCCGAATATTCCCTGTAGATCTCTCTCGCCAGTTCCGAGAAGCGGAAATACAGGTCCATCCTGGGAGGAACGATGACAAGATCCGGGCAGGCCTGTCTTGCCTGCCACAGAGCCTCTCCCGTCTTCACTCCCGCTCTCTTCGCTATGTAATTGGCCGTCAATATGATCCCGTGCCTCTGCTCGGGATCTCCTCCGACTGCCAGGGGCTTCCCCTCCAGCTCCGGATGGTGGAGCATCTCCACGCTGGCATAGAAGCAGTTACAGTCCGAGTGCAGGATCACTCTGTCCATGTCATCCGCCCGCTGATATGTTCACTTAAGAATTTCAATTTCCTTAAAAGCATTTTAATTTCCTCTTGCAATTAGTATATTTCGAACGTATATTCGTGTCAAGAGGGTTTTGGGGTTGACGCAGACGCAGGCACCCGATACAATAAAGGAAATTAAATTTCCCCACCCGGCAATAGAAGGAGAAAGATCATGACTTTCGGAGAAAAGGTAAGAGAACTGCGTATAAAGAACGGTTATTCCCAGGACGAGCTGGCCGCTATGACCGGCGTGACGAAGCGCACCGTGCGCAACTGGGAGACTGAGGGGAAATACCCCCGCAATCAGGCCCTCTACGCCCGGATCGCCTCCGCCCTCGGCTGCAATGAGGAATATCTGAGGGGCGAGCAGGAGCTGTTCATGACAAGAGCGGCCCAGGAGTACGGCACGCGCGGGCAGCAGCAGGCGCAGGCCTTTCTCGACAGCACCCGCGCCATGTTCGCCGGGGGCGACCTCTCTCCCGAGGATATCGATATGATCGGGAAGCATTTTATGGAGATGTTCTGGGAGGCCAAGGAGAACGCGAAGAGATTCACTCCCAGGAAGTACCTGGATAACGCCGCTGCAGCGGACGATGTCACGAAGGATACCGCTCCGGCCGGCAATGATCCGGCAAACGCCGATCCGGCCGGCAATGATCACGGCAATGATCACGGTGGAAGAACTGTCTGAGGAGGCCTCAGTATGAGCAGACTTTACGTCTATCAGAAGATAGAAAAGCTGGTGCGGCGGCACGGCACCCGCGACCCCTTCGAGCTTCTCGACGCCATGCATGTACAGGTGCGCTTCTACTATGACCTGACACATACCAAGGGATTTACGCGCTATTTTCTGCGGCAGTATTTTGTCGGCATCAACGGAAATCTCAGGGAGTCTGAGCAGCGGATCGTGGCAGCCCACGAGCTCGGCCATATCGTGCTTCACGCGCAGGAGCTCAGGACCGCGCCCCTTTTCGATACGGCTGTCTATGACAAGAGGAGCAATACCGAATATGAGGCCAATCTGTTCGCCGCGGACCTTCTGCTTACGGATGAAGATGTGATGGAAGCGGCTGCGGCGGCGGATACCGATCTCGGCGGACTCTGTCTCGCCCTGGATGCGGCGCCCGGCCTCATGAACTTCAAGCTCCGGAGCATGAGAAAGAGGGGGATCGTGATCCCCCTTCCCTTTGAGTGCGACAGCCGTTTTCTCTCTGAATAAGCTGCCTTTCGCCTGTATTTTGGCCCGGATCCGCCGCAAGTTCCCTGAAAAGGGCTCCTATGAACGCATACGGCAGAAGATATTCTGATTCTGTGTCATTTTTGTGAATCTATTTGCTATTTACAACTCAATGATGATATACTCCACATGGCACACGGAACAGCACCGTTCCATTGTATTGTATCCGCGCTTAAGGCGGAATAATAACAAGGAGTACACAAATGAATAAGACCAAAGACACACGTTACATGGTAACCCTTGCTTTGATGGCAGCGATCGTGATCCTGCTGGCAAACACACCGCTCGGCATGATCCAGCTTCCGATCATCAAGGCAACCACTGTCCACATCCCCGTTATCATCGGATCCATCGTTCTTGGCCCCGCGGCAGGCGCTTTTCTCGGCGCAGTATTCGGGATCTGCTCTATGATCAGCAACACGCAGGCCCCCACTCTTCTTTCTTTTGCATTTTCCCCATTCCTGAGCACAACCGGCCTTGTCGGCGTAATTAAGGCACTCTGGGTCAGCATCGGATGCCGTATCATGATCGGCGTAGTATCCGGCTGGGTATCCATCGCCCTCAAGAACATCAAGGTTCCGACCGCGATACGCCTTGCGATCACAGGTTTTATCGGATCCATGACCAATACGGTCTTCGTCATGGGCAGCATTTATCTGCTCTTCGCCCAGCAGTACGCTGAAGTCAAGAATGTAGGGATGGAAGCTGTTTTTGGTCTGGTAATGGGAACCGTTGCAGCTTCCGGCATTCCGGAGGCGATCGCAGCCGCGATCCTCGTCACAGCCATCACAGGCGGACTTATGAAGTCCGGCGTTCTACGCACAAATACCGTTTTTGCCGGTTCACATTGATCCCTATATCAGATACGGAGGTAGAGCATGCTTTTCGCTATTGACATTGGCAATACAAATATGGTGATCGGATGCATCGACGGAGATAATATCCTCTTTTCCGAGCGAATTTCCACCGATCACAGCAAGACAGCATTGGAATATGCCCTCTCATTCAAGAATATCCTGGATCTTCACAATATCGACCGTTCCGGGATCACCGGGGCTATCATAGCTTCAGTAGTGCCGCCGGTCACAGCTATCATGACCGAGGCGCTCGACAAGATCATGTCCTGCCATGTCAAGATAGTGGGGCCCGGCCTCAAAAACGGCCTTAAGATCTACATGGACAATCCGGCGCAGGTTGGTGCTGACCTGATCGTCGCTGCAGTAGCAGGCGTCCGTGATTACGACTGCCCTCTGATCCTCATTGATATGGGAACCGCGACAACTATAACCGTTGTCGATAAGAACAAGAATTACCGCGGCGGCATGATCCTTCCGGGACTGCGCGTCTCTCTGGATTCCCTTACTTCCAGGACCTCGCAGCTTCCAAAGATCAGCCTCGATCCGCCCAGGCGCCTCATCGGCACCAATACCACTGACTGCATGAAGAGCGGTATCCTCTACGGAAGCGCCTCCATGCTCGACGGAATGATCGACCGCATCGAGGAAGAGATCGGAATGAAAGCGACCGTCATCGCCACCGGCGGACTGGCCACTGTCATCGTTCCGCTGTGCAAGCACGATATCATTCTGGATGATCTGCTTCTGCTGCGCGGCCTCAAATACATTTACGACAGAAACTGCTGAAATGTATGACCCTCCTGAGGGGATCTGCCTTCGATGAAAGGAAAAGAACTATGCTCAAAGGTAAAACGGTCCTGATCGGCGTCACAGGGAGCATCGCGGCCTACAAGGCCGCCGACCTTGCGAGCCGCCTTATGAAGCAGCACGCGCAGGTCCATGTGATCATGACGGAAAATGCCGCGAAGTTCATCTCCCCGATCACATTTGAGACACTTACAAACCGAAAATGCATTACAGACACCTTCGACCGGGATTATCCCGCGGACCATCCCGTCGAGGTGGAGCACATCGCGCTTGCCAAAAAAGCGGATCTTGTCATTATTGCGCCCGCCACGGCCAATATCATCGCCAAGATGGCTTATGGCATCGCGGATGATATGCTCTCGACCACGCTTCTCGCCTGCACCTGCCCGGTCCTCGTCTCTCCCGCCATGAACACGAGAATGTATGAGCACCCGGCTACCCAGGCAAATCTCGCCGTTCTGAAAGAGCGCGGCGTGAAGATCATCGAGCCCTCCAGCGGACTTCTCGCCTGCGGCGATGAGGGAAAAGGCAAACTTCCTGAGCCCGCCTTCCTGGTCGAATGCATTCTGGCAGAGATCGCCTGCCCCAAGGACCTCTCCGGCAAGAAGATCCTGGTAACAGCAGGCCCTACCCGCGAGGC
>Ga0326513_10002632_pt1 | contig 13209 bp, 30 predicted proteins | sample 2_2465_0518_D_FD_203654 | JGI IMG/M metagenome (GOLD analysis project Ga0326513, IMG submission 203654) | Bovine rumen microbial communities from UC Davis, California, United States - 2_2465_0518 | ecosystem: Host-associated > Mammals > Digestive system > Stomach > Rumen | place: USA...
AAAAGGAGAACACAAGATGAAAAGAAATAGAAAAGTATTAACACATAATGGAGAAAACTTCTTCCTAATTGGTGGATTAGGAGCTGGCACATTCGCACTTCTAAAAGCTAACACTACGACAATGATTCTATTACAGACGTTAGCACTTGGAGTATGTATGGTAATGTTCTTTGTCTATCAGACATATAGAAGAAAATAGCTCTTAGTGTAGAATTATTCTACACATTTCAAGAATAGAAAAAATAATGAAAATAGTAAAATAAAAAACAAAAAGGAGAAATTTAAAATGAATAATAAAATGAAAATTCTAGTAATGATGAACATGAATGAGGTGGAAAACTTCTACTTTAAAGATAACAAAATCACAACAGATAAGGGAAACAAGTTTGATAGAATTGAGGAAATGACATCATATATCGTAAACAGATTAATGGACTCAAAAGAAAATAGACTCAGATTGAATGAGGTATTCTCTGAAATGGGAAAATTTGTTGACAGTCTCATTGAAGCAGTTGATAGAAGTGATTTAGGAGTGAAGGGGAAGAACAGATTGTACAAAACAAAAATCATGAAGATGACACCATTGTACAAAATGGTGAATAGAAAGGAGACATTATGAGCTTAGTACTATTTGTGTTAGTTTGGATAGGAGTTGAATTTAAGAAATCTATTGACAGAGAAAAAGATAAGGTTAGAGAAGAAGAAGCTGAAATCTGTGTTAAGGTATATAATAATATTCAAAAAGAGAATCCATACAATATAAACTCAAAAGAGTATAGTTATTGGTATGATATCGTAGATTTTCAGTTTCAGTTTTACGCAATTCCTTATCTTAGAGGTGCTGGTAGACATTATAACACCCTTGATGATGAAGTGTTAAGAAGAATTGACAGGGAAGTAATTGACTTACTTGCAGCCGTAGGAATTCCATCTATCCCTGTAAGACATTATGATTATGTAAAAAAACAGCCATATGATTACTGGTACAAGAAAGAACTTGACGATATTACAGGTTATGAAAGCTTAGAACTTACTTCTAAGAAGGTAAGGGAAAGACAAGCATATTGGAAAGAATTACATGGTGTTAAAGATTAGCAAAAAATAAGAATAATAAAAGAATAAGAAAGATAAAGGTGATTGAAATGAACACAAAGACAGTGGAAGAAAAGAAGAGACTAAAGAAAGAATATAATAAAAAATACTATAGAGAATCTCAGATTTACAATAGAAGAACATGGTCAATCAGAGAAGATAATATGGTTCTTGCTCACGATATGCCAGATAAGGAGTTATCTTCACTAATCAAGAGAAGTGTTGGGAATATCCAGAGAAGAAGAAGTGTGTTAAAGAAGTCTATGAGAATGGCTTAGAAAATCCCTTTGTTTGGACAGGAAAGCTCTTATAATCGTGGATTTTGATGCAAAGAAAAACTAGAATAATTGGATATGTTTTGAGAATAGGTTCAATGAAAAACCGTTAAGATAAGATTTTCCTGTTCAAACAAAAAAACTAGAAATTTATTGTGGACATGGGCTAAAATGTGTGATAAGATATGAATAGGTAGAAGAGAGAGCTGCCTAAAAGAAAAGGAAAGAAAAGGAAGGAGACTTAAGTATGTGTTACAAGGACGAGTTAAAAGAAAAGAATGAAGAAAAGGTTAATGAAATTTTAATCAAAAGTGGTTTGATTGAGTCAGACCCCGTAGTTGAATATCTTGAATACTTCATCAATTCAAGTAATTCAAAAATCAACTATTTGAATACAATCAAGAATTTCTTGAACTTCATGCTTGAAAATGGAAAGATTAAGACTATGGCTTTAAGTAGTGAGGATTTTAGAAGTATTACAACTGCCAATGCAATTGCTTATTTGAATGAATACAAGAAGACTCACAAGAACAGTTCAGTGAAGACTTCAATCCATATGCTTTCATCTTTCTGGGAATATCTAAAGAATGCATATGACTTAAAGAATATTATCAAGCTTATTCCAAAGGGCAAGTTCAAGGCTACTTCTGATAAAGAATCAAAGACTCCTACAGATGAAGATGTTAAAGAAATGCTTGCTCATATCAAGAAGTATTCAAACAGAGCCACAAAGCAGAGAAATGTCGCTATTGCTAAGACTCTTGCTTATACAGGTTTAAGAGTGAATGAACTTGTTGGGTTGGATATTGACGACTTACATTTGGATTGTGAACGTCCTTATCTTTCTACATTGAGAAAAGGCAAGTATGACAAAGAGGAATACGAAAATGTCTATATCGTTGGTTCTGCTAAGAAAGTTTTAGAAGATTACCTTGGATATAGAATGAAAGAAGAAAGTGATAGCAAAGCATTATTCTTAAACGAAAAAGGAGAAAGATTACAAATCTCTGGTGTACAGAGAATGATTAAAGCACATAGCAAGGGTAAGATTACAGTTCATATGTTAAGACACTACTGTGCTTCAACCTTATATGCTAAGACTAATGACATGTCGATTGTAAAGGATATGCTTGGTCACTCAATCAATTCAAATGTCACATTGAATACCTATATTTATACTACAAAGGAAAAGATGAATATCTTACAGGCTCTATAATGAGCCTGTGGTATTCTGTTGGAAATGAAATAATGATTAAGGAGAAATAAAATGAAACTTTATGAACAGTTAAAATTAATTAATCAGCGTACATCTGTTGTTGTTAAATGTATTGATAGAAGCAAAGCAAAATCTTATGCTGGTAGAGTGGAGGTAGAGGTTTTACATAATGGCAAATTATGTGATATGGATTTTGTGAAATTCTTTGATGCCATGTATTATGAAGTTGTGGAAATTTACCCAAAATGTGGACAAATTTATATTGAATGCCATCCTAAATATAAAGATTAAAGGAGAAAACATAATGTATAAATATGAAAAAGGAATTGAAGATTTAAGACAGGTTTATGAATCATTATCAAGTTTCAAAGGAGAAGATGCAATCATTGAATTTATGTCTGTTATTGACGAGTTCCATTATTATTCGTGTAATCTAGTATTCGCAAGAAATTGGGATGAATGGAACGACTCATACATTTTCTTTGACGTTATAGTAGATGGCAATTATGTAAATGAAACAGAAAAAGTATTTAGCATTGAAGATTTTGATGCGTTAAAACAGTTATTCTATAATGCTAGAAATTTATTTAATGAAAAAGTGAAAGAAGGAAAAAAGAAAGGGAATAGAAGGATTGCTTATGATGAATAGGATAAGTATATTAAGGAAATGAATAAGATGAAAGGAGAGAATTTATAAATGGATTTAATTATTATTTCGTTGCTGGTTGCTAATTTTATTATCATGTTTACTATCTATTATAATCTAAACGATAATGATAGTAATGACAATGAAAGAAAGGTTATCCAGAAATGCAATGGCAATGGAAACGTTCAATCTATAAATACCATTAAGGTGGACTATAAGGGAAAGAAATTAGCCAAAATTAAGAACAATGAGAATTTGGCTAATAGAAAGGAAGAATAAATGATGAAACTAAAAAATTTGTTTAATAAATTTCCTAGCAAACAGAAAGTGAAAATTAAAACAGGAGTTGGGAGAACTATGAAAATGAGAAATAATTTAAAACTAAAAAATATTATTTACTTGTTTAATAAATTTGAGAAGGCTAAATTCGTTTTTGTCAAATATGAAAATGGAAATTTAAATATAGATAAGAGTAGAGAATCAGTTATTGGTACACTTGAAGATATTTATCATGATAAGAATATTGAGGCACCTAACATGTACGTTAAGCATGTGGCTTATCTTAATTATTATGATAGCTTTTCCGAAGAAGATAATCAGTACTTTACTTTCTTTTTAGAAGATAAGAATGAACAATAAAAATAAGAAGGAGAAATAAAATATGAGCAAATATAAAGTAACACAAGACGATATTTCTAACTATATTAAAGAGGTTGCCAATGAGACAAAGAACGGTAAACAGGAAAGTTCATATCTTAAGGGATATGGATTTTGCAAAATCAATGGAATTGATATTATGGACATTATTGAAAATACTGAAATGGATTATGATTATCTTGTTTCTGGCAACGAACTATTCCGATTATTGGTTAATATTCTTAATATTGTTAATGCAAATTATGATATGAATAAAAAGTTATTAGGTGGATTGGTAAATGAAACTATGGATTTTATTACTGAATTTCTGGTAGAAAATGAATCTGTTGAAGACATTTCATTTGGTGATTTGGAAAATGTGTTGTACAATATTTCTCAGATTGAGAATGAAGAAGAAAGTATTGACAACCCAGAAGAAGATGATTATAATAAGCTTGTGAATTAAAAAATGATGGTTCCAATTGGAATGTGAAGTGAGGACATTATGAAGTATAAAGTGATAATGAATAATGGAAATGAACACTACGTTGACTATGATTGTGTAGATGGCGGAGTACAGGATTTTGTAAAAGCTTTGTGTTCCACAAAATATATTGAAATTGGAGAGTATCTTGAGGTAGATAAATATAAATGGCGTGAAAGGAAAATATTGCTATCTACAAGAAATATTAGTGAAATAGTGGTACCAGAGAAGGACTGGAAAGGGGAATAAAATGGATTGTTACAGCAGTGATTATATGATGGAAAGTTTATGGGATAAAATATATGAGGAACGTGATAGAAATGAAAAGCTCAGTATGAGAAATGATGCACTGGAAGAAGAGATTAGTTATCTAAGACCAATGGTCAAGTGGCTTATTGAACATATAGAAGGTAGATTGTTAGACCATGAGATTAGTACAGTATTAAAGATAGAAAAAGACTTGGAATACTTTAAAGAAAAGAATTATGATATAGAAGATGAGCATGGGTATAAATAGCATAGATATATGAAGGAGAATAGAAATGAAAGAATTTTCAGCTATAGAATGGAATTCAATTAGAGTAGAGAACGGTGAATATATTGGATTTTTACCGAGCATTGATGACAATAACGGTAATGATGAATTTTTAATCACAATAGATACAGGTAGTCATAGGTACACCAACACCGACATATGGAATGATAACCATAGTTGGTTTGAAAATTTTAATGTTATTGGTGAGATGCCATATGGTATTGTCGCATGGGCTAATTTCCCAGAACATTATAAAGGAGAATAGATTATGAAAGATAAAGTTCAACAGAATAAATATGATTTAGTCGAATTTCTTGCATCACATTTTGAAATTGTACATTGTGGTAATTGCCCCATTAAAAAAGAATGTGACGAGAGACATATATGCTTAGATGAAGATAAAATCAGAGAGACATTAATCAAGAAATATAATCTATAAGAAAAGGAGAAAAAGTTATGAAAAGATATTTTGTGTCTGCCATGTTTTCGAATGGCTGGGGTGTAGATGCTGAGAATGAAGATGAGGCTATCGAACAGTTTTGCGAAGAGGCTGAAGGTGTAGATGGCGAAATGGATGGAAGTACCATTTACGTTGTGGAAGTTGAGGAAAAGAAATGATGAGAGCATGGGGAAAAGTAGAGATTAGAGATTTTTATGTCAGCGATAACTTCGAAGAAAGTATTAGAAATAGCTTTCAAAATTGTTTTGTCATCTTTAATGGCAATCATACATCAATTGCTGTGAATTACGTAGATAGAAATGGTCAACTGAAATTTGATTATGTTACAACTCTATATGAGGATTCGTATAAGGCATATGATGATTTAAAGGGAAAAGTAATTGAGCAAAGAAGAATGAAACATACGAACTTGCTTATGTATTACAAAAGACTGTACAAAGAATATAAATTCTTATCGAGTTATAACAATGATAATATTATTCTGCATGATGACGAACTATACTGTATAATTGCTAAGTTGTATGAATATTTAAATAAATTAGAGGAAAACAAAGAAATTGGAATATGTGTATATGGTTCTCTTATTAATTTGATTTCTCAATGTGTTGGATTGAGGGAAAAGAAATTTGATGACTTAAGTGAATATATAGAAAGTATTCTTGAATAGTCATAGGGAAGCAAAATGGCAGGTAGAATCTATAAGATGATTGTGAAATTTATTGCTTTGATTAAAGAATTGATAACGTTCTTTCTTGATGAGATGAATAAAAGACTTATTGAAATCAATGATAAAATAGAGGAACGAAATGAATATGCCGAAGTATTAAAAGATTGTACGCAATTAAATTGTGTGGAATGTAAGTTTAATGAAATGTGTGAGTTCAGTAATCTAAGAAAAAAAGAAAGGAGATAGATTATGACGAGAGAAGAGAGTGAAAGAAATATTGAAATTGGTGATATTAGATTAGTATTGTATGACGAATTATCAGAACTGATTAAAAAGAATAAGGATAAGAAACTTATCTATGTAGAAGGTGCAAAACTATTAGACTTGTTTAAACACATTGGAGCATTGTTGGATAATGAATATGATGATATTAAGAATCTTCTTTTTGAGCTAGTTCTAGGAAAGAGAAGTAAATCGGAAGTAATTAAAATCACTGATGGAATTTTATTCCTTTTTACTGATGATTATTATGTTGAATGGGGTGAATATGATGAGTAAAGTTTTATCGTGCAATAGCGTGTTCGGTACCAGTACTGTTGTAGTAGAGGATTCTAACGGTGATAAGTATGTTGTTGTATTCATAGGAAATGATAGCGACTTAAATCCAAACAAAGGAGTTAGCCCTTGCTTGTGCTTGATAAATGAAAACCGTTTTAAATTGCCAAAACCAAAATTTGATGAACCATTTGATATATGGAATACTAGATTGTATAACGTATTCCCTTATGATAACAATAAGGTTTATCAGATACAGATTGAAGAAGATGAATAAAAAATAGGAAAAGAAATGGGGGGGTGATGAAATCGCTGAAGAGTTTTAAAACAGAAATAAATCCGACAACTGAACAAAAGATTAAGATTGATAAAACCATCGGAACTTGTAGGTATATCTACAATTTTTATCTTGCTCATAATAAAGAACTTTATGACAAAGGTGAGAAGTTTATGAATGGAAATAGGTTTAGCGTTTGGCTAAACAACGAATATCTTCCAAATAATCCCGATAAGATATGGATTAAGGAAGTGAGTTCTAAATCTGTTCAAAAGTCAATCAAAGATGGATATACTGCTTTTGCAAGATTTTTCAAACATCAAAGTGGTTATCCTAAGTACAAGAAAAAGGATAAATCTGACGTAAAAATGTATTTTGTAAAGATTAGTCAAACGGATTGTATTTGTGAAAGACATAGAGTTAAGATTCCTACACTTGGTTGGGTAAGACTAAAAGAAAAAGGCTACATACCTACTACTAAAGATGGATATAAAATAAGAAGTGGTACAATTTCCAAGAAAGCTGGGAGATATTATGTTTCAGCTCTTGTGGAGATTCCAGACAACAAGATTATCAGCAATCCTAATGAGGGGATTGGTATAGATTTAGGATTAAAGGATTTTGCAATTGTCTCTAATGGTACCACTTACAAGAATATTAATAAATCAGTAAGACTTAAGAAACTTGAAAAGAAATTACGTAGAGAGCAAAGATGTCTCTCACGAAAATACGAGAACTTAAAGAAAGGAGAGTCCACTCAAAAGAATATACAAAAACAAAAGCTTAAAGTACAGAAACTTTATCATAGGATAGATAACATCCGTACTGATTACATTAACAAAACAATAGCAGAGATAGTGAAAACCAAACCATCTCATATAACTATTGAAGATTTGAATGTAATAGGTATGATGAAGAATAGACATCTCTCAAAAGCTATTGCATCACAAAAATTCTATGAGTTTAGAACTAGACTCAAAGCTAAGTGTGACGAAAATGGTATTGAATTAAGAATTGTAGACAGGTTTTATCCATCATCTAAACTATGTCACTGCTGTGGTTCTATCAAGAAAGACCTAAAACTTTCCGATAGAATCTATAAATGTGAATGTGGATATGTTAAAGATAGGGATATTAATGCTGCTCTTAATCTGAGAGACGCTGTAACTTACAAAATTGCATAATAAACGCAACTGTAAGTATGTACCGAAGGCTATTTCGGGAATTTACAACTGTGGAGTGTACACGAACTTGTGAGTAGTGTGTTGTTCACAACCACCAAAGCATACACATTGAAACAGTAAGAAGTATCCGTGAGGACTTCAATTTCTCGATATGTTGAATATATTTTAACACATTTTGAGTGGCAGGAAATAAAAATCATGAAAATGGATAACGATAGAGCTAACTTTTACATGAGAAAAGAAATGCACAAGCTATTTATGGAAGTTACAAGAGATGAAAATAAAAAGAATGAATTAAAAGAGAAGATTAATAATGATAAGTTATTTGCTTCAATGCTAAAGAATTTTAGAAAGATGAACAGATAGGTTTACATACCTATCTTTTTGTGTTATTCTATTAAAGAAAGGAGAAACCAATATGAACATTTATGATTTTTATAAAATGCACTTGCATACCATTGAACGTGCAAAAAGAAAGAGACACGAAAGAAGAAAAATAAGGAAAGCTGCAATGGAAAGAAAAAGAAGAAAGGTTAGAAATAAGATTATTGAGAATAGTATTGACTTCTTTTATTTTGAGAAAGGAAATAGCGATAAAAATGCGAGATAAAGAATTGATGGGAACGTGGGATAAAGAATTTTGTGAAAATATGAATAAGGTATTCAAAGACAATAAAGCTAAGTTCTATGATTATGGTAATGTAAAGATACTAGAGTATAAGAAAGATAATACTCATGAAGATATGATTCGATACATCTTTGAGGAAGATATTTATATCTTGCATATCTCTGGCGATTATGGATGCTGTGATGCAGCGAATTATAAGAACATGACATTTGAGAGTTTCTATATGAATTATTGTGATGGGATTAGTGAAGAATATTTTATGCAAAAGGTTAGAGCTTCTAGTGTTCCATTATTATATTATGATTTTGATAAGTTCTGGGAAGGAATCCGTGATAAATTGATTGAAGTAGGTAGCATTCAAGAAAGTACCAAAGAAAGAGAATACTTTTATGACTGTGAGAATAAAGAAGAAGAAAAATTATTCAATATCAAGGAAGATTTGTACAATTACTTTGAAGAGGATAGAGGACTAGACTGGGATAAACTAAATGTATGGTGTCCAGATACTTATGATGAAGTTGCTTGGTTGAGATATGATGGACTTGGATTAGAACAGAGTGAATATTGCAAGATATGGTTATATGCTTTCAAGTTGGCTTGGGAAGAATTAATTCTTAATGGAGAGTCAATTTGGAACAAAAAGTTGTTGACATTAGTTAAATTATAATGTATAATTTGTTTATAAAAAAAAGAGAGGTAAGAGAGATGAAGAAACTGAATGTATTGAGCTTATTTGATGGTATCAGTTGTGGAATGGTAGCTCTTGAAAAAGCTGGGTTTTCTGTTGAAAAGTATGATGCTTATGAAATTGATGAAAATGCAATAAAAATCAGCAAGCATAACTATCAGAACATAAATCATAAAGGTGATGTATTTAATGCTGAGTATAGAAAAGGGGAATATGATTTGTTAATTGGTGGGAGTCCTTGCACTTATTGGAGTGTTGCCCAAAATCCTAAAAAAAGAGAAACAACATCAAGTGGATTGGGGTGGGAATTGTTCAGCCAATATGTGAGAGCGTTAAAAGAATGTAAGCCAAAATATTTTCTTTATGAAAATAATTATTCTATGAACAAAGAAATAAAAAATGCAATAACTAAAGAACTTGGTGTTGAACCTATTTATATAAACAGTTCACTTGTTAGTGCACAAAATAGAAAAAGATTGTATTGGACTAACATACCAAATGTAAGTCTACCACAAGATAAAAATATTATGCTTTATGATGTTATTGATTTTAACAATGAATCATTTAGACCTATTGGTAATTGGGTGCATAAAAAATGGGGAGGCAAAAGAAAACTCGATATGCTTCATGATGTGAACTCTAAAAAAAGTCATACTCTTACAACAAGTGGAACACACCCAATGGCGTATTATTTGAATGAAGAACATACAAAATATTGCAATTTAACTATAAGAGATTGGAAAAAATTGCAGACTCTTCCAGATGGATATTGTGATAATGCACCTGTGACAAAGGAAGCAAAGTATAAAGGAATTGGAAATGGGTGGACTGTTGATGTGATAGCACATATATTAAAAGGAATTAAAGATGATGTAGAACAAGGAGAGAATAAATGAAAACTATTAGATTAATTGAATTATTTGCTGGATATGGTAGCCAGCTTATGGCACTTAAAAGATTAGCTAAAGAAAAAAATATTAAAATTGAATCTTATAGAGTTAGCGAATGGGAAACAGGTGCAATTAAATCTTATACATCTGTTCATCATCATGGTGAAGATTTTGACATTGACAATCTATCATTTGATAAGGTTATGGATTGTTTAGAGAAACTAATAATCTCTCTTAATGGCAAAGTTCCTATGACGAGAGATGAAATGAGAAGAAGAGGGGAAGAATGGTGTAGAGAAATTCTTAAAGATATGATTGTATCGAAGAATCTTGGTTCTATCACATGTATCACAGGAGATAAGCTTGGGATTGTGGATAAAGATAAATATACATATATAATGTCATACTCGTTCCCTTGCACCAATATATCCCTTCTAGGGAAACAGGAAGGTATGGACAAAGACAGTGGCACAGGAAGTTCACTGCTCTGGGAAGTAGATAGAATTTTGCATGAATGCAAAGAACTTCCACAGATTTTACTAATGGAAAATGTAACACAGGTTCATTCAAAAAAGAATAAAGATAATTGGCTTGAGTGGTGTAGAAAACTTGAAGAGTTTGGGTATCAAAACTTTGTGGCAGATTTGAACGCTAAAGATTATGGAGTTCCACAAAACAGGAAAAGATGTTATATGGTATCTATTCTAAAAGACTCTGGAATTGACTGTAACTTTGAATTTCCGAAAGAAATGGAATTAACTGAATCTATTAAGGATAGACTCCAGAGCAACCCTAATGAGTTTGTAAAGTTTGATATGGATAGATTGAAAAGAATCTCAAAATGGAAATCTTATCAGAATCCATTGGATAGAGTTAAAGGTTATGAAGACATTATTCCTACCATTACTACAAGAGTAATGATTAGTGATGGGGGGGTATCAATGCGTCCACCATTCTTGTATCAAATAAATTGGCTAAATCTTGCAATCTAAGACAGGAAGTTCTTGACGGTAAGGATTTATCCTATCTTGAATTAAGAGGTCTTACAACAAGAGAATGTGGTAGATTTATGGGTGTATCAGATGATGATATTGACAAAATGAAAGAAGTGTGCAATTACAAGGAATTGTATAAACAGTTTGGTAACAGTATTGTTGTTGATGTTTTATATTATATTTTTAAGAATTTATTTTAGAAAATAACAATCACAAAAATTAACGAATTTGAGGTAAATAGATAAAACAAAATTAACGAATTTGCGATAAGGAGAAGAATAGAAAATGAAAGTTGTAGAATATATATTATTTACCATATCAATTATAAGCTGGATAGGATTGCTGCCATGTTTAATTTCATTTATGGCATTACCACCTTCGGAAGAAGTTGGTGTTGGCTTTTGTGTAATATTATTAATTATGATAATTTCAAGTGGGGCAGTGTATTATAAATAGGCAGAAGAGTAGAGATGGATAAATTATGAAAGAAAAAACAATTGAAGTATATTACGATTTAGGGTTGTTTAAAGACGCTAGAGACGTAGAAGAATTTTTAAAAGACTCTTTCTCATTCTTAATAAATAGAGAATATGATGTATATATCAAGATTGGTAAAGACTATAATAAGTTCGTTACCTGCAGTTACGTCTGGTGGTACGAATTTGTAACTGCTGAAAAGTTACAGAAGTATTATACTCGTGCTAAGGAGATTTACTTGTCAGAATTTGAATATCTAGAAGACGCAAGAGGTTATTACGAAAAATATCTAGGTTCATTAGGCATAGGAGATTTATATAGTTTAATGAAAAAAGACGGGAGTAAGGCAGTATTTCTTTTAATATACTTGCTAATGTTGAAAGATGATGTAGTGCTAAAAGGCAAAACCGTGTGAAAAAATGTTGACTAAGAGTATGTAGCATGGTATATTAAGCGTGTAAGGAAAAGGAGTGATATAAAATGGTTACAAAAATGGTTGTAATTTATGATTATTTGAATAAAGATAAATGGATAAAGGAATCAGCAACTTTTGACACAAGAGAACAGGCAGACAACTTTGTTTCAATTTTAAAAGATAATGATAATTATAGAGATTTTAGATTAATGGAATTAGGTTGTTAAATACCAAAGGAGAATAGAATATGTTAGGAGATACAACAGTAAACGGATTAAGAATGCAAATTAAGAGTGGTTGTTTTGAATGGGAGAAAATGACTAAAGAGGAAATTGAAGAAATAGGAAGTATGTTAGCTGATATGCACGACCTTGAGCGTGACTTTAAACACCACAAAGAAGCAATGGCAGAATGGAGTAGAATCACACTTGAACTAGAAAACTTTCTAGATGAAGAAGAGTTAAAACTTGTATGGAACGGACATACTATTAGACATCCTTATTGTGACCTTAGAGATATTTTTGAATTGAAACGTGTAAAGAAAGGAGACGACAAATAATGAGTTGTTGGACACATGTTGCAGGTATCATCCGTGTTGACAGAATAAGAGTGGATGATGATGCAGAAGAATTAGATTTTGATGAAATCTTAGGTAAAGAATGCTTATGGGATTCGTCAAGAAAAGTGTGGGATGATGCAAGAAAGAATTCCGACAAGTATCTACCAATGGGAAGTGAGGGGGAGTCTTCGTAAGAGTGTATGGGTAAATCCCAACAAAGGTCATGTAGCTTCATATACAGTGCCCATGTTTGGAGATTTGCGTGACTATGAAGGTATCCCTTTTGATATTATTGACTGGTTTATAAAGAAATGTAATCTATTGTGGGTAAGAAGTGCAGTGATAACCGTGGAGAGTGATTTGCACGGTATAGAAACATACACATATTAAGAAAGTGAGAAATAAAAAATGAGAACATTGGACGAGGCAATTAAGCATGAAGAATTGATAGTAGACGATTGTGAAGAACAAGCAAGCATGTGTGACCTAACCAACCTTTATGAAAGAAATGTGGCTTTTGAAAATGGTAA
>Ga0326513_10002634_pt1 | contig 13199 bp, 9 predicted proteins | sample 2_2465_0518_D_FD_203654 | JGI IMG/M metagenome (GOLD analysis project Ga0326513, IMG submission 203654) | Bovine rumen microbial communities from UC Davis, California, United States - 2_2465_0518 | ecosystem: Host-associated > Mammals > Digestive system > Stomach > Rumen | place: USA: California...
ACAGCCAAACATACAACGCACGCTATATGCTTTCTGTACCGGTTCGTCACGGCGACGACATCATCGGGATTATCACCTGTGAACGCAAAGGATTAGCCTTTAGCGACGAAGAAGCAACGCAAATCCACCTGGCCTCGAATCTCTGTAGCGCACGACTTTTAGAGCTATACCAAAAAAGCAGCTGGTTTGGCGCAAGGATAGCCCGTAGCATACGCAAAGGGCTAGGCAAGCTTTTAGGTTACGAACACACCTGGGCCAAGTTCTTTACGATAGTAGGGATTACGTTTGTCCTTTTCGCTACTTTGTACCCGCTCGATTATAAGGTAAGCTCCCCCGCCATTTTAAAGACCGACAAGATTATTTATTTAACAGCCCCGTTCGATGGTTATATCGACAGTGTCTATGTAAAGCCAGGCGATGTAGTGTACAAAGGGCAAGAGATTCTCCGCCTTGATCAAGAAGAGCTAAAGCTCGAAGAAGCGGATTTGCTAGCCCAAGAACAGGACAATCGCCGAGAGATTCAAAAAGCGCAGGCCAGCCGAGAACTCGCCGAGATGCGAATCCAGCAGGCAAAACTCGCTCAGACGCTTGCAAAGCTAAAAACTGTACGTTACAAGCTCTCCAAGGCCGTAATTCGCGCCACCGCCGATAGCGCCATCATTGTCGAAGGTGACTTGCAAAAGAAAATCGGGGCTCCGGTCAATCAAGGTGCAGAACTTTTCCAAATGGCATCCATCGAGAACATTTACGTCGAAGTGGATGTCAGTGAACTCGAAATTGGGAACATTCCACAAGACGGTGAAGGACTGCTAGCCATCAAGAGCCGTCCCGATTACGTTTACCGATTCAAGACGGAACGCATAAGCCCAACCGCCACGGTCAAGGACCAAGAAAACACCTTCCCCGTTCGCGGAGAATTTGTATACAAAATTCCAGGTTGGTTCCGCCCTGGCATGACTGGCATTGCAAAAATTTTCGCAGGACAAAAGACGCTTTGGTGGATTCTCTCGCACCAGGCCATCGATTACCTGAGACTCAAACTTTGGTGGTAACCTTTAAAACTTGATTTTATAGATTTGCGGCCAGAGTTTGCCGGTAATCCAGAAGTTTTTGCCATCGTAGGCGATACCGTTCAAGACATCGACACCGGGAAATTTTTCGCGAATCTCCCCCGTTTTTTTCGCAAAGTCAATATAGCGGAGCACCTTACCGCTTGGGAGTTCAATTTCGGCAATCAAGTCGGTCTGCCAGACATTTGCGTATAAAATATTCCCGACAACTTCAAGTTCGTTCAAAAGCTTTATGGAATAGCGGCCGTCAGTTACTTTAATGATTCCCGATATACCAAAGCCGCCCGGCGCAATTTGCAGAAGTTCATCGGAGCCGTTGCTCATCAAGAGTTGGTCACGCCAAAGCGTAAGCCCCCAACCTTCGGTCGGGATGCGGAACTCACCCTTCTTTTTAAACGGCTTGCGCGAGTAGATAAAGGCCTTGTGCGATTTCCACGTGAGGTAATAAACTTCATCGCCAAGCACTACGGAACCTTCGCCAAAATAGCGCTCCTCGATGCGGGCAGAATCCAAAATTTTTCCGTCGAGCGTGCGGCGGTACAGTCCAGATTTTCCGTACAGCCCAGTCGTTTCAATCATGTCCTTGCCGTCAAACGAGAGTCCCTGCGTAAAATGCGACTGTTCGTGCGGAACAGAATCGAGAATCGTAGGCTCAACGCGAGGAGCTTCGGCTTTTGCAAAAGACGAGAGAGCAAAGACGAGAAAAGCACAAAAAGATAAACTTCTAAACATATCGTAAAATTACTAAATTGGCGTCCTACGGACGCATTTAGTTCGGCTCGGACATGTCAAAACATAAATGTTTTGCCGCGTCTCTCGCCTTTTACTAAATTTGGCGGCATGGGTGAAATCAGAACTCCTGCCAAAGTGAAAATCATCGTCGGCATTCTTGCCAAAGATGCCAAGTCCGTAGAGGCGGTCCGCGGAGTGCTCAAGTCGCGTTTCGGCGAAGAAGACCTGAACCTGGAACCGTTCCCGTTCACGTTCACCAACTACTACAAAGAAGAAATTGGCGAAGCACCGGTACGCGCGTTCTTTAGCTACGAGAATCTCGTGGACCGCGAAACGATTGTCGACATCAAGCTTTGGACAAACGATATTGAACTCGAAATTGCAAAGGAAAACGGGACTCCGGGGCTGCGCCCTGTAAATCTCGATCCGGGCTACATGACGCTTGGGCAGTTCTTTTTGGCAACGACCAAGGACCAGCGCCAGCGCGTTTATATGCAGCGCGGGATTTTCGTGGAGCCAACGCTATACTTCCAGGATGGGCATTTCCACGCTTTTGACTGGACGTATCGCGACTACCAGAGTGAAAATTACATCAAGTATCTCGAAGAGGTGCGCAAGCGCCTCGCCTACCAAATGACGACGGGAAAACCGTATAGTCAAAGAAACAAGAAATAAATTATGAAAGCTGGTATTTTTACAATTCTCCTTCTCTGCTGTTCCAACATCTTTATGACATTCGCTTGGTACGGCAACCTCAAGCTCAAAGAAATGCACATCAGCACCGACTGGCCGCTGATTCTCGTGATTCTCGCCTCGTGGGGCATTGCGCTCCTGGAGTACAGTTTCATGATTCCCGCAAACAACATCGGGAGCCGCATCAACGGCGGGCCATTCAGCCTGATGCAGTTGAAAATCATCCAGGAAGCGATTTCGCTTACGGTGTTCACAACGATTGCGGTCACGGTATTCCATACAGAAACGCTCCAGTGGAATCACATCGTCGCGTTCTTGCTCATTATCGCGGCTGTATTTTTTGCCTTTTTAAAATAACTTATTCGAAGATGCCCTCCCGGAACGGAGTCCGGGATGACAGCTTAGCATGTATGATAAAAAAAGTCCGCGCATCTCGAAGATGGCGGACTTTTTTGTGTTCTTTGTAGAGTTCTTTATTCAGCGGAGCTGGAAGAAGATTCGTCCTTGTAGACGTACGGGCAAAGCTTTTCAGCATCGGTAAGCCCATTGCTGTACACCGTAAGTGAGCCCACAGGATCAGACCATTCCGACACATCCGTGTTTTTGTTCGAGTCTTTCCAAATAGTACGCACCTGACCAAACGAACTACAAAGTTTTTCCTTGTCTGTAAACTTCATTGTCACTGAAGTCTTATCCACGGTAATCGTATCCATTTTCTCTGGAGCAGAGCCTCCCCAACGGAATTCATACTTCAGGGATTCCGTATAGCTAGAAGAGACCATCGCCTCATTCGGGAAGTTCTTATCCACCACAAGCATCATTTCGAAGCCACCTGCAACCTTGTAAACAGACGCCTTTAACGTCGGTGTTACAAAATTGTATTCCGTACTATACTTCGTCTCGGTGGTCACTTCAACAGGGTCGGTCCATTCTGACTTTTTGTCCCCGTTTTTAGCGGAAACTCGGAACGACATTCCACGGAATTTGGCACCATCCAAATTAAACAACTTAACATCCACCGCGGATTCTCCGAGGTCCTTCCAGCCTACCGGATTTTTCATATCCAGAGACTGCACCATAAATCCCGATTCATTACAGGTACTAGTCCTCTTGTAATCCCACGAAAGTCGCCACACGCTCGGAGCAATTCGCATAGCCTTAAGATTCGTCGGAGCGGCCGGCACGCAACTGCTCTTGCCCCCACCCGAAGGCGTTCCTGTAGAAGCCGTTTTCACAACGGCATCCGGCATCTTGATTTTATCGGAATACGTAGAGACCTTACCTTCGTAAACGGCGGCCACGCGAATGTACTTGCCCGCAGCGGCAGTATCAATAACCGTTTCGAGAGCGGTTCTATCGTCGATGGTCAAGAACTTTTCCCAAGCGTTCTTGGATTCGATAAAGCGCTGCAACACATAGCTGTCCTTATCGCCAGAATAGGTCCAAGAGACAAGCCAGAGGTTTTCGCCAAGCGTATCGGTGATGGCGAAGTTGGTCGGAACGCCGAGATCTGCATCAGTAGCCGTAGACACGGACGTCGAACCGTTCTCGTTGATCTGCAAGCGGTTGCTGCCGTCGGACCTACCGCAATCATCAATTGCGACCACGCGATAATACTTACCGACCTTGCTCTTGCCCTGGAGCTTGTACAAAGTCACTTCGGCATTTGTAGTACCTTCGCTCTTCCAATCCGTATTCGTTGCATCAAGATCCAAGTATTCAATCCTAAAGCCCGTTTCAGGACGATCAGAATTGCGGGTATATTCCCACGAGAAAGTCCAAGACGTATCGCTATCGTTAGCGACGTTAAACTTTGTCGGGGTTGCAAGCGATTCCTTCACCGTTTTGCAAGCACTGACATCCACGGACGAAGACGAACTATCCCCTTTCGATGAACTCGTGAATTCAAAAAAATCATCTTCCGGCGAGGAAGAATTGGTGCAAGCGCCCATAGTTGCGGCGAGCGCCATCGATGCTGTCAATTTGAAAAGTCTCACATTTTTCATAAGACACTCCATCTGGAAAATTTCTTTTTACATATAAATATATTTAATTTCTTTCGAAAAGCATACGAAAACCGCATTTTTATATAAAATGCGGCATGAAATGTGCGAAAAAACACGCAAAAACGGGGATTTTTAGAGGTGTCGGCTCTAAGCCGCGCCCCTTAAAACATCACGCGATACGGAATCTGCTTGTCGAAGCGGCGGCCCTTGAGGTCGTGATAGCCCTTTTGGGGCATTTCACCACTGCGAAGAATGCGATTTGCGCCGGAATTCGGTCGGAGATTACCAGGAATCGACACCTTCGACGTGTCCGCAGCCTCGCCAAATTTGATGTTACCGACAAGCGTTTCGCCACCGAGGCCTTCTGCAGTGAGGTAGAAGTCCTGAACACCCTTCAGTTTCGGCAAGTTCGAACATTGCACGTCAGTCCACTTGGAATCGCCTGCGGTCGGCAATTCGCATTTAGAAATCACATCGCCTTTTTTGCTTTCGGAGCGGAGCGAGAGCGTGCCGCCCGCGCTGTTTTTCACCTGAACGCTGACGCCCGCACCCACGATAGAGTCGGTAATCACGTTCTCGAAAATCGCGTAACCTCCGTCTTTAATCGCAAATTCATCGTTATCGGTAAGTCGCACGCGAATGCCGTTATCAAAGCCATTTGCCGGAATCGTATCGCGAATGATGCGCAAAAAATCGAGACGGTCTAGTTCTGCGTAATGCTTGCCCTTCGTAATCTCGATGAAGTTCGAGCCTCGCTTGAGCTTTGTCGGGATGTACACAACAGACTTTTCGGGGAACTCGCTCCAAGCACCCGTCAGCGGGAGCTGCACTTCTTGCGTTTTGCCGTTGATGTCCACAAAATGCGAGCTGCCATTTGCACCGTCCTCAGTCCAGTTGTTGTCGTAACGGTAACGAATAAGGTAATCGCCTGCCTGCGGGATAATCATCGGCAAGCGAATCTTGCTGTCATCGTAATTGATGTAAGCGCAGAATTCCCCGTTCGAAGCCTTGGAGCTGCTCGAGATATCGACATGCGTGAGGATGCCGTGTTCCGCCTCGGCGCTCAAGTAACGGCCCATAAACGGTTGACCAAGTTCGGGCCAGTTATCTTCGGTCCAAATGATATCACGCACTTGTATGTAAGAATTACCGTCATCATTTTTATCGTAATAGTGATTCACAAAGCGTTGGCGGTTCACATCTTCGAAAGCTTCACCGCCCGCGGGCCCGTAGTAGCGTCCGTAACGGCTGAGGAGAATCGTACCACCGCCATTCAAGAGAGCCTTGCCGCTGCGGTCTACATAGCCACCATCAATGCGGTTAGAACGCCCGACCGTTGTCTTGTAAGAGTTGTTTTCGAGATCAGCGCCTTTTTTGCAGCAGTTGTCCCAAGCGGTAAAGAGGAAGTACTTTCCGTTGTGTTCAATGAGGCTTGCGCCTTCGACGCCTGCGCCACCGCGGTTTGCGATGTTCTGCATTTTTGCGCCGTCTTTCACCTTGCCCGTTTTTTCGTCCAATTCGAGAATATGGATGCCCGTGCCCCAAGAGCCAAAAGCCATCCAAACTTTTCCGTCAAGATCTTTGAGCACCGCCGCGTCAATCGCGTTGTACGAATCGCTCTTAACCGTGTGAATCACTTCGCCTTGGTCCGTCCAGCCGTAGCCTGGCTTTGTCGGGTCGATTTCCTTACTCGACATGAAGCCCATGCCCGACGAGCGGATGCCCATTTCGGAACCGCAATAGTACATGCGGTATTCCCCGCCGATATAATGAATATCCGGCGCCCAGATGTCAATCATGTTCGGAGCGTATTTATAAAGCCACTTCGAAAATTCAGGCATGGCGGGCTCGCCATTTTTCCAGTTCAACGCGTCTTCGGAAAACTGCATAAGCATGTGGTTGTCCGTTGTCGCAAGCGCATAGCCATCCTCGTAGCGGATAATATCCGGATCATGGCCCGCCCAGCGAGTTTCCTTGGCGTACCAGTCGGCAGCAAAAGCAGTCTCAATCGAGAGGCCAGCGAGAACAAATGCAATGGTGGAAATTTTAGAACAACGAATCATACGACTCCTTTAACCACACACCAGCATACACTATTTAATTTAAATTCCGAAAGGATTTTTCGGTACAATTTATTTGCAAAAAATCACTTCACTTTTACAACGTATCGGCCTTTGGGAAGGTTATTAAATTCGATATCGGTACCGTAAGCTTTTTTATGAGAGACAATTTGTCCCATCGGATTCAAGAGGTAAGCCTGATGAACGCCAGCATTATCGAAGTGTACGCGGTAACCGTTAGGAATTTGTGTCACCGAGTAGTTCAATGTCGGACGGACAGCCGGGAGCGCCACGGAGGATTCGCTCGAACTGCTCACGACAATTTCGCTGGAGCTAGATTCCGCAACAGCACTGCTAGAACTTGATTCCGGCAAGGGGGCACTCTTGAAGAGAATGTTTCCGACAATCGCTTCGCCAGAGACGCCCGAAGCGGTCAAATAAAAGTCCTTGATGCCCGTTTTGCTTTTGAGCGTTCCGCAGTTTGCCTCAGACCAGCCATTGGCTGCAGCCTTAGCCGTTGAAAGGTCGCACTCAGCAAGGACGGTTCCGTTCTTTGCGCCATCGCGAATGGCGAGCTTGCCTGCGGCAGCATTTTTCACTTGTACAGAAACTTCGTCACTCTTGATGGAATCCGTCACGACGTTTTCAAAAATGGCGTAACCGCCGTCCTTGATGGCAAATTCATCTTTGTCCGTAAGGCGCACGCGGATACCGTTGTCAAAGCCGTTCGCCGGAATCGTATCGCGAATCACGCGCAAGAAGTCGATACGGTCCAGTTCCGAGAAGAATCCGTTCGGTTGCGGTTCAATTTCGATGAAGTTGCCACCGCGTTTGAGCGTTGCCGGAATCATCTTCACAGACTTCTCCGGGAACGTGCCCCAAGAACCTGTCGGCGGGAGCGTCACGGTTTGAGACTTGCCATTGACAGTGACTTTGTGCGTAGCATCGCCTTCGCCGCCATTTGCATAGCGGTAACGCAATAAGTACTCGCCCGCCTGCATGATGTTCATCGGCAAACGAATCTTGGAACCAGCCGTATTGATATAAGCGAGATATTCGCCGTTCGAAGCGGTATTGCTGCGGGTAATCGCAAGGTCGCCCGAAACAGCACGCGTCAAAACGCCGTGTTCCACTTCGGCACTTAAATAACGTCCGAGGAAGGGCTGTCCCATTTCGGCCCAGTTGTCATCCGTAAAGACCACATCGCGAATATGGATGTGGTTGTACTTGTCTCCGTTTAAATCGTAGTAGTGGTGCACAAAACGCACGCGGTTCAAGTCTTGGAAAGCTTCGCCGCCGCCCGGGCCGACGTATCGACCATAGCGTTCCATAAGAATTGTACCGCCACCATTAGCCATATCGTAACCCGCGCGGTCCTTGTACGGACCGGTTACTTTATCAGCACGACCGTAAGCAGTCTTGTACGTTGTCTGTTCAATATTTGCGCCCTGCTGGCAGCAGATATCCCATGCGGTAAACAAAAAATACTGACCGCCATGTTCAATCAAGCTCGGACCTTCTTCGGCACCACCGCTTGCCTTGCTTGTACGGCGAGCAATGTTATAGACGGTCTTGTCGTCACTGGCCTGATAGCCCGTCTTTGCATCCAACTTAATCAACTGAATTCCAAGACCAAACGAGCCAAACGCCATCCAATAATAGCCTTCGGTATCACGAACGACATCGGCGTCAATTGCATTGTACTTGTCCGATGCCACCGTATGGAAAACGTGGCCATGGTCCGTCCAGCCATAATCCGTCGTGCCAGGCACAATCGACTTTGTGGACTGATAGCCAATGGCAGACGTGCGCTTGCCGAAAACGGAAACGCAGTAATACACGCGGTATTCGCCGTTCATGTAATAAATGTCAGGCGCCCAAATGCCTTCGGTTGTAGGCGCATACGTGTAAGCCCACTGCGGAATTTTACTCACCGTTGACTTGTGGTCACGCCACGTGTAGGCATCTTCGGATGTCCACAGTTGCAAATTATTGTTTGTGCTCATGAGGGCGTAACCGTCTTCAAAGCGCACCAAGCTCGGGTCATGACCCGGCTGCAAGTTGTCCTTGGCGTACCAATCGGCAGCCGATACAGCAGAGACGCCAAAAGCGCCAATCGTTGCGAGAGTCGCGCTGTTCACAAGATTCGCAAAATTCAAAACCTTCATTTCCATACTCCTTAAAAATTCACTGGATCCTTCGACTCCACTACGTTTCGCTCAGGATGACACAGTAGCATTACCTTACCATAACCATTGCGGTGGTGTGGGCGGTGCGAACAAAGTACATTCCCGAACGAACGGAACGCACTTGGATTTCACGACCATAGCCACGACGCACAACAACACCATTCACATCAAGCAAAGCCCAAGATGCATCCATGCCCAAACGAATTACGCGAGCGTTAGCATCGTAGTGAACCTGTTGCAAAGCCGGCGCATTCAAAATACCGCGTGCAATCCCCGTCGTCCCACCATTGCCGGAGTCCGTCGGCGGTTCCACTTTTGGAAGTTCCGCTTTTGCGAATTGCACTTTCTGGTTATCCGTTCCCGTACGAACCCACGTGATGACCGGCATCCCGGCTTCCTTCGAAATGTTCAGCACATCGCCGAGGTAATCGCTATCGTAATCCGCAAACAAGAAGTACCCCTTCTTTGCCGATGCATTTTCAATGCGAATTTCACAAGCAGTCTCAGAAGTTTTCACCGTATCCAACAACGTCTTGGGCGGGCAATAGTAGCGGCCCGTTGCAAAATTCTTGAGCGTGTAATAACGCGCCGAATCGCCATGCGCAAGCACCCAAAGTTGCGCTTCGTTCTTTTCATCCGCAGTTTGCTGCACCACAATGCCATCGCTATCTTCGAGAGCCAAATTGCTGTGCGAAACCGTCAAGCGGTAACCGCCCTCTTCGAGAAGCGCATTGTTGACCGAATCCACGCCATCCGTATGCTTAATTTTCTGGATTAAGCCATCGCGGTCGTAATAGAGGTAATCGATATTCACGGAACGGCGGTACGTCCAACCACCCGGAGAATTTGCTCCATGGTACATGAAATACCAATGTCCGAGATACTTGAAAATTGCCTGATGGTTCGTCTCGGAATTTTCCATTTTATCGTTGATAACGCCTTTTTGCGTCCACGGTCCGTTCAGGCTCGGAGCCATGGAATAATTCGTCGTCGAGGGGTAACCCGAAGCATAGCTGAAGTAATAATTGCCACGGAAATAGTGCATCCACGGGGCTTCGAAAAAGTCCTTGATCTTGATATCTTCAGGCGTGCTTGCAAGCTCAATCATATTTTCCTTGAGCTTCACGCGGCGGCCCGCATTCCACGAGCCCCAATACATCCAGATGTCGTCACCATCGTAGAAAATCGCAGGGTCGATGTTCAATTTCACGTCATTCGGCGTATTGTCGGTGATAAGCGCCTGCCCAATGGCGTCTTTCCACGGTCCAGACGGATGATCCGCGACGGCAACGCCAATCGCAAATCCTTCACTTCCATTTTCCTTGATGGTCCCGTGATGGACGGCCACGTACCAGTAAAACTTGCCATTTCGGTATTCGCAGTGGCCTGCAAAAGCGCTCGCATTCGCCCATTTGAACGTTTTCACGCTCAAAACCGCCCCGTAATCGTGATAATGTTCCATATCGTCGGTCACGAGTACATGCCAGTCGTTCATGATGAAGGCTTTATTGTTATTGCCCTGCGGCCCCTGTTCGTCGTGACCCGCAAAAATAAAGAGCGAGTCGTTATGCACGAGGGCAGCCGCATCCGCAAAATAAAAGTCCGTCGTCAACGGATTTGCGGCAAAAGCCGATTGCGCCCCAAAAGTGCCAAATAGGCAAAAGAGGCCAAAAAAGGCCCATTCCAACGTCGTAAAAAATCCAGAACCCCTAGTCCTCATAAACATCTCCAAATCCACACCAACAACTTTCTTAAATATATATCAAAAATTATAAAAAGTCCACATATTTATTTATGACAATGCATATTATCTAGAGATAAAACAGAAAATAATCCACATTTCAATGAATTAAAAGTCAACAGTTTAAACAATCAGCAATAGCCATATAATACAAAACGTATCATTTAGGTTTTACGCAGTTTATTCACGTGAAATTATTCATTTATTTGAAACATTTTTCTAATATAAAACGCACCCAAATTAATTATATTTTATGTTGGGCAAGTTTGATTAGGAGAGTGGATTATGAAAAGATCTTTGTTGGTCGCACTATGCGCCGCATCTGTCGTTTACGCAGGTTCCTTCGAAACTTGGGATGCAGCCAAAATTTATGAAGAATTCCTTCCAAACTTTCAAATCCATACAGGTCTCGGCAATGGACTCGAAACAGAAGGCTACTGGTATTCTTACAACGATAACAACAACTTGGGAACATCTAAAATCGCTTGGCCCGCACAGATAGATGCATACGACAACATCAACCAAACTTTAGAGCCCGTCATCGAGGAATGCAAAGGCCTTGCTGGCACAGCGTTTCTAGACAAAGGATCTTATGAACACGATCCGTATGTCGGTGTGGGCTTCAATGTTGTCGGCGAAACCTCAGAAACAAACCCAGCGCCAGATATTGGTGATGCATCAGCCTGGGGCGGGCTCTGCGTGACCTACATGTCAGACACAGATATAGCCTTGGAACTCGGTCTTGGTGAAACCGTCGATTCAACGATCAATTATGCGAATCCAGCGGTAACGCTCCCTGCCGCAAAAGCTCCAAACATTCTATCGCCCAACGGAAAATACGGAAACAAAGTCGTCGTCAACTGGTCCGACTTTAAACAGCCTTCATGGTACGATGGAGCCGTTAAAATCGACGGCGAGACGGCAGCAAAACAGCTTGCCGCCGTACACTTTAAAATTCAGGCGGAACCAGGCGAATACAATTTCAACATCTGCGCCATCGGCCCGAAAAACGGAACATGCCCAGAAAAATGCGGAACACCAAGTGCAGGGATTCAAATTGCTCGCGGGACATCCGCAGTCAAAGCAATTTTGAACGGACGCACGCTTGGATTCACGGGAATCAAGTCCACCGCAACAGCTGAAGTGATGAATTCTCTTGGGCAAGTCGTGATGAAGGGTGCCATTAACAACGCAGCCACGCTTAACCTTACATCGCTTAACGCAGGCATTTACATGGTGCGTGTGAGCGGGAAAAACGTGAATTTTGCAAAGAAAATAGTACTGAGGTAACGCAAAATATGAAAAAAATTACGTTAGCAGCACTTTGTGCTGCAACATCAACTTTTGCAGGACCGTTTATCACATGGAACGGAGCCGATGAATATGCTAACGACCAAGTTCAAACAGGACTTGGCAACGAAACAGAAACGAGCGGATTCTGGTTCTCCTACGGAGACGATGGTGATGGAGGTGCGTCAGCAGTCCGTTGGGACGTCTATACAGATCCTCTACCACCACATGTACTCGAACCCATCGTTTTGGAGTGCAAAGGGCTGTGCGGAACAGCTATGCTCAGCAAAGGCACATTAACCTACACACCTTTCATAGGTTTAGGCTTCAGTGTTGTCGGACAAATTTCATATGAAGATTTTTCCTATGCCACAGGCGACGCCTCTTCTTGGGGCGGACTCTGCGTAACTTACACTTCCGACGCAGACATACAACTTGAACTCGGCCTTGGTAAAGCAACCGATTCCACAATCAATTACGCAAATCCGGCTGTCAATCTCCCCGCCTCCAAGGCTAGCAACAGAATGGTTTTCAGTTGGTCCGATTTTAAGCAACCTTCGTCATACGACGGGGCCGTCAAAATCGAAGGTGAAGCCGCAGCAAAGCAACTCGCCATGGTCAAATTCAAGATACAGGCAGAGGACGGCGATTACCATTTTAACATTTGCGCGGTCGGCCCGAAAGACGGGACATGCCCGGAACAATGCGGAACGCCAAGTGCAGGGATTCAAATTGCTCGCGGGACATCCGCAGTCAAAGCAATTTTGAACGGGCGCACGCTTGGATTCACGGGAATCAAGTCCACAGCCACCATCGAAGTTTTGAATTCTCTTGGGCAAGTCGTGATGAAGGGCTCCATTAACAACGCCACGAATAACGCGGCAACGCTTAACCTCGCCGCGCTCAATGCGGGTATTTATATGGTGCGCGTGAGCGGGAAAAACGTCCATTTTGCAAAGAAGATTGTACTGAGGTAAAGCTATACAAGATGGATATTCCCGGTCATCCCCGTCAAGCGAGGACAGGCGCCGGGAATGACATGCAAGGGTATCAAGCGAGAGGTCACTTGTGAACTCGCATTTGATACCCGCAGCAGTCAAGCCACGAAGTGGAATGACATGAAAGGTTAGACAGTCCGGGGTGACTCAGGAGGCTACGATGAAAAAGATTACGTTAGCAGCACTTTGCGCAGCATCGGCAACTTTCGCAGGGCCGTTCGAAACATGGAACGGAGCCGACGGAGTCCCCGCTGTAGAAACCGGACTAGGCAACGAAACCAATACTTACGGATTATGGTACGATTTTAATGATTCCTTCAATGGCGGGGAATCAAAAATCGTTTATCCAGTTCAACCATGTCACGAATATTATTCATGCGAACCTCATTTTATGGATGCAGTTATTGCGGATTGCGAAGG
>Ga0326513_10002635_pt1 | contig 13198 bp, 8 predicted proteins | sample 2_2465_0518_D_FD_203654 | JGI IMG/M metagenome (GOLD analysis project Ga0326513, IMG submission 203654) | Bovine rumen microbial communities from UC Davis, California, United States - 2_2465_0518 | ecosystem: Host-associated > Mammals > Digestive system > Stomach > Rumen | place: USA: California...
TTCCTACGCCAAGATCAAGCAGATCCAGCTGGGCTATACCCTCCCGCAGAGCTTCACCCGCAAGTTCAAGGTGGACAACCTGCGCATCTACGGTTCCCTGGATGACTGGTTCACCTTCTCCAAGTATCCCGGATTCGATCCTGAAATCACAGGTACCGGCAGTTCCCTCGGCGTGGACAAGGGTTCCTATCCGACCGCCAAGAAGATCGTCGTCGGCGTAAACATCACCTTCTAATCTTGTCTGCCTTATGAAAACAAGAAATATCATTCTGACCATTGTGGCAGCCGTATCCGCTTTTGCTGTCGTTTCCTGCTCCAAGATGCTGGACATCCCGCAGAAGGGAGTCCTGGACTACAATACCTATTACAATACGGACGACCAGATCCTTTCCGCCGATGTGGCGATGTATCTGGAGGTCCGCGGCTGGGAGTACAACGTGAAGCTCTGCAAGGCCATGCTCACCGACGATTTCTGGGCCGGCGGCTCGATGCGCGGTGACAACCACAACCTGGAACACCTGAACGAGTTCACCTTCGATGCCGAAGAGGACTATGTGCAGAGCATGTTCACCACCTATTACACCCTCATCTACAAGGCCAACGTCATCCTGGGCCATGTGAGTGAGGAGGGTGCCACCGACATGGCGAAGATGGCCCGTGCCGAAGCCAAGGTGTTCCGCGCCTTCGCCTACTTCGACCTCAAGACCATGTGGGGCAACCCGCCGCTGGTGGACCACGAGCTTTCCCCTTCGGAGTACAACGTGCCCAACGGTACCGACGAGGAACTCTGGGGCTTGATGGAAAAAGACCTGACCGAGGCCATTGCTTCCAACGCCCTCGCCCAGAAGACCGGTGTCGACGACACGGCTACCTGGCGTGTCACCAAGCAGTTCGCCCAGGCTTTGCTGGGTAAGGTCTATCTCTGGCAGGGCAAGTATGCCGAAGCCGCCAAGATGTTTGACGAGGTGGTGAATTCCGGCAAGTATCGCCTGATGGACGACTACAGCCTCATCCACCGTGCCTCCCACAAGCACAACTGCGAGAGCGTCTTCGAGAGCAACCGTGTCCACGACGACAACAACTCCTTCCAGAACATCAGCATGTACGCTCTCATGACCAACTGGCGCATGGACAAGATGAACTGGCCGGCCGACACCCCGATCATGAATACCGGCTGGGGCTTCCGCGTGCCGACCAAGAGCCTGTACGACGACTTCGTGAAGGACGAGGGCGAGAACGGCTACCGTCTGAACGAGTCACTGAAGACCCTCGACCAGCTGAACAGCGAACTGGGCATCACCCTCAAGAGCCCGGTGATCGGTGAAGGTTACTTCATGTGGAAACTCCGCATCCTGGCCGAGGAGCGCGGCATGGGCAATGACTTTGTGTACATGGCCAACACCCTCTGGATGCGCTACGCCGAAGTCCTCCTCTGCGGTGCGGAAGCGCACTTCATGGCCGGCAACCAGAGCAAGGCTGCCGACTATGTGAACCAGGTCCGTCGCCGTGCCCATCTCGATAACAAGGGCAGCGTGACCCTGGACGACATCAAGCTGGAGAAGCGTCTGGAGCTCTTCGGCGAAGGAACTCGCATGCAGGACCTCCTCCGTTGGGGCGAGGGATCCAAGATGGCCAAGAACGGCGACGTCTATCCTGAACTGCAGGTGAACGGCCAGGTCAAATACATCAACTGCGGCAATCCTTCCTATGGTTTCCGGGATGGCAAGAATGACCGCCTTCCGTATCCTGCCACGGAAATCCGCCTGAATTCCGAAATCCAGCAGAACCCGGGTTATTAATCGTCAAAAATCGAAATCGTTATGAAAAAGAGTATATTTTTGATGGCCTGCATGGTCCTTGGACTTACCGCCTGCTACAAGTCGGTCCTGGACCCGCTTTCCGGCGTGTTCCCGGCTCCGAACCAGGTCGAATTCACCAACGGGACCTGCGATGCTTCCAAAGTGGAAGGCAAGCGCTATTTTGAACTGACCCTGACCGAGGGCGGCACGACCTTCAAGGCCACGCTCGTCGGCAACCAGTATTACCTGACGTCCAACGCCTATACGGAGGCCGAGGAGGCGGATGCGAAGAACGGCAATTTCGTCCTTGGAAAGACCACCGTGAACGGGGGCCAGGTCAAGACCGGCACCATCACCATCGGCCAGAACGGGGATGACTATACGCTCAAGGCGGTTCTCTTCCTCGCCGACGGAACACCCTACAAGTTCACCTGGAAGGGCGCCCTGCATTTTGATCCGGATCCGGAACCGGTCGTCCTGAGCGAGCTGCTCCTCGCCCAGGCCAATGCCAACGGCACTGTGACCGTGAAACTGGGCACCGCCGGAATGGGTATCGACGGCACGGGTACGCCTACCGGTGACGGCTATGCCCTGACGGCCGACATCTACAGTGCCGACGGCTTCCTGCATGAAGGCGTCTATACCGCCGCGACCGGCGACACCGTGGGCGAGGGCCAGTTTGCTCCCGGCTTTGAGTACGACGCCAGTTCCTGGGGTATGGGCATCTTCCACTGGGGCACCTGCTGGTGGACCGGTGGTGTCGCCACCCACATCACTTCCGGTGAGATCACCGTCGAAAAGAAGGGCGCCAAGTTCGTGATTACCTGGGGTAGCGAGGCTACCTATCCCGACTGGGCGGTCTTCGAGGGCGCCATCGAGGCCCTGTCCCCGTCCGCCGCTCCTACGCCCGATTATTCCTACACGGACGAACTGGGAAATGCCGTCGACGAGACCTTCGCCCCCGTTTCCGGCGTGACGACCCACAACCTTACCCTCAAGAACAAGGCCGGCGAAGACGTGGCTTGGTTCCAGCTGGTCCTGACGGAGGGTGTCTCCGACTATTCCGGCGACTATGTCTGCAAGGAATATGCGCACGAGGACCATACCTTCGGCAACGGCTATGACTTGAGCGCGTGGGGTATGGGCATCGGCGGTACCCGCTATCTGGCCGCCGACGGCAGCGTCGTCCTGGTCAATCCGGGTGAGACGCTCAGCATCGCCAAACTCGGCGACGACATCTATGAGGTCAGTGGCAAGGGCTTTGATTTCATCTTCGGTAACGGCGGCGGCGCCGGTGGCGAGACTCCGGAATATACCATTACGGACGAGCTGGCCGATGCCGTCGACGAGACCTTCGCCCCTGTTTCCGGCGTGAAGACCCATAACCTGACCCTCAAGAATGCGGCCGGTGAGGATACCGCCTGGTTCCAGCTGGTCCTGAAGGAAGGCGACTCCGATTTCTCCGGCGAGTATGTCTGCAAGGAATACGCGCACGAGGACCACACCTTCGGCAATGGTTACGACCTGAGCGCGTGGGGCATGGGCGTAGGCGGTACCCGCTATGTGGGTGCCGACGGCGCCGTCGTCCTGGTCAATCCCGGTGAAACCCTGACCGTGACCCAGGTAGGGGACGGAGTCTACAAGTTTGTCGGTTCGACGGGCTACCAGTTCGTCGGTTCATTCGAATGATGAAGTGATGAAGCGCGGACTTTTCTTCATTGCTGCGGCACTGGGGATGCTCATCCCCGGTGCCTGCGGCAAGGACAACCCGGAAAAGGAGGTGGAGCAGGTGGACCTGAAAGAACTTCTTTTTGCCAATTCGGAGATCAAGAGGGGCCTTTCCATCCAGAGCACGGCCATGAAGCGGCAGATGAAGTACAACGTCTATCTTCCGCCCAAGTTCGATGCGGAGAAAGCGTATCCCATCCTCTACCTGCTGCATGGGGCCGGTGACACCCAGGACGCCTGGCTGGACCAGGGGAACGCCCAGGCCATCGCCGACAAATACATCAAGAACGACGGCGGTACGCCGATGATCATCGTGATGCCCGATGCCCAGCTGACCTTCTATATGGGTGATTTCGAGACCTATTTCCACGAAGAGCTGATGCCCGCCGTGGAAAAAAGGTATAAGTTTTCCGGAAAACGGGCCGTGGCCGGTCTGTCCATGGGCGGTTACGGCACGCTCTATCACGCGCTGAAGTACCCGGGCAAGTTCACGTACGGTTATGCGATGAGTCCGGCCGTCGCCGACTGGTTCGCCTCCTTCGTGGACGCTCAGGCGGACAAGAAGGTGTTCCCGGCCTTGACCATCGAAGTCGGGAACCAGGATACGACCGTCGATAATGCGGCCGCCAAGACCCTGGCGAATGACCTGATTTCCAAGGGCCTGACCGTGGAATGGATCGCCCGTGACGGAATCCATTACTGGAATTTCTGGCAGGAATGCCTGCCCAAGGCGCTGCAGAAAGCCGGCGATTCTTTCAAATAAGTTTTAATCCCAAATCTTATGAAACGAATCCTTTCCATCCTTGCCCTTTTCCTGGCCATGACTTCGTTGCAGGCCCAGGAACTGGCGAACTTCAACTTCGGAGGTCGCCAGCGTCCCGTCATCTCCCCGGAGATCCAGAATGACAGCGTCACCTTCCGCCTGAAGGCTGACTATGCTACCATCGTGAAACTCAGCGGTTCCTGGATGCCTAATCCCTATGGCGGCACCATCGACATGTTCCGCGGTGAGAACAACGTGTGGGAAGTGAAGATTCCGCTCCCGGAGCCGGAAATCTACACCTACAATTTCGTCGTGGACGGCGTCGCGGTGAACGACCCCCAGAACGTGTACGTCCAGCGTGACGGCACCCGTTTTCTCCCGATGCTCATCGTTCCCGGCGAGCGCACCGAGAACTACGGTGAGGCCAACCAGCACGGCACAGTGAGCCATCCCTGGTATCACAGCAACATCCTGGGCATGGATCGCCGCCTGACCGTTTACACCCCGTATGGCTATGAGAACAACCCCAAGAAGAAGTATCCGGTCCTTTACCTCCTTCACGGCGCCGGTGGTGACGAGGAAGCCTGGATCTCCATGGGCCGTACCGCCCAGATCCTGGACAACCTCATCGAAAAGGGTCTTGCCGAGCCGATGATCGTCGTCATGCCGAACGGCAACGCCAACCAGGCGGCCGCCCGCACCCTCGGCATCCCCGAGAAGCAGATGCAGATGCGGTATGACCGCGAAGCCCTTGCCCAGATGCCCGAGGCCGAGCGCAACAAGCTCATGAACGGCTATGTGATGAGCCTTTGCGAGGAGATCGTTCCGTTCATCGAGAAGAACTTCCGCGCCATCGCGAAGCCGGCTTCCCGCGCGATCGCCGGTCTGTCCATGGGCGGCGGTCACACCATCTCCGCCTCCAACATGTATCCGGAATTGTTCGACTACATCTGCCCGCTTTCCGCGGCCGGTTCCGCCACGCCTGAGCAGGTCGCTACCCTCAAGAAGGCCGGCGTGAAGCTCTACTTCCTTGCCTGCGGCAACACCGACTTCCTCTTCGAAGGCTCCAAGACCCTGGACAAGACCCTCACCGAGCAGGGCCTCGACCATGTGTTCTTCGTCTCCGAGGGCGGCCACACATGGGCCAACTGGCGCCTGTACCTGAACACCTTCGCCCGGAAGCTCTTCAAGTAGCTTTCCGCATCCGCGATCTCTCAAGGAAACTGACATGAGAAGATGGGCAGTCATCCTGCTTGCATGGGGATACTCCCTGGCGCTTTCCGCCCAGGAGTATCCCTTCCAGGATACGAAGCTCTCCGAGGAGGAGCGGCTGGACAACGCCGTATCCCTGATGACCGTCGATGAGAAGATTATGACCATCGTCGGCCAGGGTGTCCAGCGTCTCGGCATCGCCGGTCCCGGTGCGACCGAGGCCATCCACGGCATCGTGCGCGGCGGGGACGCCGAACTGAGGAACCTCGGGAACGCCGGCCAGTTCGGCAACTGGCCCGGCCGCCCGCAGCCGAAGTACCGCAACAGCACCGCCTTCCCGCAGGCGTACGGTATCGGTGAGACCTGGGACCGGGAAATGGCTCATATCGTCGGCGATGTGATGTCCTATGAGGCCCGCTTCTATTCCAAGGACAATCCCTGGAAATGCCTGGTCCTCTGGGCACCGAATGCCGACCTCGCCCGCGATCCCCGCTGGGGCCGCACCGAGGAGAGCTTCGGCGAGGACCCGTACCTCGTGGGCGAAATGGTCGCTGCCGAGGTGAAGGGCATCCAGGGCGACGATCCCACCTACTGGCGGGGTGCCGCGCTGATGAAGCACTTCCTTGCGAACAGTAACGAGGACAATCGGTACAAGACGGACTCCCGTTTTGACGAGGAGCAGTTCCGCGACTACTATTCCTACGGCTTCTGGAAGGGCGCCCGCGCGGGTGCCATGTCCCTGATGACCGCCTACAACGCCTACAACGGCATCCCTTGCATCGCCGCGCTGTTCATCAAGGAGATCCTGATCGACGAGTGGGGCATGAAGGGTACCATCGTGGATGATGCCGGCGCGCTCCGCTTCATGTATATGCCGGAGATGCACGGTTATGCCGCCGATATCAACGATGCGGTCAAAAAAGCCCTGGAGGCCGGTCTGAGCCGGTTCATCGACTCCAATTTCACCCAGGTGAAGGCCGCGTACGATGCGGGTTACCTCTCGGACGAGGTCATCAATGAGCGAACGAAGGCCAACCTCCGAACCATGCTCCGGCTCGGCCTGATGGACGCGGAATGCCCGTATGACGCGCAGGAATTCGGCTCTGAGGAAGATATTCCCTGGGAGCGCCAGGAATTCAAGGACAAGGCCCGGCTGGTGACCCAAAAGAGCGTCGTCCTCCTCAAGAACGAAGGCAATCTGCTTCCGTTGGACAAGTCCAAGGTCAAGAAGATCGCCGTCTTCGGCAACCGCGCCGAAAAGGTCCTCAAGGACTGGTACGGCGCCCTGCCGGCCTACCGCGTGAGCCCGCTCGACGGCATCAAGGCCAAGGTCGAAGGCACCGACGTGGAGGTGAAGTTCCAGCGCTGGGATACCGACGGTTCCGCCCAGGAACTGGCCAAATGGGCCGATGTGTGCATCGTATGCGTGGGCAACCATCCCGCCACGAGCCCGGACTGGGACCAGCAGAGCGTCCAGGCCCCCTGGGCCTACGGCACCGTGGCCGGTGACGGCCGCGAGGCCCTGGACCGCCGCAGCCTCCAACTGGAGACCGAGGACCTCATCAAGGTCGTCTGGCAGGCGAACCACAACACCGTGGTCACGCTGATCTCCAGCTTCCCGTTCGCGATCAACTGGACCGCGGAGAATGTCCCCGCCATCGTCCATATGACCCAGTGCAGCCAGGAAACGGGCAACGCCCTGGCCGATGTCCTGTTCGGCGACTACAATCCCGCCGGCCGGCTCACCCAGACCTGGGTGAAGGACATCCTGGACCTCCCGAACCTGCTGGACTACGACATCCGCCACGGCCGTACCTACATGTACGCCAAGGCGAAGCCCATCTTCCCGTTCGGCTTCGGCCTCAGCTACACCACCTTCAAGTACTCGCACCTGAAAGTCAGGAAGGACGGCGACAACTATGTGGTCAAGTTCGACCTCAAGAACACCGGTTCCCGCGACGGCGAGGAAGTGGTCCAGCTGTATGCCAAGTTCAAGAATGACGACGCTTCCAAGCGCCTCCGCGGCTTCGAACGCGTGGCCGTGAAGGCGGGGGAGACCGTCCCCGTGGAAATCGTGGTCCCGGCCGATGACCTGAAGCTCTGGGACAGCGAGAAGCACGCTTTCGCCTTCCGGAACAGCCGTGCAAAACTGATGGTCGGCGCCTCCTCGGAGGACATCCGGCTCAAGAAAAACGTAAAACTCTGATCAACGAAATGAAAAAAATCCTTATCGCAGCGGCCGCCCTTTGCATCGGCGTTTCCGCCTTTGCGCAGCAGGCTCTCTTCGGAGGCCCCAATGTGGAATCTCCCGTCATCAATGCCGACGGAACCGTCACCTTCCGTTACCAGGACCCCAAGGCGGTCCGGGTGGAAGTGACCGGCGATTTCCTCCCCACCCAGAAGACGGAGGTGGAATTCAACGGCCAGAAAATGACCTTTGACAGCCCCGGAGTGGGCGTGCTCAAGGAAGGCAAGAACGGCGTCTGGGAGTACACCACCCCCTTCAAGGTGGCTCCTGAAATGTACACCTATACCTTCAACGTGGACGGTAAGTCGATGATCGACCCGAACAACGTGTTCGTCAACCGCGACATCGCCTCCCTGACCAGCGTCCTGCTGGTGCCCGAGGCGGGCGCCCGCAGCGACCTCTATGCCATCCACCGCGTCCCGCACGGCACCGTGTCCAAGGTGTGGTATCCGTCCGCCACCGCGGGCTTCGACCGCCGCCTGACGGTCTACACCCCGGCCGGCTACGAGAACAACCCCAAGGCCAAGTATCCCGTCCTGTACGTCCTGCATGGCATCGGCGGGGACGAAGACGCCTGGGTCACCCAGGGCCGCGCCACGCAGATCCTGGACAACCTCATCGCCCGCGGCGAAGCGAAGCCGATGATCGTCGTCTTCACGAACGGCAACATCTCCCAGGAGGCCGCCCCGCTGGAGAACTCCACCGGCTACACCCGTCCGACGATGTCCCTGCCGCAGACGATGGAAGGCACCTTCGAGACGTCCTTCCCGGAGGTGGTCAAGTTCATCGACAGCCACTACCGGACCATCGCGAAGAAGCAGGGCCGCGCCATCTGCGGTCTGTCGATGGGTGGTTTCCACACGCTGTACATCACGCTGAACAACCCGGACATGTTCAACTACTCCGGCATGTTCTCCGCCGCCATCGGCACCGGTTCCGAGCAGCAGGCCGCGCATAAGGAGATCTACGAGAACATCGACGGCAAGCTCGCGACCTACTTCGCCAAGAAGCCCGCTCTCCTGTGGATTGGCATCGGCAACACCGACTTCCTCATCCAGGCCAACAACGAGTTCCGCGCGAAACTGGACGCGGCCGGCTATCCGTACCAGTACATGGAAACCGACGGCGGCCATATCTGGCGCAACTGGCGGATCTATCTTTCCGAGTTCGTGCCGCTGATTTTCAAGTAGATTCCTTCGCCCCTCCGGGGCTCGGAATGACACAGAGTCCTCCGGGGCTCGGAATGACACAGAGTCCTCCGGGGCTCGGAATGACACAGAGTCCTCCGGGGCTTGAATGACAAAAAAAGGGACCGGCCGTTTGGCTTGGTCCCTTTGTCATTCCGAGGAGGTCGAAGACCGACGAAGGAATCTCTACAGCTGCTTCACGAGCCAGTCCATCGGACTGCCTTCTGAATAGTCGTCCAGGAGCGGGACCCAGGAGAAGTGGGCCATCATCGGGGCGACGCCCCAGCGGACGAGGTCTTCGTCGCTGTAAATCAGCATCTTGTCATCTTGCGCGCCCAGGCGCTTGCGGGCCTCGGTGTAGGCATAGGTGCTCGCGACCTTGCAGGTACGGTCGGTTTCCGCGTGGACGAAGAACATCGGAAGCTTCACGAAGGCATCGATGTCCATCGGAGCGAGCGCCATGTCGGCGCCGTTCCACTTGTAGACGCAGTCGCCGCGCCAGACTTTCTCCACGTCGTCGGCATACTGGCCGGGATACTTCTCCTCGACCTGGTGGATCGGGACGATCGGGTCCATGGCGCAGCAAGGGATGGCCGCCTTGAAGCGGTCCGCGAACTGCATCATGAAGCGCATCGTGCAGCCGCCGCCGCTGGATGCGCCGGCGCAGAAGAGCTTGCTGCCATCGACCTTGCCCTCGGCGATCAACTGGTCGATGAAGGCCATCTGGAGAGCGTTGTTCCGGTCGATGAGCTCGATCTTCTCGGGATACAGCGAGGCGCTGTAGGAGTAGTTCGGGTTCGCGAGCGCGAACACGAGCGTGGCGCAGGGAACGCCTTCCGTAGGCAGGGAAACCAGGCAGCGGTTCGCCGTGGCGACCGTCATCAGGTCCTTGTCATACTCGCCGCCGCCGATCTGCCAGACCAGCAGGGGTGCGTTCGGGATGACCTTGCCGTCGGCATCCTTCGGCAGGTGCAGCATATACTCCCGCGTCAGGCCGCCGAAGGTGAAGGAACCGGTCTCGCAGTCGTCCAGGATGGCGATATGCTCGCCGGTGACCTGCGCGGCGGTGACATTGAGGGCAGAGTCCACGGCGCAGTGCAGCTCCCACGGAATGCGTTTGAACCAGCCTTCCGACTTACCGGCCTTGTTGAAGGGCTTGGCTTCGATGCGGAGGACGTTCTTGTTCACGGACAGGACGATGCCGTCGTCGGCGTATTCCGTCGGCGCCTGGCCCGTGGCCGCGTCGATGAAAGCGGCCGGGACATTGTTCACGAGGTCGAAATCCTCCGCCTTCAATCCCTTCAGGGAACGGGGATTGGAAACGGTGATCTCGATGGCGTCCGCCTCCAGGCCGTAGTCGCCCACGACGGAGTGCAGTTCGACCTTCTCCACCTGGGCAGAAGGCCTGGGCCCGCACGCTGCGGCAAGCAGGGCGGCCCCAAGGATCATGACATTTCTCATAGCTTAAATAGTAACTTCAGCCTGCTGGCGGATGTCATCGGAAGCGGCACCGAGCAGAAGGACGAGCTTGCCGTGCTCCAGGTCCCAGGCGTTCTTGTCGACATTCCAGTAGCGGAGGTCCTTCACCGGGATTTCGAGGGTGACGGTCTTGGTCTCACCGGCGGCGAGGGTCACGCGGTCGAAGGCCTTGAGCTCCTTCGCCGGCCACTCGACGGTGGCTTCCGGACGGGCGACGTAGAGCTGGACAACCTCGTCGGCGGTCATGCCGCCCTTGTTGGTGAGGTTGAAGGTCACCTTCACGACGTCCTTCTTCGCGGCGGCCTTGACGGCACCGTACTCAAAGTCTACATAGGAAAGACCGTGGCCAAAGGCGTACATCGGCTTCACGTTCTTGGTGTCGAACCAGCGATAGCCCACGAGGGAACCTTCCGTGTACTTGGAGACGGGCTTCGGCATCTTGGCCATCATTTCCTGGATTTCCTCCCGGGACATCCGGGTGCGGTCCTGGCGGTACATGAGGGTGAAGAGGTCACCGCCCTGGGTCTTGTCGGGGAAGTTGCCCAGCGCATAGGCCGGGGAATCCTCGAGCTTGGCGGGGAAGGTGAACGGGAGTTTTCCGGAGGGGGCGATGTCGCCGAAGAGGACCTCGGCGAGGGCGGTGCCGCCTTCGGTGCCGTTCCACCAGCCCTGGACGATGGCCGGGGAGACAGGCTCGAGCTGACGGAGGTCGGTGGGACCACCGGAGATGAGGACGGTCACGAGGTTCGGGTTGGCCGCATAGAGGGCGGCGACGACCTCGTTCTGGCCGGTCGGCAGGTCGATGTTTTGACGGTCGGAACCTTCGGTCTCGATGCTCTTGTTGGTACCGCCGAAGAAGATCACCAGGTCGGCCTCCTTGGCGAGGGCGACAGCCTCCGCGCAGAGCTCGGGATCGGCGGCCTCGTCGATGGCAGCGGCCTCAAGCGGGTTCGCGGTGGCGGACGGAGGTCCCCAGCGGCGGCCCGGGAAGTTCTTGTAACCAGGGGCATACTTCACTTCGATGTCGGCGCCGGCGCGCTTGCAGATGCCTTCGAGCGGAGTGACCTCATAGAGCGCCTTGACACCGGCGCCCATGCCGCCGCTCTGGGTCTTCAGGACGGCGTTCTGGCCGATGACGGCGATCTTCTTCACGCTCTTCGCAATCGGGAGCACACCACCCTGGTTCTTGAGGAGGACGATGGACTTCTCGGCGACCTGCTTGGCGATGTCCTGGCACTCCGGCTGGGAGGTCATCTTGGTGTTGGCGACATCGTCCGGGATGGCCTCGATGGCGTAACGGACGCGGAGGATCTGCTTGACCTTCTCATTGACCATCTCCTCGGTGAGCTTGCCCACCTTGATGGAGTCGATGACCGGCTGGCCCAGGTAGTTGGAGCCCGTCATCTGGACGTTCAGGCCGTGGAGCATGGCGCCCATGGTGCTGTGCGTGCCGCCCCAGTCGGAGACGGTGAAGCCCTTGAAGCCCCACTCGCCGCGGAGGATCTCGTTCAGCAGGTGCTCGTTCTCGGAGCAGTAGTCGCCGTTCACCTTGTTGTAGGCCGGCATCACGCTCATCGCGCCACCTTCGACAACGGCGCTCTCAAACGGCTTGAGGTAGATCTCGCGGAGGGTGCGCTCATCGATCTGGGCGTCCACGGAGCCGCGGTTGGTCTCCTGGTTGTTCACGGCGAAGTGCTTGATGCACACCGCGGTGCCCTTGTCCTGCACACCGAGGGTGTACTGCAGGGAGAGCGCGGCGGAGAGGATCGGGTCCTCGCTCAGGTACTCATAGGTACGGCCGCCTACGGGCAGGCGCTGGATGTTCACGGCCGGGCCGAGGATGACATCCTTGCCGCGGAGGCGGGCTTCCGTGCCCATGCCGGTGCCGTACAGATAGGCCATTTCCTTGGACCAGGTGGCCGCGAGGGCGCTACCGGTCGGGAAGTAGGTGGCGGAGTCGAGCGTCCAACCGGCGGACTGGAAGCCGTTCGGGACGCCTTCCTCGCGGATGCCGAAGGGACCGTCTGCATAGTGCATGTCGGCGATGCCGAGACGCTCCACGCCGGCCGAAGACATGTTGGTCTTCGAGTGCAGCATGTTGACCTTCTCTTCCAGGGTCATCTGGGCGATGAGCTGGTCGATTTTCTTGTCATTGACGGTGAGCTTGTCCTGCGGGGTCTGCGCAGTGCCGCAGGAAGCCGCGAGGAGGGCGGTCAACAAAAAGGGAAGTAACTTTTTCATTATGGTTTCAGGGTTAGTGATTTTCAGGGAAGATTACTTGAACAGCAGCCGGGCGAAGGTGTTCAGGTACAGGCGCCAGTTCTTCCACACGTGTGCGTCGTCGCTCACGAAGAGGGTGTGCTGCATGCCGTTGTCGGTGAGGTGCTTGTCGAGCACGAGGGAGCCCTGGTAGGCCATGTTGTCCTCCTTGCCCACGCCGATCCAGTACAGCTTGTAGCCGGCCTTCTTGATGCCCTGCAGGTCGGCGTCGAGGTGGTCGCTCTCGCGGATGCCGCAGCTCAGGGGGCAGATGTAGTTGAACACGCCGGGGTAGAGGATGGTCGCGGAGGTGGTGTGGCCGCCGCCCATGGACAGGCCCGCGATGGCGCGGCCGTCGGCCTTGGCGATGGTCCGGTACTCCTTGTCGATGAACGGGACGATCTCCTTCACGAGGCTGTTGACATAGGCGTTCTGCCACTTGGGATCCTGGCGGTCCATCTGAATGGTGCTGAGGCCCAGGGTGTTGGCGGCCTGCTGGTTCGGGTTGCCGTTCGGCATCACG
>Ga0326513_10002636_pt1 | contig 13197 bp, 27 predicted proteins | sample 2_2465_0518_D_FD_203654 | JGI IMG/M metagenome (GOLD analysis project Ga0326513, IMG submission 203654) | Bovine rumen microbial communities from UC Davis, California, United States - 2_2465_0518 | ecosystem: Host-associated > Mammals > Digestive system > Stomach > Rumen | place: USA...
CAAACGCCGATATTGACGCGGCACTATACTCATGAAGGAGGTAGAATATGTCTAAGAAAATTACTCTTGAAGGCCTTGACCACTTCAAGGATAAAGAGAATGCGATGATCGCAGGCAAACCGGAATCCACGAATACTGCGACAGTCGCACACGCTGTAGGTGAGTATTTTTACTGGAAGGGTGTACTCCATATTGTCACCGCTGCTATTGCTGTGGGAGGGACAATTCAGACCAACACCAATGTAAAACCGGCTGTTCTGGCAGATGATGTTGGTGCTTTAAAGGAATCAATTAGTAACAGTGGACTTTTCGCTTTTCCGTTATTTGAAAACCTTTTTAATTTTAATGAATCAATTATCGCAACGCATAGAAATTTTGATATTTCAAAAAATCACATTAAAATAACAGGTACGTTAACAAGCTCTTTTTTCAGAGGTGTACCACTAACAGGCACAAACTGTCGAGAATTAATTTTGAATTCTGTTGCTGATCTTTCAAACCGCATTGACGACAACGATTTCGTTGAAATCAAGGCAATCAACACAATTCCTTTTCTAAAGTATGCAATAATTGTAACGCATAACGCGCCAACAAGTGGACTTGGAGAGTTCACAATAGTTCTTGCAACTAAAAATGAGAATAACCAATTAATAACAAAGACAATTTCCAACAGATCATCACCCTATGCCTATACATTAGACGACAATACAGTTGCTGAAGCATTTCAGCATGGCAATTTAGCTGTGTACTTAATTTCAAGAGGAATACAAGACCAATACGTTGAAGATATAACAATATCTTTTATTCCTATAACCAACACATCCGCATTAACCGCTTTAACATTGGAACATTGAAAGGAGAATAAAAATGTCTAAACGTGAACAGAGAGTTATTAACGCCTTTATCGCTTGTGTGAAAAGTGGTGAATTTACCATTGATTACGCTATTATCCTTATCGAGGATACCCAACGTTACGGATGGTTGAGCAACACCGCAAAAGATGCTTTTTATGAAGCTGTAGAGGAAACAGAGTGATTAAATGAAATGGTATGATTTCGTTTGCATTATGCTACCAATAACAGAATTGATAGTTCTATCAGCTTTGAAAGTGTACGGATACATTTAATCTGTTAATGACTTAAATGGAGCAATTAGTAAGTAACTAAATTTTAACAAAGGGACGGTCTACCATGCCAAAGCCGCAGTGTGTGGCTGTAAATAACATACGGTGTAGACCACGGTATAGCTGTTGGTAGAAGGCTTGGCTATAGCAACTGTAAGTTCAAAAACTTGAGGTTTTTTGATCTTAGAATCGAGATGCACTTATTAAGCACAAAAAGTGCATCTCATTTTTCAAATCGAGGTGTAAATCATGATTACGCAGGATGAGTTAGAGATGTTTGTTGATGAGTGCATCGAACCGATCTATGTAGCGGAATCGTCATGCGGTGCCGATGCCTGCCCAATTGATTTCGGAGGCAATGATGACACCAAATGATTTTTTTGAAGTGGTTAGAGGGCGTCTTCGGATTTGGGCGAACCGACACTGCGAAATCCTCAGATGCAGTAAGTGCGGAAGAGAGTACAGAAGCAGCGGGAAGAACGACCCCGGAGTATGTCCAGAATGTCGTGCAGACGCACATTTCATCGGAGGAGCGCTCGACAATGATGACAGTTACAAAAGCGAAGCAGAAACTCGTTGACTGGTGCCGTTCCCAGATTGGGTACCACGAGGGATACGATGGCAGCAACAAATATGCTGATGGCCAGTGGGATGTGAAGCTGTATGGTTTCTCAGCAGGGACAGTGCCTTGGTGCGACGTGTTTGTCGATGCCGCATACATTGCATGCTTCGGATATGAGGATGCAACAGCAATGACCTACCAGCGCCCGTCTGGATTCGCTGCCTGCTCTCTGTCTGCTGATGCATACAAGCGTAATGGTGCGTTCTACCGGGAACCGGAGGTTGGCGACCAGATCTTCTTTTTCTATGGCGGCGCGATCAACCATACCGGCATTGTAGTCGAGGTTCACGGTGACACCATTGTGTGCGTGGAAGGCAACTACTCCGACAGTGTGTGCAGGACGCAGTACAAGTGGAAAGGCGATAACATCATCGCTGGATTCGGCAGGCCGAATTGGGCAGTCGTTGCGGAGCCAGAGTCAATCGTATCAGATGATGCAGATGACGGCATTGATGATACAATTGAATCTGAAGAGTTCGATATCATCCATCCAAAATTCCGCAGAACGTATCTCCATCTGGAGTACGGCGACGGAATGGGCATGCCGATAGCACAAGTCCGCGCATGGCAAGCACTCCTGCAATGCTGGGGATATGTACTGGACGCCGATGGTGAGTTTGGACTGGACACTGATAACGCAACCCGTCAGTGGCAGAAGTATGTGAAAGATCGTGGCGGAGACGTAGAGGTGAACGGAGTAGTGGATGAGGATGACTGGATTGAAATCATTAATGTACCGGGGTGATACCATTGAGCGAAGCAATTCTTATTGCATTAATCACCGGCGCCTTTTCTCTGGCCGGTTCGATTATTGCAATCGTCTCGACGACACGTAAGCAGGCCGCCGACATGGATAAAAAGCTGGCTGTTATGGAGGCCAAGATGGACGACATGAAAGAGGACATCAGGTCACATAACAACTATGCAAAAATGTTCGCGGAGAACATACCAGCAATTAAGCAACACATGACAGACGTCGACCGGCGTCTGGCAGAATTAGAAAGGGGATAAGTATGAAACTTCCGAATTCCGTATTCGACACTTTGAAATGGCTCGTTCTTGTTTTCATCCCGGCGCTTACGACATTGTACGTGTCGCTGAGTGCGATCTGGCAGTTCCCCTATGCAGAGGAAGTGGCTAAGACAAGCGCAGCCGTATGTATGTTTCTTGGTGCAATTCTGGGCATCAGCAACATTGCCTACCACAAAGAGAACGACATTATCGTTGTTCCGAAAGACACTCAGGAATAAAAAATGCCCCCTGTTTCGGCAGGGGGTTTCTTGTTACCTTATTGTGAGTAACCGAATGGTAAGTGAAAATAAGGTTAATTTGGAATTAAAAAAATATTTCCGTCGTGATCTATCTCGATACGTTTCAAAATTCGCCCCCAGACAGCTTTCTGGGACTCTTTTGATAGAGATCGGTACAGTTTGATGGTGTCTTGCAAAGAACCGATATCGACCGTTTTGGAGGCAATCTCAGGCTCGTACAGTTCATTCTGGAGAGCAGTGTAGTCCCGCTCATATATCTGCTTATCGATCAGGTCATCCAGATATAGGTCTTTCAGTTTCTCCATCTTCCTACGGATCCTGTCTTTGTCTTTCGGAGGATTATCGTTAATCTCAATCGTGGCGTTGTACTTCACCATCTCGTCAACAAGGTTCTCCAGAAGGTATTCCTCCAGCTTGTCCTGCCGGGTGGATATCTTGTTGATACATTTATAGCTGCCATAGTCGGCATGGTACCGGCAGATGTAGTATTCGTATTTGGCTGGCTGGTATGCCTTCATGCGCTTGCCGCAGTCCCGGCAGTATACAAGGCCACCGAAGAGGTATGTCTTCCCGGAAGGCGAATGCCGGTTCGCTCTGGACGCCAGCAGTTCCTGTGCGCGCTGGAATGTTTCCCGGTCGATTAGTGCAGGATGGTTATCGGATCCAAGGTACAGCTTGTTGCTTAGTAGTTGCCTCATCCCAGACGGGCAGCGGGAGATACCATGAGCGTCCCACAACCAACGGATTGTGTCAGCAATCGAGCGAAGGTCGAGGTACTTCTGGAAGATCTCCTGCGCGATGGGTGCAGTCTCCTCATCCGGGACAAGGTGCTTGTCAACCACTTTGTAACCATACGGTATCTTCCCGGACGTCGGTTCTCCGCGACTCTTCTTGTCCTCAAAGACGAATTTGATACGGTCGCTGACACGGTCGGCCTCCTGCTCTGCAACGGCCAGCATTATGTTTGTCTTGAAGCGCCCGTCCGTGGTGGCAGTGTCATAGTTCTCCTCTGTTGCAATCCATGAGACGTCGTACTGCTCCATGATGCCAACGACCTGATAGTACAGCTTTACGTTGCGATAGAATCTATCCAGCTTGATGAACACAAGTGAATCGACCTTCAAACCGCTCTGGATGTCTTGGATGAACCGGGACAGTGCCGGGCGCTTTTTATATGGCAGTTTCCCGGACACACCAGCGTCGATGTACTCGCCGACGACGGTTGCCCGTTTCTCTGCTGCCCATTGCCGCAGCCGGTCAATCTGGGCACCGAGGCTCAATCCGTTGCGTACTTGTTCCTCACTGGATACGCGACAATACAATGCAACTCTCATAGGCACCCCTCTCAGCTGGTCTTCTGCGAATCAAAGTAGTCATTTAAACTTTGTAACATTTCTTTTACTTCGGCGAGTGTAGGTTTGGAATTGGAGCCTCTGGCGTTTTCTTCGGAAGAAGCGATTTCCCTCGCAGCAGTACGTATCTTTTCCCATGTTTCCTTGGAAACCGTATGCCCCAGCAGGGCGCGCTGAAGGTCGGCGTCCCGGTTCTTTGGTTCATAGGTCATGTTGAGGGTGGCATCATCATTGTCATCCTCCAGCAAATCCGCAACAGACACACCAAAGTATTCTGCAATCTTCAGCACAGTCTCTCCGCGAGGAGTGGCTCCGGTGGTCTTCCACTTGGTTCCAATGGTGCGCGCAAGGCCGATTTCCTCTGTCGCGCGGGTTACACTGATGCCTTTCGCATCGCACAATTGTTTAAAACGATCATAAAACACTTCAGTTAGCCTCCTAAATTTGTGCATGACGACAAAGCTAACTTTTTTCAGCTAAACCTATTGACATGATAACTTAGGTGTGCTATTATCATGATGCCGCTGAAAAAGGTAAGCTATCCGGTTGAACTAAGTAATCATATGATAGCATAAATGCTTACTAATGTCAACAGCGAAATTACAATTCCGTAACATTATTTGGATTGGAGGTGAAAGAATGCCAAAGTGGACTGGCGAAATCGTAGGTGCGATGCACGTCAACAAAATCACGGCAAAGCAGTTGGCCGACGAGATCGGTTGGGACGCGAAGTATTTGAGCGCGATTCTCAACGGTCACAGGACTCCGGTGAATGCTGAAAAGCAAGTGCGCGCTGCGCTGGCACGTTTGCTGGAGGGTAAAGACAATGAGTGCTGAAAAATTTATGCGCGAAGTGATCCGCCTCTGGATGCAGGAACAAGGGATGCAAGGCACGGTGCGGATTACAAAAGAAAGCGCCGCCAACGGAACTGGTACTTCCGCCGACGGCAAGGGAATGTGAACACTGTAATTATACGGTGTGGAAAGGAAAAAGTCAATGCCGAGAGATGTAGTGCGAACATCATTTTCTTTGTGTGAAGAGATGCACAAGAAATTGAGAGGTAAACTGAATCCGCACCTGATTGCCATTCCAAGCCTTCGCATTCGTCTTAATTTTGAAGATGCAGAGAACCATGAAATGGATTTCGACTACGACTATAACTATGCGACTGGAATCCTGCATATGCAAAATCACCTTTTTTCCTGTGATATTGATGCAGAGGTTGATGAGCATGGCGAAATCTATGCCGATATCCGAAATAAGCACTGGTATGTCTCTGGCGCAAAAGAATGGTTTTATGACAAGGTCGTCAATGAAAAAGGGATGCTCAATTGGATGGGACTCTACTCTCAATTCATGATTGTGCAAAACTACATTGCAAAGTACGGCTTGCTGGAGTCTTTCAATGTGGAAGAGAAGGTGGCAAAGAAGCAAATCAACACGCACCGTTCTGGCAAGCGAAAGAAGAATGAAGTCCGTCTTTATAGGTGCTACACGCTGAAGACTGACTGGAAGAAACAGAAACGGTTGAAAACTGTGTATGTCTGCCCGGCATGGAACGTTCGTGGCCATTACCGGCACAACAAGAACGGCAGCATGACTTTTGTCCGCCCGTATGTCAAAGGTAAGGAACGTAACAAACTGATTGAAGCGCCGGGCAAGGAGTACAAGCTGATCCCCGGCAAGGAAAGGAACGCGAATGGAAATCGTAAACCAAATTCAAGAAGCGCAGGAGACTGCGATGGAATTGTGGAAGGCGACCCAGAAATATGATATCGAGGAAGTCCTTGATTATCTCTTCGAGTGGAATATCGAAATGACCCTTCCGATTCCGAAGGAACTGTTGGATAAACCCATTGTGGAATATGACATGGGCACCCGGCTGAACAACATCATTGGCCAGTGGTGCAAGATGCACTGCGGTGAACCACGTGATATGCGTCTGGTTGTGAAACTACTTTCTATGGGTGATCGCGCCAGAGAATTTCTGAGCGGATATGGCAAAGGTTCGCAGAACCGGCTGAAGACATTCATCTTGATCGAAGCATACAAGATGCTGTCACCAGAAGCGCAGCAGGCCTTTTGCTATGACCTGATCAAGAAAAACTGCATCTATGAGGAGGGGACTCTGCATGGCTGAACACAGTATGGATGTTGATTCCCTGCTGGCCGAACTGACACTCCGCCAGAAGGGTGCAAAACCGATTGCGCTGTTGTCCCGGCATCTGGATATGCCGAAGAAGAAAGTGCTGAAGCTGATTGACAAGGCGAGGGAAGAACTGAAGGCAGACGGAGAAGGATGGTTGATTATGAACAACGGAAACGGATCCTACTACCTTATGCGTCAAAAGGAGAAGACTCCCAATGAAGAAACGCCCTTGTTATCAGTGTTCGGATCGTAAGGTGCGCTGCCATGCCCAATGTGAAAAACCAGAATATCTGGAGTGGCGTGAAGAGCAGGAGCGCGTCAAAGAAGTCCGTCAGCAAATGCGTGATGAGGAAAACCTCCATCAGCACTACGCTCGTTCTTTCCGGGAACGGTACAAGAGGAGGTACGGAATCAAATGAGTAAGCAGGCTGTAAAGCGCGGAGGGAAACAGCACACTGAATACCTCCATGACCTCATGTCCAAGGAAGAGGAACGTGAGAATCAGAACTGGTGGCGATCCCGGCAGTATGTTCTGGATGCCGTGACCATCGCTCTGGGGCAGATGCTGGAAGAGGACTACGGCTGGGAACCGGAGAAGATATATGAGGCACAGCGCATCTTCAATCGCCGGTATACCGAGACGGAACTGGAAGTGGCCTATATGACGACCAACGAGGAGGACGAAGACGTCCTGAACAAGAACAAGGTCGGCGTCATGTGGGTGACCAAGGAGAAAGTCGACCGGGTACTCAAACAGTATGTTGCCCCGGAGGATTTCACACCATTTGATGACCGTTACGCTGATTGCCCGGAACAACCGTTCACGGCAAAGGATGAGATGATCATCAACCAGCGCAGAATCATTGACCGGCTTGATGAGCAGATTATCAAACTCAAAGGGCAGCTGAAGCTGCGGAAAGTGCAGGCGGCCATTGGTAACAAACGCTGAATACCAGAAAAGCAATGACAGGCTGAAAGAAAAGATCACGAAGATGACACGAGAGTATCACGAAGCGATCAACATTCAGAAGGCCTATACCGCGCAACTCGCTTGCATCTTGGCCGAAGCACAGAGCAACCTCCGGTATAAAGACAAGGTCATTGCTGAGAAGGAGGTGGAGATAGATGCCCTCAAACGCAGACTACGCGACGCGAAGATCTTGGGGAGAGGCATTGAAGAGGCGTAGGGAACGCCAAGGCTACAGCCAAATCATGCTGTCCTATAAAGCAGATCTCAGCAGCAACGCAGTTACCCAGTACGAAAAGAAAGGCGTCATCCCATCGATAACAGTTGCCTACAAGCTGATCAAGGCGCTGGATTGGGATCTGGAATCGTGGGCATCAGACGCCGAGAAAATATACCAAGATGGTTCTTGGTTTAAAGAGAGGTTTGACCATGACTATAAAAGCAAATGATCCGCCAGATTACCGTCTGGAACCACCTGATCCACCAAAGTATCTCTGCTGCCCTGCGTGTGGATCCGAAATGTACGACTATGTCATTGCCGACATCGATGGTGACATCGTTGGATGCAGTGAATGCACCCGGCAGCTGGACGCCGATGAATATCTGAGAGAGGAGAGTGACGACGATGGGGAATGGTAATGGATACCGGATGCCAGATTTCGATTCCATGTTCACTCCGACTCCGCATGAAGCCTATGTGGCCAACTGCACCGAGGAGACTGTTGAAAAGCTGATGCGCGCTGTGAAGGCACAGGCCATGAAAGATTACATCAACGCGCTGGCAAAACTCCGGGCAGATCCGCATGACAATCAGGCGCTGAAGACAATTTCGGAGTGCGAGAAGTTCTTCGGAGACGCCGGGAAACTGAAGACAGTGCGGCACAAGGTGAAATACGAAGGTGCCCTGTTTGAGATCCTCTGTATGGAGCATTTCCCGGAATCGTGGGGTGAGATGCTGCCGACCGGCGATGATGCTCTCAAGTGCCCTATCTGTAAGGAAGGCCGCATCGGACGCAGTTTCCGCCCGGCAAACCCTAATGCCAAACCGAATAAGAAAAAGGACGGCAAAGACCCGCACATCATTTATTCCTGCGATGTATGCACCTACAAATATGTTGCCCATGTGTGGGAGACAGGAGATGAATACATGAAAAATACTGCACCGAAGCAGAAGGCTATTGCCATCAGAGAACGCGAAATCCTGTGCAGGCAGGAGATTCATGAGGAACTGAAAAAGCATCCTGAATACAACCAAGCTGAAAAGGATGCGCTGTATAGGAGGCTGGCGAACAAATGGCAAGTGTAAAGTACCACGACTATTTCGGATTCACGTATGAAGTAGTCTCTCACCAGCCGGGCGGATACGACATTCTGTATCACAAAGATTCCGCCTGCCAGTGGGTAATCAGAACCCCGGACGGCATGATGAAGCGATTCAAGACTGAAAACGACCTCTGGCAGTATGCGCTGGAAAACAAATTATTTAAAGGAAAGGAAGAAGACAATGGCTGAAGCAGTAATTACTTACGGCAAAAGCGGCAGCGGGAAGTCCCGGTCACTGACCAACTTTGCCGAGGATGAGATCCTGTTCGTGAATGTCATTGGCAAGCGGCCTCCGTTCGCAAAGAAATTCAAATATGAGTTGCGGACTGACAACGTGGAAACCATCAAGAACAAGCTGAAGGCGATGCCTTGCAAGACGGCAGTAATTGACGACGCCGGGTATCTGATGACAAACACATTCATGCGGAGCCACGGCAAGGGTGACCAGTTCGTACTGTACAACACCATCGGTGACACTATGTGGGGACTGCTCCGGTTTATCAAAACAGAACTCCCGGATGACGTCATTGTGTACATCATGATGCATGAGGACTCCGATGATTTCGGCAATACCAAGCTGAGAACCATCGGCAAACTGCTGGATCAGAAGGTGTGCCTTGAGGGCATGGTGACCATCTGCTTGCACTGCATCACGAAAGGGAAAGAACATCTGTTCGTCACCAACAGCAATGGCCTTGGGGTGGAGAAGTCACCAGAAGGACTTTTCGATTATGAAATTCCAAATGACTTGAAGTTCGTGGATTCTACCATCCGTAAGTTTTGGAACATAGGAGGATGACATGATGCCGACATACATTCCAATCAGCAGCGTCAAATACTATGTTTCCATCAAAGTGTCAACCACAGTGCTGTCTTTCCGCCATCTGTCCATCTCAGAAGTCGGGACGCTGCTTCAGTTCCTCCCGAACATCACGGTGGTGGACTACCACATTCCCCGTGATTTCGAGGTCACAATCGCGTTGGAAAGCGAGGACACGGAAGACGATGGCAAACACTGAGAGCGCTTGCTTATCCTATGAAGAGCGGTGGGTAAACCTCTTCTTTCAGCCGGGAAAGGTGTGCTGCAAGTACTGCCAGCTGTTGCAAACCTACAGCAGACCATATTGCGTGAAAACTGGTGAATTAATTGTCAGTACCGATACCGTTGGATACTGGTGCCCGCTGCTGAAGGCAGATGAGATGGGGATGATTACGAACCCAGAAACCGGGGAGGTAATTCAGACATGACTATGCATTCGCGCATCCATGAATTACGCCTGCATTTTGGCCTTACTCAAGAAGAACTTGGGGAAAAGCTTGGAATGACTGGTGCTGCGGTATGCAGGCTTGAAAGCGGAGGCCGCAATCTTGGCTCGAAGAATATCATCAAAATCTGCAAGACATTTGATGTGTCAGCAGATTGGTTGCTTGGATTAAGCAACGACAGCGGCTGGTACGACGACTGGTACAAGCCAATGAATACCACAAAACGCGTTACGCGTAAAAAATCTAATTAATTCAAGGAGATAAAACAATGATTCAGAAACCGACTAACTGGAATGAGATCAAAGAAGGTGGCAAGACCCGTCGCCTGCCTATGGGCGGATACGTCTGCATTATTCACGGTGTACATGATAACCCTGAACAGCAGTTTCTCGACATCGAGTACGATGTGGTCGAGGGCGAGTACAAGGGTGTTGCACTGGATGCCTACGAATCATGGGGCAAATGGAGCCACACGTTCCGCGTATACTATACGGAAAAATCCATGTGGCGTCTTAAGAAATTCATTACCCGCGTCGAGGCAACCAATCCCGGATTCGTATTCGACTGGGGCAATCCGAATTGCCTTGTCAAACGTGGCATTGGCCTTGTGATCGGCATTCGCCACTATTGGGACAAGAACAATGGTTCTTTGAAAGATGCACTGGATGTGCAGGACTTCTGCACTGCTACCGAGGTGCGTGAGGGTAACCTTCCGTCTCAGCCGAAGGAAAAAGATCCGAAAGAACCCGCTCCTGCTCCCGTGATGACGGCAGCGGATGATGTGGATGACGGAAATCTTCCCTTCTAAATGAAAATTGGTTTGATCGACGTAGACGGGCATAACTTTCCAAATCTCGCGCTGATGCGTATCTCTTCCTATCACAAAGCACAAGGTGATGAAGTCGACTGGTGGTGGAGTGATTTTGAATACTACGACATTGTTTATATGTCAAAGATCTTCTCTGATGCATACAGCAAGGATATTCCAGAACCGTTTAACGTCGGCAAGGTGATTAAGGGTGGCACCGGATACTGTATCAGTTTGGGGGAGGATGGCAAGGAACATTTCGACCAAAGTAAAAACGTTCCACTTCCACCCCAGATTGAGAAAAGTTTCCCAGACTATTCTATCTATCCGCAATTTGATTTTGCTGTATCCATGACCAGCAGGGGATGCCCCAGAGGATGTAGCTTTTGCCATGTGGCTGCCAAAGAAGGCCGTTGTGCTGTAAAGGTTGCTGATGTTTCTGATTTTTGGAACGGGCAAAAGGAAATCCGCATTCTGGATCCAAACATCACTGCCTGCCGGGAAAAGCGAGATCTGATGCAGCAGTACAAAGAAACTGGCGCTATTTTGGATTTCACGCAGGGACTTGATATCAGGTTGCTGAATGACGATGACATAGCAGATATCAATGAAATGCGGTTGAGGACATTACATTTTGCATGGGATAACCCAAAAGATGATCTGGAGGCAAAGTTCAGGAATTTCGCAAATGGATTCCGCCGAAAGCATGATATTGGAATGGTATATTGCCTCACCAATTTCAACTCCACAATGGAGGAGAATCTGTACCGCATCTACACTCTCCGCGACCTTGGATACGATCCATACGTGATGATTTACGACAAACCTCATGCTCCAAAGGAAATCAGGAATCTCCAGCGCTGGTGCAACAACAAACGAATTTTCAAAAAGGTTCCTCGATTTGAAGACTACGATACTGCAAAACGAAATGGGAGGTGATTCCCAATCACAATAATTGAAGATTCGGCACAAAAGCAAGGCCAGCATGACAACATCAAACAATGGTGTGATGAAAACGGTGTAATCCTCCGCAGGCAGAAACTGAACGTAGGGGACTATCAGACAGTCCCTTGCGTTGCGGTGGACACCAAGAAGGGAATGCAGGAAATCTACTCCGACCTTGTGAGCGACCATGACCGGTTCCGCAGGGAGTGTATCCGGGCACAGGAGGACGGCATCCACCTTGTGTTTCTGATTGAAGATGAGAACATCACTTGCATGGATGACGCAAAGCGCTGGAAAAACCCGCGCATAAAAGAGTATGAGCGCAAATGGGGACTGATCATCCGGGCACACAGGGCAGGCAAAATGCTTGACTGCAAAGTGCCGAAAGCACCGGTATCATCTGAGCGCCTCGTTGGCATGATGGATGCGATGGAGCAGAAATACGGATGCACCTTCCGGTTTTGCCATCCGCAGGACACCGGGAGCATAGTGTACCAAATCCTCATGGAAGGGAAGTGACAGACAATTGCGAAACAAATCGTAACCTATGAGGCCGCAGATGACATGGCGGAGGCCATTGCTGGATTCTCAGTTGATGATTTAATCTCCGCCGCTCCATCTGTGTGCAAGATCCCAGACCCCACTGAACGCGCAATGGCTCAATCAATCTTCCTTGCCCGTGCGGAAGAACTGAAATCGAAACAGCTGATAAATAAGATCTTCACTGCCTACAGCAATAAGCAAAAGCAGGAAGAACTGGACAGAGTCCGGGAATACAATGCGGCCTTATACCAGAGCAACGACATCCCGTTTCTGGAACTGGATTCTCAGGGCAAGCCAAAACCTACTATCTTTAACTTCCGCAGCATCATGCTGAAGAAAGATTTCTACGATAATGTCCGGTTCAATGTTCTGGCGAATTACGCCGAGAGGCACGTTGTGACAGTAAAAGGGAACCAAAAGACCATTGATATCCGCCGGTGGACAGATGCTGATGAGGCGTTGAGCAAAGAGTATATCGAGCAGAATTTCGGCATCTATTCCGATAAGAAGCACTACGATGCGCTTCGGATATTGTTTCAGGAAAGGAGTTATAACCCAGTGATAGAACTACTGAAAGGGTTGCCTGCGTGGGACGGTGTGGAACGGTGTGCAAATTTCCTTACCGTGTGGGCAAAAGCGGACGATACGCCATATGTCCATGAATGCTCCCGGTTGATCTTCGCCGGTGGGATCTGGCGGATGATGTTGCCGGGGTGCAAGCTGGACGACGTCGTGGTTCTCGTCGGTAAGCAGGGAGGAGGCAAATCCAGTCTCATCCGGTTCCTTGCCCTCCATGATGACTACTTTGGCGAAATCAAGACTGTCGA
>Ga0326513_10002638_pt1 | contig 13196 bp, 19 predicted proteins | sample 2_2465_0518_D_FD_203654 | JGI IMG/M metagenome (GOLD analysis project Ga0326513, IMG submission 203654) | Bovine rumen microbial communities from UC Davis, California, United States - 2_2465_0518 | ecosystem: Host-associated > Mammals > Digestive system > Stomach > Rumen | place: USA...
GTACATCCGAGCTTTGCCCATGCACCTACAAGAGCATCTAATCTGTCTTTAGGTATTATAAATGGCGTAGTCCACAATTCGTGCGTGGCTACATCGTGAATACTTACTAATCCGCCAGTGCTAAAGTCTCCTATAATTGTTCCGTCTGCCATGCGCACGATATTGTCTGCTGGTTCAAGCATTTCTTCCGACCACGCAAACGGGTTTTCGTTTACATAATAGCTTTTATTGCAAACCACTTTCTCTATAGTACAAATCTGTCCAGCGCATTTTGACATATTGCCACCTAAAAATGTTAGACTGCCATACACTTCATCAGGTACAAGGTCGATTCGCACTCTTACCTTATCTCCAACTTTAAACTTCACTTTAAACACTCCTTCTATTTATCATTTGTTGTTTTGAAAAGGTATAGCAACGGAAAGACACAGTTCAAATCTGTATCTCTCCTTGCTACAATTATATTATATCATTAACTTCTTACTTTGTCAAGAGTTTTTTGAAAATTTTTTAGATTTTTTTGTAATCCATGAGATACCAGTACCGCCTACCTTGATAGTCCTTTGGTGAAACACTCTCTGCATAGAAGATGTCTCCCTTTTGGAGCTTGCACTTGTCGTATCTTGCCTTGTAAATTGTCAAGTCGCTGTCCTTGCCTTTGCCGAGGAACGTCACTGAGACTTTGTACGCCCATGTTTTGTTGTCGGACTTGCGTTTGCAAGGATAGACTGCTCTGACGTAACCGATGCGGCGATCTTCTTCACGACCTGTTGCCGCTATATAGCCGAGATATTCAAGCTGCGCCTCTATCTTCTCTACAGGCGTTATATCCTCATCATTTATAGTCGAGGTGTATTCTGCTATCAGCGGTGTAAGGTCATCAAACTGATACGCTGTTGCCGTTTCTTTAGTGCAGAGCTGATTAAGTTGCTCAATGCTGAATGGCTCAATTGCTGTTTTCTTGATAGACTTCTTGCTGACGTAAACACCGTCCTTGCGTGAGAAGAACTTTTGGAACAGGTCGTGTATTGCCAAGAGTTTTGCGGACTTGCCAAACTCTGAGAAGAAGTCAAGTCGGATGAGAATTTCGGTCTGCCTTGTGTTGCAAGGGTTGACTTTGAGGAAGTCTATGAATGAGTCAAAGTGCTGATCTCGCATATCATAGAGAGTCTTTGCAACGGCTGAGTTAAGGAACTTGACCGATGAAACGGATTTGTAAATACTGTTAGTGGACTTGTCGCAAACGTAGGTGTCGGAAGAATGGCGGAACTTGATGGGCATTATCTTCACACCACGCTTATTTGCGTACTCAGTGATACTATTAGTCTTATCTTCATCACCTTCATGGATATTAAAGGCTGTTGTGAGAAATTCAAGCGGATAATAATAACGCAAATATCCCGAAACATAGCCTTCCATACTGTACGGCTGCGAATGATTCAATGAAAATAAGTATGAACTTGCGTCCTCTATTACCTTAATGAAGTCAACAATAGTCTTTTCAGCTTCTTCACGTTCCATATTGTATTCATCTTTCATGGTCTGAATAAAGCCTTTAATGTAGTGTGTGCTGCCGTCCTTGATGTAACCACCATTTACTATTACAGGAATGAACTGATCTGTTCCTGTTTTCTTAGCAAATCCACGACGCACAATATCAGCTTCGCCCATAGTAAAACCGCAGAACTTATGTAAGAAGCCAATTATTTGACATTGGAAAATTAAAAATCCTGATGTATCGGCAAGAAACTCATCTATAGGCAAACAACCAGTCTTATGCACTTCACCCTTTGCTAACTCGTTACGATATGAAGCTCCTGCTGGACGTATCGCGCCATTGCCAATTGAAAACAATGTTATTTTGTCAACCTTTGCGCCGTTCTGAGCCATCTTGTTTATTGTTTCCTCAGAGAACAACTGCTTGATATAGGCTTGTGCGGAATCGCTTTCCCACTGGAATATAAGCGTTGTATCATCTCTTATAGAATCCCACACCTTGTCATCATCAAAGCAGATATTGTCGGGTGTAAATCTGTCGATACCTATAAGTTTACAAGTGCTGTTGATAAGCTCTATTGTGTCAAGTGCAAGTAGGTCGAGTTTAACATAATTGAGACTATCAATCTCTTTCATGTATATCTGACTTACAGGGCGAGAAGATGTAGCCGTTGTGCATAAACCGAAACCATCATCTATTGTAAAAGGCGATGTTACACAACCACAAGGGTGAGTTCCTATGCTAACAATAGTGCCGTTCACTATATCCACATACTCAAAAAGCTCTGGATATTGCTCTTTTGCAGTCTCAATATCTTTTTCAGCGAGATCACATATCTCGTCAACTTTGTCAAGCGGTATCTCTAAGGCTCTCGCAACATCACGTATTGCACCTCTAAGAGCTATCGTATTAAAGGTTATAATATCACAACAATGCAAGCCGTCTTTTGCAAAAAGATAATCCTTGACTTCTTCACGCCTACTCGGAGGCAGATCACTATCAATATCGCTCAAACTTACTCTTTCCTTACTCATAAATCGTTCAAAATTAAGGTTGTACTTTACGGCATCCATTTCTGTTATGCCAAGTAGCCAAGCGATTACCGAGCCGTTTACACTACCTCTACCATAACCTAAGAGAATGTCGTGAGCCTTGCACCAATCTGCAATATCAGTCATAAGCAACATAAAGTCTACTGCGCCATTATGCTTATAACCCTCTATCTCATACAGTATGCGTTCTCTGTACTCGTTGTAGTTAGGTAAATTTTTAATGCCTCTACGGTCAATGCCCTCTTTTATCTTTTGCAAGAATAACTTTTCGGGGTTCTCCCATAGATGAGGATATTTGTAAGACCTGTCTATCTCCCACGGAGTTACCATATCGGGTAGAAGATTTGTGTTTTCTATCGCCTGTAAATAAACATCTTTGGGCAAAGCCTCCTGTCGCTCATAGCTGTCAACAAGTTCATCGTATGTCTTAAAGGTTAAGTCCCAACCTTCCTCGTCAGCAAAGTGTATGCCTTTTGCCTTTTGCAGAATAGCTCTGCCTTTAGCGTGAGTTTCGTTAAGACAATGCGTGTCAGTGCCAGCAATAAGTCGCAACCCTGTGCGTTGACTAAGCTCATAGAGATACTTATTGTACTCTACCTGTCGTTCATTTGAGTGGTGCTGAACCTCTAAAAAACAATTGTCTTTGTGTGCTAAAAGAAACTGGATAAATCTCTCTTTAAGAACTTCATTGCCTTTGTTTAATACCCCGCCTAAACAGGCGGACGTACATATAAGGTTGTCGGAAATGCCCTCTAATTCGTCCATTGTAATACGTGGAACGTAGTAGAAATGCTCGTCCACACCACAAGTCTGCGCACTTGATCTGCTAAAGGCAATACTTGAAAGCTTATTTAATTCCAAGAAACCGTCGTAGTTTTTTGCCATGATGACAACGTGGTAGTTGTCTTTCTGCTTTGTCTCAAGACTTTCAGTGAGATAAAACTCCTCACCGTGAATATACTTCATGCCAGCCTTTTCAATAGTTTCTTTCTTTTTAATGTGTTCAAATACGCAGCCGTGTTCTGAGAAGCCAAGTGCGGTCATACCGAGAGATTTGGCGTAGTCAACATATTCCGTAAACTTTGTTACAGAATCTATATTGGTTACACCATTGGATAAATCACTATGTAAATGATATACTACATAGTTCATGCTACACACTCCTTACAATAATAGCCTCTGTTTGCATCAAAACACATACTTGTATCTTCTATCGTGTCATCTGCATACATAGCCAATCCTGCCTTATAAATAGCTTGAGACTTTTCATAAGACCATTCTCCAAAATATTTTTCTTCAGCAACTTTACGAGCTTGCGTAGCTTCTTCTAAGGATGTAAAATGCCCCAACGCGATTATTTCATTTTTTATTCTTATAGACGCAACCCACTTCTGCTTTGATGCTATCCAAGATACGCCAGCCACACCAGATGTGTTATTGGGGTATATATCTTTATTAATACAATTTTCTGCATTGGTGGCATATCTTAGATTAAATCTACGATTGTCGTTTCTTGTTAATTCGCCACCGATATGATCTACCAATAAATCATCGGGACAGTCCATTATTAAACGATGGAGTTGTATACTTCCGCCGTTTTTATCACTGGCAAGCACATATCCTTTGCCAGTGATCCACCAACAATAATCTTTGACTTTTGTATAATCGCATCGGTCGATATAAATTTCTTCTCCTTTGCTCGTATACATAACTACATAGGTCTTAAAAAATTTGCACTTATTATATATTTTCGCGCTGCCTACTTTTGCCATGCATTCTTTTCTTAGACACCCACATGAAAGTTGATGCTTTCGTTTTAAATTATTGGTAGTTGCAAAGACAATATTTTCTTCTTTACACCCGCACTTACACATCCATCGAGTTTGATGCTTTCCTTGCGGGCTTATATAATCTTCGACCTGTTCAAGTACCGTTAATCTGCCAAAAACCATTCCAGTTAAATCTTTTCTTGGCTTAGTCATTCTTTTATCACCCCCTCCATCACGTATCTAAGAAGTCCTTTTCATCTCCCATAACCCATCTCAGCGCAGCCAGTATGCCGCACCAATAGCCATAGTCCCATTCGCTCACAGGTTCTTTGAAGTCAATGTCATACTTCTCGCACACCTTGTCTATCGCTTTCATGCTGTTGCCGAGGACTTCGGCGTGTATAGCCTCCGTCCCCATTAGTATATTATGAAACATATCCTGTTTTCTTATGAGCCACACACGAGCATCTGCTTCGTCAAGATACTCGTTTACTACTTTTTTTGATCTCATAACATCACGCTCCAAACACTTCTTGTTCTGCCGTATCAGCCATAAGCTGTTTCGGATAAAACGGCAATCCGCCCTTCTTCTCTTTCTTATCCCACGAATACTGATAATCGAGGTCAAACTCACTTGTGAAGAATCTGCGGCTCGGACGGTCATAAAATAATCCTACACTACTACCCTCAAATCCAAGCATACGGTCTTTGAGAATATCAACCATAACATCTGCCTTGATAGGTGGCTTAAACCAACCGTCACCGTTTTTCTTAGGAATACCACGCTTATCTTCTTCTGTTACTCTGTAAAGGCTTATAATTCTATGTGCAAGGTCAATGATTGCGCTGATACCCTGTACGTCCATTTTTGTAAGCCTACGCATTGTCTCTATCTTGTGAGGGTGAACAACTAAAAATATAGCAACATTATATTTTTTAGCCATATCAATGAGCTGCACTACAAATTCTTCCTGTTTGTTATACTTGTTGTTCTCGTTGCACTCAAGGTTTACGGACGTAAGGTTATCTACCACTAAGAGTTTTACGCCAAACTTGCGTATGCACTCCACCATTGATTCAAGTAAATCGGGAACTTTGTGAGACTGTCCGTCCTTGTAAATAAACATTCTCTCTTTGTAAGCATCATTCATTGCTCTACGGGCTTCTGGTGTTACCTTCCAAAACTCTGTGTCACCTATATTCTTCTGCACTATATTGCGCTGTCCAGCGTAGATGTAGTCCAACCACGATCTACATTGGAAATTTGGGAGTTCCCCACTGTAATACCACACAAGATAACCCTGTTCAACTGACTGGCAAACGACCTGCGAAAGAAATGATGATTTGCCACTTCCATTTACACCAGTAAGAATATTAAAAGTACCAAAGAAAATCTTCATTAGTCGCCTGTCAATCTCCTTGAAGCCAGTCTTGATGCCGTCAATAGCATCGAGATCAACTGATGTAATATCTGTATAATCAACTACACTTTCCACGGGTAAGTCAGAAGCGTTATTGATTATCTCCATAACCTTTTCTTTGCCCATATAATATAGCACTTCATTCAAGTCTTTAACCTTGATTTTCTCACCGTTGTATTCACAAGACTTCGGCACATTGACAATCTTGCATCTCCACGAACCGAGGCGATACACAAGCTCTTTGCGCATTTTCTCACCAGCTTCGTCGTTATCTGAGCAGATGAGAATTGTCTCAAACTGTTCAAGCCAGTCGAAATTCTTCTCAATCCATGTATAATTGCCAGCCCCAAAACATACACTTACCGTATTGAGATAGCCAGACTCTATGGCAGCCATGCAGTCGCCCTCGCCCTCAACTATTAATAAAGCTTCAGTGCTGTTTATACGGTTCATGTTCCATAGTAAAGGCATTGTGTCTGCACCCTTTTGACACCACGCCTTTAAATCGCCCTTGCTCTTATCTATCTTGCGGCTTGGACGATATTTGACAAGACACAAAACGTCATTTGTGTCATAGTAATTAAAAACGGTATTGCCGTGTTCATCTTGGCGCACATCACAGTAGTCTATGGTTGCCTTTGAAATTTTGCGTTTTGCCCAATATTCATATACTTGAGACTTGTCGGTGCATACAACTTCCGTAGGGTACTTATAAGATGGCTCAGTTTTGACACCCACTTCACCCATAGGGACTTCCATATTAGCAAACTCAAATACTTTAGCAACCGCCTGATTGAATGTAAGATTGTTGCCCTCCATGAAAGCATCAACTATATCTACAGACTTATTACAAGCCCCAAAACAATGATACTTGCGCGTTTTTGGTGAGTAGATAAAGCTCGGTGTATTCTCATTATGAAACGGACAGCACCCTTTCTTGTTCTTACTATCATATTTTTCAAGCTTGAAAATGTCGGCTATGATGTCTGCTGTTGCGTCACCTATTTTCTCTTTTGCTTGCTCAATAAGAACTTTATCAATCATTACATTCCACCACCCTTATCTTGACTATGCCACTTCTGTCGCTAAACTCATATTCATGATTTGCATAATAGCCAAAACTATCATACCCAAATCTGTATTTTATCATTTTCTTTTCGGCTTCATCTGCACTCTTAGCCACAAACTTTGCCTTAGATACATATGGTTTGGTTGCGTAAGTACCATTGTCAAAAGATGATGCCGTTACTTCATATAACTTATATCCATCGTTTAATGTAGCTTTACGTAAATAACCATATTTAATATCATTTTCTATTTTGCGAAACTGCCAATTGTCTGTTACCGCCTTGCCGATTACTTTGTCGTGATAAAACAAGTGAGAATATGGATAATTGCAATATTCCTCTATGCTATCAAATTTGTTGCCAATTTTAAACGCTCCCATCTATATCCCTCCCATTATACGGACAATTAGTGAATCCACAAAGTTGTTTGCAATACCACGAGTCTGGCTTGCACTCCCACTCTTGTTCCTGTAATATCGTATCAACCGCCACCTTGAACCAGTCAAGCGCAGCCGTGTAATCTTCCTCTTTAAACTCGACCTTTTCTATCTTCTGCGCCCTGTAAAGATTGAACCACAACTCTTTCGGGAACTCTCCATATTCTTCATATACCGCCTTAGAGTAGATATAAAGCTGTTTTGCATAATCGGCTTTTTCACCCTTTTTAAAGGCAGATTTACTCTTGTGATCTTGTATTATAATTCGTCCATCGCTCTTATCTCTCAGCAACAAGTCTATTATTCCCGTGAATTTGTGACCGCCTATCTCGCAGTTTATACGCTTTTCAACACCGAGAACTTCATAGCTGTCGTCCTTTTCAAACGTCTGCAAGTACGCAAGGCTTGTATCATAGTAGGACTTTGCCATATTGAAGAATGGGAAATGCTCTGTCACTTCTTCTGCGTAGTGTGCTTCAAATTCATCAGCAAGTTCAAACTCATACAGTTCACCCTTATAGCATCTCTCTAAAATGCTATGGACAAAAGATCCGCTTTGTGCAAAGGCGTTAGGCAACTCTTGTTCTCCCTCCACATAGTGCAGATAGAACGAATACGGGCATTGTTCAAATGATTTGACTGACGAGAACGACCAAACTTTTTTCTTTAAATCCATGTTGCCTCCCTAAACAAAAATAAAGCCAACCCCGACATACATATTCGATTGTATGCGAGATTGGCTCGTTTACCGTGTCGTGTCGCTGTTTATGACATATGTCAGAAAGGAATATCTCCATCTAACGGTGCTTCAACTGGTGCTGCGGGTGCTGCGGTCTGTGCAGGAGCAGTCTGTGTCTGCTGTGAATTGTTGTTGCCACCGCCAACAAACTCTATGGAATTAACAAGAATATATGAATTGTAATGTGTTACATCTTCGTGGTTCTTGTCCTGATATTTGTCTGTCTTAAATGCTCCGATGACTGCTATGGGCTTGCCCTTCTTGCAGTAACGTCCTACAAGTTCAGCGGTCTTATTCCATGCCTGACAAGTAATAAAGTCTGCTGGTCTGTCATTGCCTTCGGAATCCTTGCCGTTGTTTACAGCAATAGTAAACTTAACCACTGACTTGCCACTTGTGGTCTGTCTGAGTTCTGGATCGCTTGTAAGATTACCGATAATTGTACACTGATTCATAAATTATACCTCCAAATTACTTTGATTTCTTATCAGCCTTGAAGTCCTCTGGTTTGAGATTATCAAGGTCTGCCTTTAACTGATTGAGTTTGTCTGCGTCCTTAATTGTCTGAGGATTTGAAGTGCCGTAATTAATCTTGAGCCACGAAACAAGCTTATTGCGGTCATAACCCTCGTCAATCTTTGCCTTAAAGGTTTCAATTGCGGTCAGAGCCTTTTCAGCGTTCTTGACATTCTCGATAGCTGCCATTTCGCTTGTTTCAATCTTGTGCCACAAGCCGATACCAAGAAGCGTTCCTTCTGCTACACACTTTACCATGCAACGCTTGAGAGACTTATTTACGTCATTCATTGTAATCTTCTCAATAGGAATAGACTGATTCTTGAAATCCATAATCGGTAGTGTTGTCTCACAAACAATTTCAACACTTGGAATTTCAAGCTTTACCTTGACAAATGCGGTCTTGCCATCTGCGAAGTAAGGCATATCCGTGGTTGTTACATGGCTTGCGTACTGCTTGCCGTCCTTTGTCTCCCCCACAAGAGCCGTGATTATCTTCTCTGTTGGGAATGTAATCTCTGTCAGTATTGAGTCTGGTGCGTTGAGCTTCAGAAGTTCTTCGCAGCGACTCCACGGCAAGTAGCTCATGCCGTTTTTGGTGAACAGATACGGTTTTACGTCAATCTTGCTCATCTTGTCAAGAAATTCTTGCTTCTTCTTAATTATTTCCTCTGTCATTCTCATTCTCCTTTTCTATTATTTCGCGCCACTTCTCAATAAACTCCTTGATAACATCATATTTGTCGGACATTTTAAACTCTGTCATATCCTCTAATCTGCCGCAACACTCACACCGTCGCTTGCCGTGGACAAATACGCTAACGTCCCTGTCATCGCTGTCGTACTCAAACTTCATAATGAAGTTCCCCTTCGGCAATACCATAATCATATCAAGCAGTTCTTTTACTTGCTCGTTACTCATTTGTTCCTCCTTTTCTTTAATTTATTATCATGTAAGAATATAAAAATATCCCTCTGTTATTATTATAGCACTAATTTCTTGCTTTGTCAAGACAAAATTAAGAAATATTTTGCCATTTTCCTAAAATATTTAGAGCCTTGTTGCTCTGATCTTCTGTACCGTACTTCTGTATGGTGTAGAGAACAACATCGGCAACCGCCTGATTGGTAATTTTTAGAGGATTTTTCTCACCCATATTCAGCGCACCAATGATGTCATAGAGGAATATTCGCAGGTTCTCCTTGTCTTTAGCGGCAGCAATGCGTTCTTTGCAAAGCTCAACTATCTGCAAACGTGTGTCCATGTCAGGTCTCCTCGTTTAACCATTTCTGTATGCATTTACTGCACACCTCAAGTCTGTCATCTATTTCATATTTGCCCTTCATCTCATCTGGACACATATGAAGATTGCCCGATACAAGGTCTATTGCACAAGCGTTGTACCCTGCATATATCCCGCACTGGATTTTTAACAGCATATCGTGCTCGTTCCGTTTGAGTATGTGCCGATCTCTATTGGTCATCTCTCATCACTCTCCATATATTGCAGCTCTGCATACCACACTTCTTTGCGTAGAAACGGAATCCATTTCTTTACAGGCACTTTAGTAAAATCTACCTTTAACGGCTTTATCTTGCCATTATAAATCATGTCGAGTATTCTCATATCCAGATTTTCTAAAGGCACTGTCACTATGCAACCACCTTTATTCATATCTCACACCCCTTTCAATAAAACGTAGGTTTTATTGTCATTTTACCCACGTAGAATAGCCAAAAAGTGGTTGTCATTTTTCGATCAAATCTGAATTATCATAGATATTGCCAACGATCTCTGTTGACATAGTTCCGATAATGGGGATTTCAGCAGCCACCCAACTTAATGTTATACACTCTACTGGGCAACCAGTGTCTTGTCCAAAGTATATTGGAAATGAAAATCCATCTTTTCTCGTCCTCATTTGCCACTGAAAGCACTCATCATTCCAGAAAACAAGGTAATTTTTGTCACCAAAGTGAAGAACATCCCCATCAAATATCTTAGTGCCATTCTTATCGGTTAAGCCTGTATACTGACCAACAGTTTCGGTGACAACTTCTTCTTTAACAAACACCCAATTATAAGTCGGATTGTTTTCATAGTATTCAACTATATTCCAATCCCTTGTATCGGGAATATATCTTTTCTTGCTCATATAGCCGATATACGATTTACTATCTTCATCTTCAAAATAATAACCAGAAATCCATCTGCCTGTTTGTATAGACTTCGCTCTAAATAATATTTCTCTATTCATATTTATCTCCAATCGCACACAAGGATTTCTACGTCTGTATCTGCGAATACATCTTTGATAATCTGTTCTACGTCATCCCATTTAAGTCTGTCTAAACCGCAGCCTATCTTCGGCATTGCAATTTTATCATTTGCATCACTATACGCATACATTTGTTCTAATGCCTGTCTCAATGTTTCTTTTGTAGGTTTCTGCCAACACTTATCTTTGGTAACAAGATTATATTCGCCTCTCCACTCACTCTCTTGTGTCAAAAAACAATCTCCAAACCCATTCCATTGGTATGGATGCGGTTGCCCTAAATCTCTTTTAAGGGCTTCTCTAACTCCCATTTCCGCAAACTTCTTCGCAATTCCCGCGCCGAGAGCAAAGTCTGCTGATATACAATGGCAAAGGTAATAATCTTTAGGTACTGTAAAGAGATCACGTTTCTCAATTGTAAACTTCGTACTATCAACCTCCCACGTTAGCCTTTAATATGACTGCTTCTTCATCGAGATTAACCTGTGAAATATTAATCTTCTTTGCTTCTTTAAAATTATATGATGACCAACGTGCCCTTCTTTCAGCATGAAGTTCATCCTCTGCGACAACAACCATTGCGTAGTCATCACCATAGGTATATTCACCATCAGGCAGTTCTACTAAGTATACATTCATTATTTACTCACACTCCTAATCTGTTACAGGCGGCAGTCCTAATGATTCAGAATCGAATCGCATTACAGGTATTGCCCTTAAACCCTCAATTTCTTGTCGCAATTTTTTATTTTCTTCGGCAATCAGTTCTAATGTTCGCACAAGACTCTTTATCATATCCTTATCGGTATATTCACCCATGTTTTTACAACTCCTTTCTAATAAAATGTAGCTTTAATTTTGCAAAGCGTGTATTTCGTTCTCTGGAATTTCAAATTCTTTCCATGTCCTCCATGCGTCCATAGAACCTATACCACGACGTTTATTATGGTTTATTTCATAAATTGCTCCATTATACCACACTTGGCAATGTTCTAAAATAATATCATTCTTATCAAAACCTACTTCTTCTTCTAAATCAAAATCTTTCCATTCCACTTTATATGCATAAATATATGTAGTGCAGCCTTCAACACCGTTATAATTAACCCCGTTTATCATCTCAAGGAAAAATGGTAGTTCTTGCTCACCAACTTCTATAAGAGAACGTGTAGTATGATTTTCTTTAATCTGTTCATATGTAAACGGAGAATCATACTTTACAAACCATTCGCCACCATATTCTTCGATTTTCTCTCCATAATATTGAGGGTTGCGAGGATCGTCCACAATATCTATCCACGAGCTATTTAAATAGTCCTCTCTTGTTACAATCAAAAATAAAATTTTATTACCTTCCATGTTTATCCTCCCTAATTTTAATATCAAGTGCCGCAAATGCCTGTTTGCACTTTTTACAAGCTACCCGATTAGCATAACCGAGTTTCCCCTGAAGCACAGCTATGCGATTACTTAATTGATTAATTGTCTTATCTCTGTTTTTTAACTGCGTTTTAAGATTATTGTTATCATTTTTAAGTTTTTGTATTTCTTGCCTTAATGTTTGCGTTTGTTTGAGCCAACCAATTATTGACTCTTTGTCTCTTGCATCGGTAACATACTCTAACATCCTAATGGTATCATCTAAATTCATTGATTTAAACCTCCTTTAAGCATAAGCACAGGGTATACCATAATTTATTGCACATTCATGCTCTATCCTACAGCGTTCATCATATTCCCAACCACTACAGAAATATGCTAAATCAGCATCTCCAAGCAGTTGTATGGATTTGCCAATTACCCATAATAGTGAGACACCATACGGAGTGTTTATGAGATAAGATTCAATTATTTCGTATTTTGTATGAGTATCTGCGGAAATTTTTTTAGCTGATCTCGCTCTTTCGACTACGATTTCGTTATGCGATTTATTTTTTGTAGGCTGGCTTATAAATAACTTTTTCATTTTACTCACCTCCAATAAAATGCAACTTCTATCGTAAAAATGTTGTTTATTTTTCATCATTTAACAGCTTTAAGGCTTCATCGGTATATCGCCATTTGAATTGACAATCCTCTCTGTTTTCGTATTGACATCTTTCTGTTGGCTCTGGCGGCATATCACAGATATTACAATTACAACCTTGCCTTGCTTTGTAAATATCTTCAACCGCCGCTTTCAGAAGTCGCTTTGATTCTTTAAGCTCACTTATTAATTCATGAATGAATACATACTGGTCATTCTGTTCTGCTTTAAGGTCTTTATATTCCATTAACCATTCAGCAAGCTGTCTGTGGTCTGCGGCACACTCTCGACAGTCATTCTCTGCTTTCTCTGCGGTTAGCTTTTCATACATATTAGCCTTGATTTCTTTGCAGTTCTTGTATGTTATTGCAGATATTTCATTCTGCTCTGC
>Ga0326513_10002639_pt1 | contig 13194 bp, 1 predicted proteins | sample 2_2465_0518_D_FD_203654 | JGI IMG/M metagenome (GOLD analysis project Ga0326513, IMG submission 203654) | Bovine rumen microbial communities from UC Davis, California, United States - 2_2465_0518 | ecosystem: Host-associated > Mammals > Digestive system > Stomach > Rumen | place: USA: California...
AAGAAATACAAGTACTAGCAGAGATGCTATATGAAACCAAAACAGTAAATGAAAACTATAGAAATAGTCTTATCGGGGCGACAGAAGCATTAGTTAATACTCTTGTAACAGAGTTGCCAAATATATTAAATCTATTAGAGAATATTACACCTGAGCAAACACAGCAGTTAATGCAACTTATTTCACCTTTAAGTCAAACAGAATAAATTAATCTATTTAAGCCTATTGTCATGTTATAGTGATAATAGGCTTTTTAATTTTATTGTGTAAACAAAAAGGAGGAAAAGGATATGGCAAATGGTCGTTTTGAATATACTATTGGATTTAAAACTGATGATAAAGGGTTAAGGCAAGCTCAAAAAGCTTTGCAGGATATCCAAAAATTAAAGGTTGATTCTCCTGGTATTACCGCGACAGCAGAACACTTAGAGCAAGCTAAAAGTTCTGCGAAACAACTAGGAGATGCTTTATCAAAATCATTTAATTTTAAAATGAATACAATGAGTGTTTCTAAATTTTCTCAAGAATTAAAAAAATTAGATTTAAGAGAAATACAATCTCAGTTTCAAGCGATAGGTCCTGCAGGAGAAGCTGCATTTAATAAAGTGCTAGCTTCTTCTATGAAAACTAATTTACAAGTTAAGCAAAGTAATAGTTTATTAAAAAAATTTGGTGAGGCTTTATATCGTAATGTTGAGTGGATGGTTTCTGGTAATTTAATCACTAATATTACTAAAATTTTCTCTCAAGCCTATGGTTTTACTAAAAATTTAGATGCATCATTAAATAATATTCGTATCGTAACAGGAAAATCTGCTGATGAAATGGCACGTTTTGGTAGAGAAGCACAAGAAACCGCCGCAAAATTAGGTAAAAGCACAACGGATATTACCAATGCTTCATTAATTTTCTATCAACAGGGTCTGGATAAACAAGAAGTGGATGCCCGCACAGAGGTTGCCACTAAACTGGCGAATGTTTCGCAGCAATCTACTCAAGCTGTTGCTGATCAAATGACGGCTATTTGGAATGGTTTCCATGTAGGAAATGATGAGCTTGAACGTTATGCAGATATTATGACCGCTATTGCCGCAAACACGGCTTCTAATTCTCAAGAGCTGGCTGCATCAATTTCTAAGGTGTCATCAATTGCTAATACAACTGGCGTAAATATGGAACAATTATCCGCCATGATGTCAACTGTTATTTCTGTTACTAGAGACAGCCCTGAAACCGTTGGTACAGCTTTTAAAACCATTTTTGCTCGTATGGATGATTTAGTTGAAGATGGTACTGATGAATTTGGTGTATCTCTTGGTCGAGTTTCTTCTCACTTAAAAGCAATGGGAATTGAAATTTTAAATCAAGATGGCACATTAAGAAATTTAGGAGATACTTTGACTGAGGTTGGTAATAAATGGTCTTCCTACAGCGACGAGCAGCAAGTTGCTATTGCAGAACAGATGGGTGGCAAGCGGCAATGGAACCAAGTACTTGCGCTTTTTGATAACTGGGATAAGTATAAAGATGCTCTTGACGTTGCAAAGAATTCAACGGGGGCGTTACAGGAGCAGCAAGACACTTATATGGAATCTACCGCCGCACATCTTCAAGCTGTAAAGACTGCGTGGGAAGGGCTTTATAGTGAAATGATGTCTTCAGATAATATCAATAGCGTTGCGGATATGTTTACCAAAGTCATTGAAACAGTTCGTGGTTTTATACAAGCTCTTGGTGGATTAAAACCAATATTGTTATCTGTTGCAAGTTTAATGGCACAGGCATTTTCTACACAAATTGCACAAAGTATTGTTCGTATTTCTGATAATATAAAAGTAACAAAATATAATGCAGCGGAATTAGCAGCACAGCAAGAACTGACAAAGCAGTATGGGTCTTTAGAAAGCCCTTTGATGCAAGAACTTGTTGGGTATCAAACCACAATGCTTAAAAATCAGCGGTCTATTACTCCTGAAATGCAGCAGCAATATAATTCTTTATTAGACGCAAGGGTAGAAGCTGAACGTCGATATGGGATATTAAAGCAAGAAAGCGATGAAATAGAACAATTTATTCAAAAGTATCCTGAATATGTAAAAGGTGGGGCATTCAGAGATAAATCTGGATTTTTTACTGAAGCGGCATTAAAACCAACTGAAGAAAGACTAGGCGGTTTAGAACAACTTGAAGGAGGAGAGCTGGTATCCAGAGGAAAAAGTCTTTTTCTTGGTTTTGATAGTAGCCAGTATCTTTCTTATACGGAAACAGAACAAAGACGTATATCCGCTCTTTCCGATGGTATTGCAACTATTTCTGACCGTATTGCAAAAATGAACGATACCAGTAGTGATTGGTATAAAAATGCTTATGGCGGTACGTTAACTGAAGAGGCTAAGGAAAAATTAACAGAATATAGAAAGTTATTAGAGGAACTACAAACGCAAGAAGGAAGATGGAAGCAAGCCATTATTGACCGTGATAAAGAAGCGGCGGCAGCTGCGCAGAGGGAAGTACGTAATTTAAAATTTCAGGCAGAAAGTGCTAGTAAAAATTTAATGGAGGAAAGGGCGTTTGTTGTTCCTCCAAGAGATCAAGGATTTGCGGCAATAAAGAAAGCTGGCTCGTTAGGCCAAGACGTTACTGCAGAAGCAGGTCGGTTAGAAGTTATGAGCGCTCCGATAAGCAAGGCTGAAACACAAATTAAGAATATAATGAGTGCCTTCAATGAACTTCAAACTTCTGGAAGAATTAGCCAAGAACTATTTCAGCGTATTGGTCAAGAATATACACAATTAGGTCAAGATATTCAAAAAGCTTCTACGCCAAAAGAAATTGAAAGGAGCTTTGAAAGCGTAAAAGAGAAAGTGCTTTCATCCGTAGGGGAAGAGCGAGAAGAAATTGAGAAGCTTTTTAATTATATGGAAAACAGATCGGCACAAGCGGAAGATTCAGAAAAGAAAAGAATTGATGCAATTGCGCAAGCTCAAAAAGATTTAGTTGATAAAGCCAATTTTACGACTTTTGTTGATACAACCGTTCGTGCGGTTAGCAGCCTTGGTCAGGTCGTCAGTGTTTTGCAAACAATTAATAACATACCTAAGATTTGGAATAATGAAAATTTAAGTGCATATGAGAAATTCTTACAAATTTCTCGCAGTATAACAATGGTTCTTCCTATGGCATTGAATATTTGGAGAACTTGGAGTACAATGATCAAATCTACTATTCCGTCATTATGGGCCGGAGTCCAAGCACGAGCTGCCGAATATTATTTCCAAGAAGCAGGTATTAAAGCAAGAGCTAAGGAAATTATGCAAAGACCTGAGAACGCAGCGACGACAATGGGAGAAGCAGCGGCAACAGCGATTGCAAATAAAGAGTTGTTTGCAGAGCTTACATTAAAACAAAAAATAGATTTTGTAAATAAGAAATTATTAGCTTCAAGTCCAGCATTAAAATTAATTGCTATTGCAGCCGGCGCCTTCCTTGCATTAAAAGGGTGGGATGCATTTTTTGATCGCATTATTACGCATAGCAAAACTCTGTATACTGTTTTACAGGGGGTTGGACCTGTTATAATAGGTTTTGTTAGCTATTTGTTGGGCGGGCCTTTAGGACTACTCCTTGCTACCATAGCAATGGTTGTGCAAAAAACACTTGAAGTAAAAAAAGCTCTTAAAGAACAAGATGAAGCTCAAAAACGCTTAAATAAAACAACAGATGAATTTATAAAAAAGAATAAAGAATTACAAAAAGTAATTAAAGAAAATATTGCAGAATTTAATCGCTTTGAAGAAGTTTGGGAAAGTTTTAAAAAGGGATTGTCAACAGTTGAAGAATTAAAGCAAGCTTTCCAATCGCTTGCAGAACAACTTGGTGTTACAGATGATGCCGAATATCAAAGATTATTAAGAGTAGCAAATTATACAAAAAATTATGCCGAATTATATAAATATTTTGATGATAAAATAGAAAATCAAAGAAGCCAACAGGAAAAAAATGCTTATGATACTGTTGATGCATCGGAAACAGCTCTACAAGGCAAAGTAACAAATTATAGTGGTCAAAAGAAGGCTTTTGGACGCATTGCTTTCAACGATGCTACTCGAGATTGGGAAGCTTTTAGAGATTCTGGTATGAATGATGTTTTATCTAAAACTGGAATTTTAGAATCGGCAAGAGGCACCAGCTTTCTCGGTAGAATTCAATTAACAACAGGAGAATTAACCCCCCAAAATCTAATACAATTGAGTCAATATAAAGAATTTTTTGAGGAAATAACAAAAGATAAAAAGCAAAATGAAGCAGTAAAAGAAATTGCTCAATATTATTTAGATTTAATTAATACAAGCGCGCAATCACTAACAAATATACAAGAAGCATATATAAACGCTACTTCAATCTCTAGTGCAAAAAAAATTACTTTTTCTGAAGACGATACAGAGCAGCAACAATTACAATCTTTTAGAGAGCAATTGGCTACGCAGGAGAAAGAAGCTCAAAAAGCATATTTTATGGAATACGGCAAACCAATGACCGATGAGCAGAAGAAAACACTTCATAACAATATTTTGAGTAATATTGTACAAGTCTTTCCTGATAAAGAAGAAATTGTAGCTCAAGTTGAAGCAGAAGATAATTTGGAGTTAAAAGATATCTTTAATCAAGTGGCAGAAGATGCCTTAAAAAGGGCAGACCCAATAAGTACTTCAGCACAGCAGGCACTGGCAAATTTGTCTGACTCAGAAATAAATGCATTTAAACGTGATTTAGAAAAAAATGATATAGATATACTTCAATTAGATACTAAGTCTTTAAATTATGATACTGAACTTTTAGTCAAAATAATAAAACAAAGGGGCAAATTGTATCAAGAAGATATTGATAAAATTAAAGAATATCATCTTAATACTCAAGAAGTTGTTCAAGCTCTAACTCAAGATTATGACACTCTAATAGCTTCCTATGACACTTTTAATAAAAAAGTTGAAAAAGGTACTTTTACCGCAAAAACTTTTAATAGCAAAGCCTTTCAAGAATTTTTTACTGATGATGTTAAAAATGAATTAATTGAACTTTATGGAGCTACAAGTGAAATTGGTCAAGCTGTTGAAATCGTCTCTAATAAAGCGATAGTTGGTTCTAAGAAATGGGTAGATGCATGGAAAATAGTAGGAAAAGCCCTAAAAGATGCAGAAATAGAACAAGACGTTGAAAATGCTCAAACGGCTTTAGATAATATTACAAATTCAGTAGAATCATTTGGCGAAAATGGTGAAGTCCATATTTTTGCAGGTCTTTCAGTAGAAGAAGCGGAAGATCAATTAGATGAATTTATTAATGCGCAAAGAACCATCGATATTGATGTTAATGTAAGAGCGGAAGCTGAGACTGATGCAATAAATAAAACCCTCAGTGACGTCCAGAAACTTGGCGACAAAATAGATGAAAATCTTCAGGTATCTGCAGAAGATTTTATGGCATTGGAAAAAGAATTTCCAAATATTGGCGATGGAATGCAGATATTGGCTGATGGCACTATTCAGCTTAGCCAGACAGCAGTAGATGAAGCCAAAAGGCAACAAAAAGAAGCAATTGCCGCAGCGGTGGATGAGCAAATTGCTAAAATTGAAATTGAAAAAACATTATTGGAAGAAAAGAAAAAGGCTTACCAAGAAGCAGCAGAAAAAGCGGCAGAAATTTCTGCCAAGGCGGCAAATGGTCAGTACAAGAATGAAGAGGCTTTACAAGATGACCTTGATGAATTAAATAATAAGTACGCTTTTATTCAATCGATAGCAGATAAACAAAAAGTTGTTAATTCTTTAGAGTTGAGCACTGAGGAGATTAAAGTGTGGAAGGGTTACTATGACACCCTGACCAGTATGGACGCTGAATACAATAAGGAGCGTATTCATAACGCAAACCAAATAACAGAAGGAGGCATTCACGATCAATTAACAGATGATAGTGGAAAACCACGTACAGCAACTTCTTTCTATACAGCCGATTATCAAGCAGCAGTCGATGCCGTAGAGGATGACATTAAAAAAGGAAAAGTAGCTATTTCTAGCGCATATGGAAACTGGCAAAAAAATCATGATGAGTATATCGCGCAAATAAAAGCTGACTGGGAAAAAAAACATCCAAATGGCATAATTGATTATAATAAGGTAAAAGAATATGCCGATGCTTCTAAGAAGAGTGCTGAAGATGCAATAGAAGATTTAGATGAGCAAATAGAATTTGCATCTAATACTCAAAAACGCCTTGCTCGTATAAAAACTCTTTATTCTAATCAAGCCGCAGGCTGGGGTGTTGATTTAGATAAGAAAAAGGATAAAGATGCCACAGATAAAGCCACAAAAGCCAATAAAAGTTTAATTGATGCTCTTGAACAAGAAATTGATATTTATCATGAGTTAAACTTAGCTATTGAAGACCATGAACGTCATTTAAAACGCTTACAGAATGAGCAAAAAAGATTAACAGGTAAAGACCTAACAAAGAATTTACAAGAACAATTAGAAACTTTGCAGAAATTAAATAATACATATAATCAAAAGCTTGATGTAATGACTACCGATGTAGCGGTTAAGAAAGCGCTTGCAGAAGAGTATGGATTTTTATTTGATGAAAATGACAATGTATCTAATTATCAAGAAATTTTGCAAGAAATTGGTCAAAAAGTTTCTGAAACTATTGATTGGTATAATAGCCTTGAAGAGCCAACAGATGAAGATAAGCAAGTTTATGAAGCGGCAAAAGATCGGTTGGATGATGCTGAAAAGGCATTAGAGGCATATGAAAAGCAATGGAAAGAGTATCATGATTTAACTGATACTATCGAAGAAAATTTAGACCAGCAAATAGAATTACAAATTCAAATTTCTAAAATAGACCTTGAATTTAAGCTAAGTGAAGCTGAAAAGAAACGTAATAGATTGGAATTTCAGCAATATATGCAAGACTTGGCAGAAGAAGATATTGTTGGCAATATTACCTATTCTATTGCTAATTTAAAAACCTATTTTGATGCCGAAGGAGATATTCAGCAATTAATACAACAGTATCAGAAACTTTTAGAAGAAAAAGCTAAAATAGATGCAGGTTCAATTTCCGCAATTTATGGCGATAATCTTAAACAACTAGAAGAGGATTTGGATGACACCGAACAAAAGTTAATGGATGCTCAAAAAGCAGCCGAAGAAATTCGTCGTGAAGTTCGAGATAGCTTAATTAAAGAATATGACCAAGCGGCAGAAAAATTAGATGACCAACGCTCTGCTTTTCAACAAATTTCAGATATTTTGGAACATGACATTGAATTACTAAAATTAAGATTTGGTGAAAACGCTTATAGTAAAATAAGCAATCTTTTAGAGCAACAAAGAAAATTAACAGAAGAGCAACTACAAGTTGCTGTTGCACAAAGAAATTATTTTGCTCAAGAGCTACAGCAAGCATTACAAAATGATCCATTAATGGAAAGTGACACAACAAAAGCATTGGTTGAAAAATATAAGGAAGCTGTTGAACAAGTTGGGGATTATGCTCAACAAATGGCAGAAAAACTTTTCACTATATTTGAAAACACTACAAATGATTTATTTGCTAGTTTTATGGAAAAAGTATCTGGTACTTATGGCTTAGATGCTATTCAGTCGGCTTGGGATAGAGTTACTGCGGGCGCAGATATGTATTTAGATACTGTAAATTCAGTTTATGAGATAGACAAATATCGTTTGCAATTAGAAAAAGCAATCAATGAAACTGATGACCCCGCCACACAAAAACGTTTAATTACATTAATGAATGAGCAATTGGGTATTTTGCAGAGTAGAGAAAAATTATCTCAATATGATGTTGATAGAGCTAATGCTCTTTTTGAGATAGAAATGAAAAGAGCAGCATTCCAAGAAGCTCAAAACAATAAAAGTAAAATGAGATTGCGCCGCGACGCATCTGGTAATTATTCTTATCAGTTTGTATCGGATGAAGATCAAACTGCAGATGCTATACAGGCTCTTGCGGACGCACAAAAGGCTCTATATGACATTGATAAAGAAGCTTTTAAATCTAATGCTGAAGATGTCCAAAAGTTGCTTAGTGAAATGCAGGAAGCATTAATTGAAGACGCAAGACAAGGCGGAAAGCAAAGAGAAGAAATTGAAGCTCATTATATGGATTTGATTGCTCAAAAAGTTCAAGACAATGAATATATTCGTCAAAATTTAATTGAATCTACTTTTGCGGAGCTTTCTAAATATACAGACAAAAATATTGAAGAGTTTAATAAGCTAACAGAAGCTGAACAAGAGGCTTTCTTAGTAACAACGAATCCATTGTTTGGTACTGGTCTTATTCATGCTTTAGAACCAAGTCAAGAGTTTGTTCAGAATTTACAAGAAATGCTTGCTGAATTTGATAATGTATCAGATTCAACAATGGCACAAATGGACAATCTTACTGATATTGTGGGCCGCACATGGGAAGAAATGGAAGCAGGCTCACGAAGTGTGGTTACTGCATTAACAGATATCACATTAACAACAGAGGAAGTTGTAAAAGGTATTGCGGAAGCGACAGAAAAGCTCAAAGAATTTATAGCTCTTTTAGGTGACCCGCAAGGTTCATTAGCTAATAATCTTAGTGCTATTGCAGATGAATTTACTCAATTAATATTTGGATACGGAAATGGTATGGGCTTGTTCGCACAAATTGCTGACGATACGAATAAAACTCTTAAAGAAATTGCAGGAGGTCAGAATAGTAATGCGGCAACCGGTGAAGAGTCTCCCGGAACAAGCTCAAGTACTTCACGAAGCATCGCTGCCGCAGTAGCAGATAGCATAAGTAATGCTTCAAGCACTCAGCAGAAATATCAATCTTTTACAACAAGTGATTTACCAAAAGTTGGTGATAGGGTAGTTTACTTAGGTGGTACCTACTATGAAAACTCATATGGGGGAGGCAGAAAAGGCAACCGCGGAGACGGATTGTTTGGCACTGTTAAAGTTGAAGCTCTTAATCCAAAAGCTCCTTATCCAATTGCCGTATCGAGTACTGACTCAGCATATGGTTGGCTAAAGCCTGAACAAATAGGGCTTTCTAAAGATATAGGGTTCGCAGCAGGTGAAACAAACATTCCACAAATTCATACAGATCAAATACGAGATAGCGTAATGCAATCTTCTTTAGATTTATCTCAACGCCGCTCAGAGTCGATTTCCGCACAGTCACAAATTGTTCTAGGAATAGCTCAACAAACTCAGCATTTAATGTCTATTGAAAAGATATTAAATTCATTGTCTGACCTTGATAAGACGGTTAATGTTTATGCATCCTTCCCGAATGCAACATCTACTGCAAGTATTGAGCAAGCATTCATTAATTTGCCCAATATTATTACACAAAAAACTTTTTCTACCTTGCGTTAAGAGGGATGCCCTTAATGGGCATCTCGCCTTGACGGCGGGGTGATTTGACATTACCCAAATTTTTTGATATAATAAAAAAGAGATAAAGGAGGTTGTACTCATGAATGTTGAAAATGCTATCTATACTGCTGTTGATACAATAGTAAAGAATCAAAATCACGATTTTGATAAAACAATTCAGGCATTAGTATTAAATAATACTGATCCTGAGCAAAGCGGCGAAATAAAAGTTAGATATCAGGATTCAGTGCTACGAGTCTATACAAAAAGAGAAGATATTAATAAATATCCCCGTGGATCTCATGTATATGTTCTTGTTCCTAATGGGAATATGAACAATAGAAAAACTATTATTGGTTTGGTTGAAACTTTAGGTGGTATTGCTGTTGTAGATACACATAAGACATTTCAAGCAGTCAACGGTAAGAAATTCAATGATAAAAACTGGTCAATTGAGTTAAATAGTACAGCAAGTGACCAACAAAGACCTGAAGAGTTTTGGACACATGAACAAGGATACAAGGGCGCTCTTTCTAACGGAGAATATTGTCTACAAACAACTCGCGCCGATCAAAAAGTAATTACTTATAACGAAGATGGAACAGTAAATCAAACGCCACTTGTCTATCTTATAAATAATAGTTACTGTATAGTAGGTAGTATTGAAGGAGAGGCTGGTCACAAACATATTGTTATAGATGACGAACAAGTACGAAAAGGTTATATACAGCCTCTAACTGAAATGATTTTATCTAGTAAATGGTTAAAAATTACTGCGGGGGTAGCTTGTAATATGCCGCCATCTGCATATAATTGCAATTATGGTTTACGATATACAATTTATTATCGTAGTTGGAATAATCAGCTTAAAACTTTTGTAAAAGATTTTGATATTAATCATTTTGAAGGTATTCCTTGTTGTCAAGGAGCGTCTATAGACGAGCCAAGAGAGCAAACATGGATTTTTGAACATTCTCTTATGGAAGATGCTTATGAGATTGAAGGTTTTTCATTGACTTGTTTTGTAGAAAATTTTTCAAGTAATTTTGAACTTGATGAAGGTAGTAATAAAACATATTATTTAAAGTTTACACGGCCATCGATTGAGGCGGTAGAACAGGTGGTCGAGGAAGAACCAATGGGGCTCGCCGCATACATTACCACGCCTTATGGACAAACTTTTGCGAAACCAAGTCAAATAAGTTCTACAGATGATTTAGTGAAAAACACTAAATATTGTACTGTCTCCGCAATATTAAAAGAAGATAAGGTTCAAATTGATAACTCTAATCTTTTATGCTATTGGTACATTCAGGATGAAATTTGGACAGCGGTTGATGAACAACAATTATTAAATCAACAATCACAAGAAGGGAATAACATCCCAGTAAGAGGCGGACAAGGATGGCGTTTGTTAAACACTGTACCAACATTAACCTATCAAATTGCGCAAACAGAATTAAATGGCGCTCGTCAAAAAACTATTAAATTAATTGCCCTTTATAAAGGAACTGAATTAAGAGATGTGGCTACGCTTTTAGATGTATCTTCTGACTATCAAGGGGTTTTAAAGTGTAGATCAATGAGTAATGATCATGAACTTTTTACTTATATTGATTCTACTGAAGTTTCACCTGTTAAATATCCTCAGTTAGAGTGGAGTTATATCAGTGTAGATGGAGTAAAAACAATTCTTGGTACTTCAGGTGATATAAATACTGATTTATCATCTGATGTTTTAGAATGTTTTACATTGCTTAATGCAAATGGAACGGCAACTCCTCCGTATACTCAGTTAGAATTAAAAAAATCTTGGGAGAATGATGGTTTTATTAGTTGTGATGTTTATGATGGACAAAAGTATTTTACCACATTAAGACATGAAGTTTCATTGCCACTACGTACGGCTGTTGATTTTACTTTTAATAATAGAGAGCAAGTTTTTCTTTATGATACCAATAATAAAATCTACTTTGTTGGTCAAGATAGTGCAAAATCTCAAGAAAATTTAGATTTATATAAGACAACGACTAAATCACTGTCAATTACCACAACTGTTTCTAATTTAAAATATTGGTGGTGGTTTCCTAAAAACAATACTTTATTAAAATCGCCAAGTCAAAGTCTAATAGAATCTCCTCCTGATAAGAATCTTGCTTATCCCTCTTGTATGAATTTTAATGCAAATAAATATTATAGGTGGTCTGGAGACAAGGTTCCAGTTATCAATTTTTCTATTGAAGATACCTATGACAATAGTAAAACCAATAATAATGTTTTATTAGAGGTTGAGAGGTCTGGAGTAAAAAGTGTTTTTAGTACTGATTTTCATTTTGTGCGAGAAGGACAATTAGGTACAGCAAACACGGGCTATTGTTTAAGAATTGCGCCAAATGCTTCTTCAACAATCATCCCTCCGCCAACACCAATAATGATTCAAGACATTCGTAAAACAGGTAGTTCTGAGCAAGATGTGACTAAAGACCCAGATCTTTGCAAAAAGAATGGCGTAGGTATGAACTATCGTTTTCCAAATTCTGGCAGTAATATTTTTTCATCAGATATTGGTGTATCACCTTTTAAAGTTCAATTGTGGAAAAATAATCAAAAAGTAGCAGAAACCATCGACGGAAAAGATAGCTTGTTATCTATGCCCAGATGGGAGTGGCACGGGTTTGAAATTATACAGCCATTAAATTTACGACCTGGTGTTTTTCTTCAAAACAGTTCTCCATTTCAATCAGATTGGGATGTAATAAATAAATGCTGGAAACTACCAGAAAATGATGATAGACGTAATGGTCATTTTTGGTCACCGAGAGTGGTTAGCGCAAGTTGTAGTTTTGAGAACATATCTTACCAGGCTTTTTTACCAATTCCAACTATTTTTATATCTTTTCCAATTAAGAACTTAAAATTATCTGATGGTAATTATGCTTTATGCCAAATTTCTACTGACCCTCTTGTAAAGTCACAAGGATTAATGTTTTCAAGTTCTTTTAGCGGAACCACACCTTCTATGACTGCATATTATAATGACTTAGGTGTTTCTATTGATACTGACTGTTGGGCACGAGAAGATTGGGAAGTCTTAATAAATGGAGAGGAGTATTCTTTAAATAATTGCTATAGATTATATACTAGACCGACTAAAGCAATGATTGATCAAGGTGAAGTTGATGTTGCTAATTATTATACGCAAGAATGCTTAACAAAATTAATTGATGGTAGTAAAGTTCCAGTGTTGCCTCCTACAAATATTTATCAGGACGCGGCCGCAGAGTCTGATGGCTGCCGCTATGGTATTATTCTTCGTTCACAATCAAATGTTCCTTTTATTTACATTCCTATGTTTACTACTGCAGACAAAAAAGAAAATGCACTTTCTTTGCAATGGTCTGGTCAACAAGGGGTGTTTGATGAAGAAAGCAATCAAGCTTTTGCAAAAAGAATGACAGCGGGTATCCGAGATGTGAGTAACCAATTAACAGGAACAATTATTGGCAGAAGAGAAAATAATGAGACTGGTGTTTTTATCTACAACAAAGGTAATAGAGTTTTTTCTATAGATGAAAATGGTAAAGTAATGATTGGTAATAAATTATCACAAAGATTGGTGATTAACCCCGAAGATGCTTCTATTACAACTGCCAAAGGTTTAAGTTTAACTTACAACAAAAAGGAATTAAGTACTAAAACAGGTATATTTGAAGCTTTGAAGTTAACAGATCGAATTTCTTTAAGCACTGCAGAA
>Ga0326513_10002640_pt1 | contig 13192 bp, 20 predicted proteins | sample 2_2465_0518_D_FD_203654 | JGI IMG/M metagenome (GOLD analysis project Ga0326513, IMG submission 203654) | Bovine rumen microbial communities from UC Davis, California, United States - 2_2465_0518 | ecosystem: Host-associated > Mammals > Digestive system > Stomach > Rumen | place: USA...
GGTGGCAGTGAGTAATCACTGTGGCGTAAAGATGGAGTATTCCCTACCTAATGTTGGTGTGTCGTCCAGATGGCGTATACCACGAATGTCTGCATACAAACCGATGAGAAGCAGAAGGCACACTCTTTATTACGAAAATTGAAAAAAACACTTGAACAAAGGTAGTTCAAAGTGATATAATATATATAGTTAAAGAAGAAATAAAATAAAAGGAAAGGCACGGCAGAAATGCTGTGAAGGGTGAACGAAATGGCTAAAAGAAAAGTATCAGTAAAGAAAGTTGCAGTTGACAAAAATCAAGCACAATTTATGAGAACTGCTGCTAACCTTGCAAGAAAAGGTAAAACAAACAAGAAGTTACACGGCAGAAACGCTAATCCAAGAGCAGCAAAGTATGCAATCTAAGCGAACTTGCTTAGTTCGTGTTGAGGAGTTTAAGTTAGGTCGGTTATCTTAAACTCTTGACCACGGACCAAGGAAGCGAACCTTGTATCCCAGTGCCCGTTAGGGACTGCGTATTAGGATAATTTTAAAACACTAGTTAGCTAACAATTTATAGGGGTGATTCCCCTCCGATGACTCATTGAGGGTGATAAATAGATGAGCCGACTAATCGCTAGGTCGTGTTGGTAGCGTTCCCATCTATCAGGGCTGGTGGTAGACCCTTTATGCGGGGCAGAGGCTGAGTTTTATGTATCGGTTAGAACTTTAAAACGGGTACCGTGTCATAGGCCCGACATCGTGAAGAGAGGCTACTGTAAAATGCAGGATATGTTGTAGTTGCAAATGCACATATCGGGACAGGGTTGATACCCTGCTATAAATCTCCTAGTATCAATATTAGGGGGTTGATAGGAGTGTATGAACTATCAAGCGACCTAGTCGCAGAAGTGTTCGCAAATGCTCACATAAGGAAGGGTAGGTGTTATCACTATGTTATCACATAACGAAGAAAAAATTGTTCGCATATTAAGCGAAGGTATGGCTACTCCTAAACAATTAGCCGAAAAATTAGGCAAAGGATATACAGAGTTCAAAGCCCAATCAATGGTGCTAACACTTGCTCGCAAAGGTCTAGTAGATAAAACTAAGGCAGCTCTTATCCTACGCGGCACAGAGATGGTTAAATTCTTATCTATGCCAGTAAGCTCAGGATTAAAAGGGGGCATACCTGCACCAAAATTAAAATGATGCTTCGCATAAATTGTATTTTTAGCGACGCAACTCTACTAATAGGTGTAATAAATAAAGGAGTATTATATATATACTTATATATACATAATAGTATATATAATAATAAGTATATATATAGTAGTAATATATATAGTATATAATATATATACCTTAATATATATAGTATAATATATATTAAGTAGTATATATAAGTAATAATATATATAGGTAGTATATATAATATATATATCTACCATATATAATATATATAATATAATAATAGGTATAGTAATATATAGTATAAGTATATGTATATATAGTAATATGTATATATATACTCTATGTATTATTATGCCTATTTTTTTTATGCCGTGGAATACGGTGGGGAATAGTGGGGGATGAGGTACCTGCAACGTGGTACCTTCTGTCAAGTATTTGTGCTTCACAAAGCACATTCTGTTTTAAACACCGTTTTTAGCCCTTTTCAGCCCTTTCTAATATATTTATATTAGTTATACCATAAAAACCTCTCTACGCCTGTTTAAATAGCTTTTAAAAGAGATATATACGCTTAATAATATTTTTAAAATATACGAGAACCAAAAGTTCTCTTTTATTTTTTTCAAAAAGACTAGACAAACGCTTCCATTTTGGTGTATAATTATATTATAATGGGAAGTGTTTTTTATAAAAAAAAAAAAATAAACCTAGCTCTTATTGCCTCATTGCTCCGCATAATTGCCCCATACAGCTCCTTTGTGGTGCAGAGGAGAGCCAGCGCAGCTCCTTTACCGTACAAATGTTCGGGGGGAGGCCCCCCTGGGATTTTTATATGGGGATGCAGCTCCTTTGGGCGCCACCAGAATATAGGGGACAGCTCCCCAGCTCCTTTTAGGGGGCGGAGGCGGAATATGCGGACGTGGGAAAAATATGCTAGAACAACCACCCTAAAATATGCGGGCAAATTTTATGTAAAAAAGACTTGACAATGACCGGATTAAAGTGGTATAATTATTATAATGGGAGAGTATTATTAAAAAAAAAAAAAATAAACATAAAAAAAGATGCTTATTCAGCATCTTCAGCAGGAGCTTCATCTTCAGCAGTGATTGCTTCAACACCTGCTTCAGTGATAGTGTATTTAGTTAACATTTTAGCACCTTCGCCTTCGCCGTATACTGCTTTTACTTTAGTGCAGAAACCTTTTCCAGCAGCTGCTGCTAATGTAGCGTTAACTCCGTTGAATGTTTTGCCTTCAACTTTTGCTAATACTTCTCTAGCGAATGCTCCTTTTTCGAAGTCTTTTAAAACTCCTAATACTTCTACCATATTTTTTGTCATTTTAGCCATATTACTCACCCTAACATATACCTGACTATCGTATATGCCCTTTCCTTATTTATTTTTCTTACACTATTATTATATCACATTTGGAAGTGTAAGTCAACCATTTTTGAAAAGATTTTGGAAAAACTTTTTTGCAAGTTTACTTTTTTTCTTTTCTTTATATATCTATTATATCATAGACAGGAGAAGAAATCAAGTATTTTTTTTAATTTTTTGCTTTAAGTTTTAATCCTTTCTTTCTTTTCTTTATATATATATTATATCAAACTTTGCTTTCAAAGTCAATATTTTTTTAACCTAAATTTTTAATTTTTTTTAGTGAAAAAATCTTGACAAGACGCAGCTCCTTATGGTATAATATAATATTGGGGGGTTAGGGGGGACGAAGGCGTCCGCCTATACCCTTAGATGAAACTCTTTCTTTTTTCATCTTTCATAATTCTATTATACTACGATTTGCCGTCAAAGTCAAGAAAAATCGCTCAAATTTTTTAAAAAAAGTTTTCAAAAAAATCTTGACAATCGGGACCAAACTATGGTATAATAAAAGGGGAAGTATTTTTTTTTTTTTTTTTTTTACATTTACTTTACTGTTCGCTTGACAGCTCCTTTGCAGCTCCTTTACATGTAAATTTACATGTCAAGTCCGCTTGCGGAGCGGCCGGTGGCGCAGCTCCCCTCGCAGCTCCTTGGGACCGGGAATAAGGTACCGGATTACCCCCTTATTATCTACCTACCTAATTTTACCCCCCTTATCTGTGCAAATAAAAAAGCCGAACATTAGTTCGGTTCCCTCAATTAAAAATATAGCATTAAAAAAAGACTATTACTAGTCTTCGTTTTCTTCTAATAGTCCACAATCTTTCATGATTTCACTATAAAAGTTATCAAGTTCAATAACTTTGTTTTGTACGGGGTCTTCACTATCTAATTGTAAGATATTTTCATTTCCGTTTTTTTCAAGTGCTATTGCTTGTCTTAATGCAACTATTAAATCATAAAGTTTGTTTAATTCTTCTTTATTTATAATCACAACCTTAACTCCTTTCTTCTTATATTTAATTATATTATAGCATATAAAAATAGGGTAGTCAATACCCTATTTTAATTTTATATGATAAGTGTAAAAGGTTGTGTAAATACACTTATCTCTCAATGAAAAGTATTTGCCTTTAAAAAGGGGTTCTCTCTTTAAAAGCACTTATATTATACCACAATTTTTTTATTTGTCAACACTTTTTTACAATTTTTTTACAAAAAATTAAGGGGTGTTTTTACACCCCATGGTTGCAACCCTTAATCTATATTAAAAGGTTGTGATATATGCCTTTGAAATATGCTTGTTATATCTAAATCAATCTAACCCCCTATTGTTAATAATTCTAATTGCTCGACTTTTGATGTCTTTTTCTTTTTGGTATTTGCAAGTTTAATTTGTTTATTAAACCCTTGCCAAGAACCATATTTATTTATCTCAACTTTGATTTCCCTTTTTCTTCTTGATAAAGAGATAGCCGCTTGTAATATCACACCCTCACAGTCTATGTCTTCAAGTGCAATATGACTTTCCGCCCAACAATAACTATCGGGTACATTTAATTGCAACTTTTCATTATTGTTTGTAAGATATCTATAAATGGTTTCCGCTTTGCATTGATAATTTCCCGCTTGACTTATAGCACCATGATTATCAGCCCACTTTTTAAAGTCCTTTTGTTTTGCAAAGATTTCACATATAAGCATGATATCTAGAAAGTCTAGTTCCCATAACCCTTTACAATAATTTTTGTAAGGTATTATTTGACTAGTGCTAACTATTGCTTGTCTATCAAACTTTGCATTGTAAGCACTAAACAAAGTTACTTTATAATCTTTTATATCTTGTGATAGTTGCTTTAAGATAGCACCCCAAGACATAACCTTTAAATTGCCTTTGTCTATTTGGTCTTTCCAATACTCAATTTTATTGATAGCAAAGTTTTGACTTTCTACTATTTGCCCTTTATTCATAGCATAATTGCTTGATAGTAAATAGTCTTGATTTTCCCAAAACTCTTTTACAATAAAACCTTTTCTAGTTCCTAGCACCTCGACACCATCGCAATTTAAGACTTTCCAAGATATTTCAATTATATCTTTGATTTCCTTTACATTGTCATTTTCTACTATTCCACTATGGATAGTTTCAGTGTCTAGGTCAAGATACCTATTTGTTGTGTCATTTAGACTAATTTTTTTAATACTTTTCATTTTATACCTTCCTTTTCTTAATTTAGTTTTAAAACCCCCTAAATTATCTTTAAGAAGATATAAACAAGCATATTTTCAAAGAACATTGAAGCAACTTTTAATTTGCTTCTTTAAGCATTTAATCAATTAAGATTAAACACTTAAAGAAGAAAATTACTTTTCTTCTTCTTTGTTAAGGTTTGCAAGTCCTTTTTCAGTAATTATGTAGAAAGTTACAAGTTTATCATTATAAACTCTTTTTTCCTTTTCTACAAGTCCTTTACTTGCTAAACTTGCAAATGTTGCATTGATAGAATTAATTTTTTGAGTGTCAATGCTGTTATTTTTTAATTGTGTAGCATATTTTTCAATTGCTACATAAGCATTGATGCCCTTTTCTTCAAGTGCAACTAGTCCTAGTGCAAAGATTTGTTTTTGTGTCATTTTTTCCATAATATCACAACCTTTCTTTTATTTATTCTAATGAATAAAATAACACTTGATTAGTTATGTTTAACTAATCTTTAAATCATTAAATCATTGACTTAATAACTTAAAGATTAGTATATTATGTTTGACTATTTCAAAGAACTTTTTTGTAATAAGTTTTATATCTTTATTACACTTATATTATATCAAATAACCTTTAACAAGTCAAGTATTTTTTTTAACTTTTTAAAAGTTTTTTAATACTTATAAAATGCTATCTTTTCTTATTACAATTATAGTATATCAAATAACTTATAATAAGTCAAGTATTTTTTTAATTATTTTTAACTTTTTTATTCTCTTAACTTATTACATTATAAGTATATCAAATAACTTTTATTTAGTCAATAACTTTTTTATTATTTTATTAAAAATGTAAATGTAAACTTTTTTTAATTTTTTTTAAAAAAACTATTGACTTTATAAACTTATAATGTTATAATAAGTATGTAAGATAAAGAAAGGTTGTGATTACATTATGAAAAACAATAAGAAAGGACTTTTAAGAAGAATTAAATGGGAAAACATAACTTTTATAATTATGTTAATTATAAGTGTTATAAGTATTATTCACCATATAAAATTAAATGGTTTATATTTCAATTTAATTTTAGAAGTATTTACTTATTCAATGTTTAGTTTGTTTTTTAGATATATCGTAAAAGATATAAGAAAAAATCCACAAAACTGGACACTATAAAAAAGACTTGCAAAAAGTCTTTTTTTTATGGGTGGGGGTGGGTTTAGTAAAATTGACTAGAACTTTTCTATATAACAACCGAGCACCTACCCGAATTTACAAAACTATTTTTCAACCCCCTTCGAATTTACAAAATCAAAATTGAAAAACCACCTAGCGTCTTCTGCTAAGCGGTCTAAATTCTACATACTTTTTAAGCGTAGGTATCGGATACGTATTTTCTAGTATCATGGCCTCACTATATAATTCTTGGTCTACTTGGTCAATATAATAATCAAATTGACGTGGGTCATCAAAAGTGGCCAAATCGTAATATTGATTATCTTCCCTTAACCTTGCTGTTAGTGTGAACATTTTTTTGTTCCTCCCTTTCAAGCTTTTTGTAGCCCATTAATGTTTCATACTCTTGTTGAAGAGCTTTAATCTCTTTTTTGGATTGCTTTATAATTTCGCTTTTTATCCAAATTTCGTGTCGTATTCTCTTTAGTTCGTCTATCATGTGTATAATATCTCCCACTGTCGTTAGTTCCTCGCTCTTCGAATTGAGCGCAGGCTGGCGCACTCTTTTTGGCTAGGCAATAGTGCCTTTTGCAAAAATATGAAGGGACAGTACTATTTGTGCGCCTATTGCGTACGCAGAACGCACAGTCTTCGCAACGATGTTCTGGGCGCTCAACTATCTTAGGGATAGTGGCGGGTATAGTGACAGTCATTTGAGGCAAATCGCGCTCACGACTGAACACCAATTCGTTGCACAACTCTTGTTCGCTCATTGTGATGTGCTCTACATCGAACAGATATTTTTTGCATCTGTTTAATAATTCTTTTGAGGTGGCTATTTGGGCTTCACCTATTGGATTGTCAATGAAGCGATGGCATTGCACGCATCCAAGTACGCCGTTGCGACGTTCTCCTTTGCCCCCATGGGCTCTATTGACAAATATGTGCATAATTTGGAGTGCGCCCTTGGCACCACAAAGATAACATTCGTCTTTGTCGCGCTTCTTAATGTACTTGCGCTCCTCTTTATCAAATTCGCACCATTGGCTTCTTTTACTGCTCATTGTGTAACAGTGCACCTCCTATTCCCATTTCCTCAGCTTCTGATATGATGCCGTCAATGAATACGGTCATTTCATATGAGTCATACTCACTGGAGCCTCGATATATGATGAACTGGCCCCCGGGTAGGCTTTCGTAATATTTGAAATACGTGCCCAGTAGGTCTTCATCAAGTTCGGTAGTTATGATGAAGGATTGGCCGTAGCGTTTAAGCATTTCAAAGTAGACATCAAACTTGTTGCGTCGTAAGCAGTTAGCAATCTCAGTTATGTATGCCCATGCGAGAGCATTTTGCTCCGCACTGCGCTTGTCGCGATGTTGCGAAAGCTTGCAGTCGTACACTACGTCATCTTTGAGCTCATTCCTAATATAATCTATTATTTCCTGTTTTTTACTTGTTAATAACACTAGCGGTCCTCCTATAGTTAAAAATAAAGGGGCTCATCAGCACAAGGGTGAAGGTGTGCATTGATGTTCCCCTAGATTTCCAATAGACAAGCATACTCATCAAATACTTGTTCTATTGTCCCGTTTTTAAAATGTACTAAAACTACTGGACATCTATGCTCTGCATAAACGCCGTATCCCAGTAGTTGAGTAGATGAGATATCTTCTTTGTTCTGCAAGATTGTCACCAATTGGCCAGGGTGAAAGGGGTCATTGGCAACAAAACTTACATAATTAACTTCTTATTCTTCTGTATCAGTAACTGGGATTTGTCTGATATTTTCTACTGTATATCCTCCATCTCCACCAATACATTCACACATTGGGAATTCTTCTTTATCATTTGATGTTCCTTCAGTGATTAGTCTAACTTTAACTTCGCAATGTTCTGCGTCGTCTAAAATTACTTCTTCAACTTCTCTGTAGAATAATTTTCCACAATTTTCACATTCGTATACTACATATTTTGGTTCCATAAATAAATTCCTCCTTGTTGTGTAAAAATTATTTTTCTTTTTTAATTTTTACAATTATATTATAATATTTTTTAAAACCATTTGTAAACATTTTAAACGCAATTTACCCTAAAAAATTTAGATAGGTGCGCCAAAAATTGATTACACTTAAAATTTGTCCTTGGTATTCGTTGTCATCGATTTGGTCAATTAAGTCTTCTAACATTTCAATTGTTTGCTTAATTATTTTTTTGTCTAGCATTTTGTTGTTTCTTCTTTCTCTTCTCTTTTAAGTACTCAGCTTTATCTCTTTCGTTTTTCCAAGAGATATATCTGTCAAAGATAATTAAAATTAAAATGCAAGAGAATCCAAATCCTACGCCGAATATAAGTCCTTTGGCGAGTTCTAAAACAATATCCATATTTTTCACTCCTCCATAATTTATTTCTATTTTTTCTTTTTACGAATTAATTATATCATTATTTCTGAGTGTCTGTCAACTGTTTAATTATTTTTTCGGAATTTTCAAATTGAAAAACCGACATCCATTCAAATTTGCTGATATAAAAATTATAAATATAAAGATATAAATGCTCTTTATAGGCTTTATACTTTATGGCATTATATTCATATCCAGTTTTGCGAGATATAACTTTAATATCGCAATCATGAATGAATTGGTTAATATAGATTTTCCAAATGCCCTTGACAATTGCAAAAACTAATGCGCCAACTGTAATAATAATCATAACATGAATGGTATTACTCTCCATCGTATAAATCACCTCTTTTATAATTTCATCTCAATTATAATTCAATTTAGAAGCTTCTGTGAACAATTTTGTGAAAAGACTTTTTCTTATAAGGAAGGGGGATACTTTTATTACGAACGAAGTGAGTAATAAAATGTATTCGGGGATAGTTAATTCTTTTTATTATTTATATTATATAAATATATATATTATAATATATATCCAAAAGAAAGAAAAAAATTCAAAAAAGAAAGAAAAGGTATTGACAGATTTGAGATTCTATGATATAATGTGTGTATGATTGGAAAGGTTAGAGGAGAATAAAATGGTAAAGATAGCGAATTATTTAGATTTCAATCTCCAAGCGTATCAAGAAAGAGTCGGGTTAGTTAATTATTTAGATGACCAAGGAATACTTGCCCAATGCACTCCTTCAGAATTAGATAAAGTAGCAAATTATTTATTATATTCAGAAGATGTTGATGCTGAGGTTGAATTAAAAGAAGGAAGTAAAAAGAAAGTTAGTTATGAAGAATTAATAGAATCAACATTAGGAGAGAATATGGTGCAGTATCATGATATGGCATCAATATATAAAATTCCTCGCCCTACAATCGACAGAGAAAAGGATGCAGACATTCCTTATATGAAAGATTTATGGGAAGCAATAGATTGGGTAACAGAACGTTATCAATATTGTAAAGATGTGTTAGAAGGGAAAAGAGATTTAGACCCTAATAGAGAATTAATACCTACTTATCAAACTAAATATTTTTTAAGAGAATGGATGATAGATATGCGTAGAGAACAATTTCTATTAAAGGATTCATTCCGTTTAATTTGTGGAAGTTGTCCTGGTTTTAAAACTTTTGCTGAAAAACCACATGTACTAGGAATGAAAGTTGGCTCTCATATTATAGCAGATAATTATTATATGATTGATTATGGGAACTGGCAACATATTTATAATCTATTAAAATATTATAACGGCATGACTGGTAAAATTAAAGGAGACCCATTAAACGACTGGTATGATATATATGGCTTCTTAGATGAACTAATCAAAAGAGTTAGATGGACACCTGAACAAGAGATAATTTTAAAAAGAAAAATAGATAAAGTACCTAACGAAGAAATAGTTAGAGAATTAGAAAGCTTAGGATATAAATCTTATAGTGTAAATTATATTAGCACAATATTTAAACAACATATTTCGAAGAGAATATGTAAGATGGCTTATTTATGGTGGAATGAACATGAATATAAACCAGATGGTACTTTAAGAACTATGACAAAATGGAGAATATGCCCTCAATGCGGAAGACAATTATTTGCAGATGAAATAAACTTTGGAAAATACATAGATGGTTCTTGGAAAGAAGTATGTAAAGATTGTGTTTATAAAGAAAAATTAGCAAAAGAAAAAAGAAGGAGGGAAAAAAATAATGTTAAATAAATGGTTAAAAGAAGTTAAGTTTGATAACAATGGTCATACGATTTTAAATGAAACCCTTCTGGATTCTATTGTCGTTATAAAGAAAAATGGAGAATTTTTAGATTTCAATACTTATTTAAAGACTTTATTAATGGAGACATTAGAAGAAATTATGGGAGGAGATAAGGATGAACGAAACACTTAGAGTTTGTGCAGAGTGTGGAAAAAAGCAACCTTTAGATTATTATTTACCAACTTCAAATAAAAGTTTGTATAATAAAAATGGCTCATCTTATATATGCCTTGAATGTATAGCTAAGAAGATAGATAAAACAGATTTATCAACCGTGGATAAATTATGTCAATTCTTAGACCTACCATTTGATGCAAATAAATGGATTGAGATGACTAAGACTTATGAAAAACTAGGACCATTACTTATAGATTATTGTCAAGAAATGAATAATGAAAAATATTCAGAAAGCGATTGGTATCAATATAATCAAGTGTGGGAAAAATGTAGAGAGTATAATTCTGTTCTAGATAAACTGACAGCGATACATGATGATTTACTTGTTTATTTAACAAAGAAATGGGGAAAAGTTGAAAACTTTACTTTAGACGAGTATTTAAGAATGGAAGAATATGAAAGACATACATTAAGTCATTACCCATTTAAAGACGAAGCTAGAAGAGATATGGTTCGTAAATTAGCGAAGCTTTCTGCGATTGCGGACCACTGCATGATGCAAGGAGATAATAAAGAAGCTACAACTGTATTACAAAGTTATAATACATTGATGAAAGAATTAGGAATTAGTACTGAGACTTCTAATGAAGCCGATAGTATTGATACTTTATCTGAACTTGTAGCTTATTTAGAAAAAACAGGTTTCTTACTAAATTATAAAATTAGTGAGAATAGAGATATTGTTGATAAGACAATTACAAATTATGAACAATATGTTAAGAGATTATTTATGGACAGTAATGAAACTGTTCAAGAAATGTATAACTCAGCAAAAATGCAAGAGGAAGGGGGAACTGAAATTACTGATGATGACATCGATAACCTTTACCAATTAGAAGCCGAAGAAGCAGATATTGATTTAGGAGCACCAATGGATGAGAAAGATTTAGAAACAATGTTCTCTCAATTAGAAAATGAATACAAATAATCTAGACCAAATATTAGATGAGTATTATGATGTTATTCTGGAGCGTAATGATTTAAACAAGATTGTTATTACTCCAGAGTATGTTGATACTCATAGACAAGAGATGGAAGATATGGTGCGTCTATTCACTCTTTATCCTGATTACTTAATAGATGTAATCACACCAAAAGACTCGTTCTTTAAATTATTCTTTTATCAAAGAATATTCTTAAGAGTTGGAATGAGATATCAAGAAGTATCTGGAACATTTCCTCGTGCTTATTCTAAATCATTCCTTGATTTTATATTAAATACTATTAAAGGAATTGTTTTACCTGGCGCAAAAGGATTTGTATGTGCAGATACTAAAAAACAAGCTGCGATGATTGTAGAAGAAAAGATGAACGAAGTTTTTAGAATGTTCCCTTTCTTCGTTAATGAATTAAAAATCAGTGATGCAGATAAAGCTAAAAAGAAATATGGTAATGTTGGTTCAGATTATGCTGAAATGAAATTCCGTAATGATAGTCAAATGGATATTGTTAATACAGGAAATGCTGGACGTGGTGGACGTAGACATTTAGGTAACTTGGAAGAGTTTGCTTTTATGGATGGGGATAATGTAAATGAAGTTGTTATTCCATTATTAAACGTTGACCGTAGAACAGTGGCAGGTATATTAAATCCGACAGAACCACATGCTCAACAAATTATGATTACAACAGCAGGTTATAAAGGAACTTATGCTCATGACCGTGTATTAGAATGTTTAGTTAAAATGGTTACTGAGCCTGGAAGGACATTCTGTTTTGGTGGAGATTATAGAATTCCTGTAATGCATGGTTTGTTAACGCTTGACAAAGTTAAAGATAAAATACATAATAGTTCTTATAAACTTGAATCCTTCCTTCGTGAATATTGTTCTGTATGGACTGGAGGAAGTGAAGATAGCTATTATTCCTATACGCAAATTAGTAAATGTAGAAATCTAGTTAAACCTGAATTTCATAGAACTAGTGCCCCAAATTTCCAAGGCTTTTATGTATGTGCAGTCGACGTTGCGAGATTTGAAGGCGACCAAACTGTTGCGGAAGTATTTAAGGTATATACAACAGGCGAGCGTTATAAAATTGATTTAGTTAATATGCATTTATTAAATGGAACTCATTTTAGAGACCAAGCTGTTATGTTAAAGCAGATGGATATGGCATTTAACTTTAAAGCAATCGTAATGGATATCAATGGTAATGGTGCAGGATTAGCAGATTACATGATAGATGAGCAAGAATTAAATGGAACTTATTATCAACCTTATGGTTTTTTAAACAAAACTAAGTATTCTGCGACAGAAAAACGTGGAAATGTTAGAAAATTGTTCGGAATTGAAGCAAATCGTGGATTAAATAGCGAAATTTATACGAATGCACATATTATTTTAAGTTTAAGACGTGTCTCACTACTATTAAATGAGAGACAAGCACGTAGATATTTCAGTCAATATAAAACTTGGAATAAAATGAGTATAGAAAAACAAGCTAATAAGCTAATTCCTTATATTCAAACCACTAAATTACAAGACCAATTGGCGAATTTAAAAGCTAAATTAGATACAAGCGGAACGATAGTGCTTGAAAGAATAAACTCGCATGTACGAAAAGACTTAGTTTCTTCATTCTGTTATGGGTTATATTACATAAGTTTAATTGAAGAAGAAGAGAAGAAAAAGAAAAATCGAGGATGGAGTAGGTCTCAATTCAGTTTTTTAAATTAGGAGGTGAGAACATATTATGGAAGAAAAAGAAAAGTTTGCAAACTATACTACTGCCAAATTAAACGAGTTTAGAAAAAGCATCGGTAAGATGGGAACAGAAGTTCCTAATGGTACTATCATTTTAGAAAATGATGGTAAGGTAAGATTTGGAAAAGTAATTGACTCTACTAATAT
>Ga0326513_10002641_pt1 | contig 13189 bp, 5 predicted proteins | sample 2_2465_0518_D_FD_203654 | JGI IMG/M metagenome (GOLD analysis project Ga0326513, IMG submission 203654) | Bovine rumen microbial communities from UC Davis, California, United States - 2_2465_0518 | ecosystem: Host-associated > Mammals > Digestive system > Stomach > Rumen | place: USA: California...
TGACGCTGAAATTGCCAGACTTGATGCTGCTAAGAAATTGATGGATTTAGCAAATACAGATACTTCAACAGATTATGGTAAGGAAGTTGCAAATCGTCGTATAAAGCTTCGTGCAGATACTGGTAAATCAATTGCTGATGCAAAGTTGGCGGAAAAGAAGTATAGGGATTACGATAAACAAGAGCGTGATCGTAAGGAAGAACATGCTCTGAAGATGATGAATCGCGCTCCTGAGATACTGAAAGAAGAGGATATGCGTAAGATGAATTCTATGAAACCTCTTTTGATGAAGCTTCAGATGAGAGTGACAGATCCAAGTGGTGCTGTATCTGATAAACCGGTGGAATTCATTATCGGTGTTCATACACATTGTCGTTTGATTGATCCCGAAACATTGCCTGATGTTGTAAAATTTCCATTAAAGGAAATGAATGCGATCTCTCGTCATGTTAAGTGGAAGGCTGGAGAATTAAGATTCTTGAGAGACATTGTATTCCAAGTGAAGGAAAAGAAACAAACAGCAATTGACTCTCGTGATCCAAAACGTAAATGGTATCGTCGTCTATATCAGCTTGCACATGAAAAGGGTGATGCAAATGTTGCAGGTGCAGTATCAGGTAATCAGACAACTGGTTTAATTCCAAATGCAACAATTATGATCACAAATGGTGACGTAGAGAATATCAAATCTGCAACAAAGCTTGATGTATTAAAACCATCATTAGCAAAGAGATTATGTAATGAATTATTCCTCATTTCATTCGTTGTAATTGATCAAGATGCTGAATCTATCAAGATCTTTATTCCGGATTTACATAATGATTGGGAAATTCATTCATTAAATTCTGTTGAAAAGCAATTAGCAGAATTGTCAACAGCTGGTTCTAAGACACGTGATCTGTTTAAGTTGTTAAATTGATTTGATATGAGGTGATTAAAATGGCATATTCTGTAAATAAAATAACAGAGAGAAAAGACAAGATGGAGACATCGGATAGTGCGATCGAAAAAGAGCTTTATGCTATGACGAAGATGCTAGATGATATTTATGGGAAAAAAAGTTCTGATGAATACAAAATGGCTGGGGATATTACAAAATCCCCAGTCTATGATATATTAGAAAAGCAAATTGCTGAATTATCAACATTAAAGGGTTTCCCAAAGAATGAAGCAAAGGAATTCCAAGATATGTTTAATGCATTACACAAGCCATTGTACAAGAAGATGGTTTCGGAATTCATTAAAAAACCTAATGAAAAAAATATCACATTTACTGCTATATTTACATCTGGATATCGTTTGTTAGTTGGTGAGATGGGTAGGGTATACGCATCAACAGAAGCAACACCGGATGGTATTATCTATGTTCCCGATAAGACAACGCCCAATGAACACAATCGTGCATTCCTTCGTGCGTTTAATGGTAATATGGAAGCTGCATATAACAACGCAATTCGTAATTATCATGGATCTACTAGAATGACGCAAGAAGGTGCGTTGTTGTCTGGTATTGGTTCTGCATTAACTGCATTCTCAGCATTTGTACAAGCACATGAAATCATTCCGATTACTGCATTCTTCCGTGATGTATTCGGTAAAATCTTTGGCGTTCGAAAAATATTGAATCCCATTTCATACATTAATCATACATTAACAGAAAACTATGACAAACGTGTTAGACAATTTAAGAATGCTTGTGATTTGTACGAAGAAACTAAGAAGGCATACGAAGAGTACAAAGCAGCTCCCGGCAGAAAGAGTAGCTTGATTGATATGAGATATCAAAAGAATATTAAGAAATACAATATTCAAATGAAGAATCTTCAAGCACAACTCAAGCATTATGATTCTCGTGCAATGGCTGAGGAAGAAGCGAAAAGAGATCAGATTCGTTTGGAAAAGAAATCACAAAGAGAAGCAGAACGTAAACGACAGCAAGAAGAAAAGGGTAAACCAAAGCCATCACCCAAACCATCATCTTCGGATTCTGATGATGATGGTGATAAGGGCGGTAGTAGTACACCATCACCAAAGCCCACACCTGTGGATACTGGTGATTTGGATTTCTAATACGGTTGTTAATATAGTAGAGGAGTGGGCCAATTGGCCCACTTCTTTTTACATTCTCTCACATACATATTGTTTAATTGAGGGAGGTTGATACTATGATACAATCACATGAGATAATGAAGATGTGTTCATTAATGCTGTATCAGTATTATGAATGTTATCGAAAAACAAATCGTGATCTGAATCGACAATTGCTGGATATGTTTACATTATATTTAATGAGATCTTTTCAATCAAAGTTCCCATGGTTTGATATGGAAGAACAGCAATTAACAAACTTCTTATTGTTACAAGATCCATTCCAAGAAATGTTAGATTTAAAAACAGACCCAAACTTATTCTCAAATATGTGGAGTAAATTGACACAATTCGTTCATGAACATTATTATGCGATTGATAATGATTATGTCATCTTAGAGATTGTTCCGATTCCAATCGATAGTCTGGCGATTACACATGGGATGATCGTCGGATTCTTTACACCATATTTGGAATAAATATCCACATGTACAGTAACATGAGAGATACAATCAGTACTAGTAAACAATAAAAGAGGTGATTACTATGAATTACAACGTACAGATTCTTGATCAGTCACACAATCATATTGCGGACTTTATGAATGCTTCAACAGAAGATGTATTAAAGTTTATCCGCAAAGGAATGATTGTGATTAACTTACTGACTGGATCAGAGATGCATGAAGAAGATTTAGTTGCATCAATTGGTATTCAAGAATGTGCAATCTCAATGTGATTATTTTATTAAATCACATATATAATATTCAAGTGTATGACATCCCGTATGGTGTGTTGTATAAATAAAATCTATTTAATTAGGAGGACTTTCCAATGATTACTGAACGTACACATTCCCTCGCCGCTATGTGCGAATGGGGCAACAAGGCTGTGAACAACCAGGGTGGTACAACCCCCGAGATCCAGCAGGCATTCCGCCAGACACTCAAGGCCGGTATCAAGAAGGCTAACTATCCCAGCTGTGAAGCAGAGCTTGCCATCATTGACGAAATTACTGATTTTGACGTAACACCTTTGGCTGAACAGATGCCCGATGCAATTGCTAAGTATATGGCTGAGACAGGTCGTGCAATTAATTTGCCTGCGGTTGATGACAAGACTGCTCCCGCAACATTGAAGCTGATCCACAAGGATGAATCCGTATCCACAGGTACAATCCAGATGGGCCCCCACAAGGGTGAGACTTACGAGTCCGTGACAGAAGCACATGACGAATATCGTATCAAGAGTAACAACAAGGCATTCAAGAAGTAATTTAATATGTTAAAGAATATCCCGCCCCAATGGGGCGGGATTCTATTTTTTTCTTTTTTCATATAGATATAATTTATATGATAGAAAGAACAAAGTTCTTACTATCACACATCGTAGTATTAACGATCCAACCCTAATCAAGGGATCTGCATTAGCGCATATGGGTCAGACTTAGAAACGATCACTGTGATAGAATAGCTAACTATCTTAAACTGTATCCTTCCCGGGTATGGTGGATCCCGAGCTATAAGGGAGAAAGGGAATAATATGAATAATGAAGTACGTCAGATGTTAGTAGAAGCTGTAGCAGAGTTTGTCAAAGAGTACGAGAAAGAGAATTCTAAAAATTTAGTACACGATGAGGGAATGCGTCAGGAAGTAAAAGAGGTTTTGAAAGTATTTGGAAAATTATTTACGATTAGCAATATCGAGTATATTTCGAAAATTACAGGATTAAGAAATGAGAAAATTTGGGAAGAATATACAAAATATGAAGTAAATGCAACAATCCACGTTCATGCTCCATTTAGACCACTTGGCCGCAGTAATTGTATCACCTTTGATCGTGGAAAATATAAAGTAAAATTGGTGATTTACGATTATGACTTTGCGACAGTATTTGACATATTTAAAATTTCAGAATGATTTAAAGATTAAAAGACCTGAGTATGTCTATAAACTGCTCAAACATTATGACTGGCGAATGAGGGAGATTGGCGAATTGCTTCTCCCTCGCCTGTCTTATATTTTTTTTATTTTTATCCTTTTGAAAGTCTTTGAATTTGCATCGGAATATCGTCATTCGGGAATGGGTTTTGATTGTTATTGTTCAAACCCAATACGTCTGTGATATCCGGTTCTTTTTTTCCTGTCATAGTATCCATTTTGTCAATGATCTTTTCCAGTAGATCTTCTACACGTTTTGCAGATACATTGAATGTATGGTTCATCAAACGTTCCATTCTTTCATTATCTGTCTTATCAGATTTCTGAATCTGATATGTCGTGTTATTTACAACTTGTGGTTTTGGATCATCTACATTTGTGATGGTGTTGTTAATTGTTCTATCTGCTTTGATGATTGATGTCTTATTGGTAGTAGGTTTGAATAATGCATCATCCCATGTTCCAGTTGATTTATCATAGTCTCCAAATATTGATGGATGATCTGGTTTTGTGATTTGTGCATATTGCATAAATGAACTGTTTCTATTCTTCAAGTCATCCTTGGAAACACGTTTCATGTACTTCCGTTTTACATCGTCAGTCCATCCAGCTTGTAAACGTTTCTCATAGTTTTCATCAGATTCACCACTATTCTGTGGATGCTCTCTCATGTACAATTCATATGCTTGCTGCTCATAATATTCTTCATAAGAACCTTCTGGACTAATAGTACTTCCTGTGAATCCTATAAGTTTATTTGTATCAATTGCTGGAATCGATTCATCATAATCACCTGAACCAGTTACACCCAATGCTGCAGATAATGATGATGCTTCTTCATCTGTTGTTTGTGTTGATGATGTACCACCACCGCCACCACCATTCGGACGTATGATATATGTATGAGAACCAAGTGTGGGACGACCATTTTCAACAAATGCTTGTAATGGATCTGCACCAGCAGCAATCTTCTCGGAAACATCTTCTGAATAAACGATATCATCATCATTTCCCCAGTTCCAACCATAAATCTTACCATTATACACACCAGCAGCAACTTCACCATGTCCATTACGAACGAGAATATCACCAAGTTGTACTGATTCTTTATTGAATGGCATGGATATAAATGCGGTTGATTGATTTCCACTTTTGTCTTTAATTGGATATTGATTTGATGCAGCAGCACTAACGAATGCATTTGAATTGTATGAGTTTTCCAAACCCATATCATCTAATGCAAATTCGATCATACCTGTACAGTCTACTTTACCTGATAATGTTTTTCCATTCAAATTCAGTTTTGTCCAACTATGACTATCGTCGTAAGTACGTTGTAATTGAGATTTGGCAGCAACATTGACTGCTGTTAAACTATTGACAAATTGTCCACCGTTTCCAGATACTGTAACACCAGTTCCGCCTAATGCGCCACTAGCACCGTATCCGCCAGCACCACCTCCACCGGATAATCCACCAGCTTGTACGATACCTAATGTAGCTTGTGAGAAGTCTGTATCAACTTGGAAGTTGTTCTTGATGCCACCAGCAGCAGCTGTTGCATAATTGATAAATCCACCATTTCTAGTAGCTCTACCAAATCCACGTTTTTCAGGAGTTTGCAACATTGCTGTGTCATCCCATATATCAAGATATTCATCATTCTTGAATTGATATCCGTTACCAAGCATTGGCATTGCTCCGCCACCAGTCATCAGTCCTCCAGTACCGTTAGCAGCAGTTCCCATTGTACCATTAAATTGTTCAAAGTATTTCTTTGCTGCATTATCACGATCTTCTTGTGCAACAACACCGGCTCTTTCAAATAACTTCTGCCAATTTCTCGCAGCCGTAACAGGATCTGTATCGTTTTTAACGGATGCTGCAGCCTTTTCAGAACCAGCTAATTCTTCTCTCAATGTTGCAAATTGAGCTGTTAACGAACCAACTGAGACATTGTTTGATTTTGCATTATTCAGTAATGTTTGTTTTCTTGAGCTGTTTGTCCATTGCGCTAGACCATAACCGACACTATCGCCAACGAAGCTACCACCTGCATCGGCTTTTAATGTGTAATCCCATGATCCTTGATATGGCGGTGAATAACCCTTTCCTTCGGCCAAATAAGGAATCATCAAACTCTCTCGATAGAAGTTACCCATAACACCAGCAGCACCAGCATCCGAGAAACCTTCACTCTTTAAGAAGTTCCAAACATACGGTGCCCAATAATCAGAATTTGGATTCTGTTCCAAATCAGAACCTGCACCTAGTGCATTTCTTCCCTCTTCATCTGCATCAACAGTTGATGTTGAATCATACGAAGAATTATTTGATGTTAACGGTTGTGATGGAGCACGATATTCGAAGTATGTTAATGGATTCACAGGTTGGCCTGAAGCTGTTTCAACTTGATAATGCAAATGAGATCCACGTGAATAACCGGTATCACCCATATGACCAAGTAATTGACCAGGTGCAATTGTGTCACCAACTTTAACAGATGGATCTTCATACATATGAGCATATCTATGTTTATATCCAGCACTATCTGTCCAAGCAACAGTATTACCCCAACCACCATTATTGGAACTATCACTTTCACGTTTACCGCCACCACGAGCATCAACAACGGTTCCTCCTGTGATAGCATGCAGTTCTGCGCCACCTTCACGTTTGTCTTTTGGAATTGTCCAAATATCGATACCTTTGTGCACATCTGATGTTGTACCTTCACCTTTATTATTGGCTAATGGTCCACCTCTATAAACATACCAGTTTTGATCGCCGCTACTTGCATATTCAACAGCAGCACCACCAGTTTTTGAGAAGTATTCATGTACTGGAGACTGTAGCATTCCGGTTGCTCCAGCTTGAATATTGACATCTGTAATTTCTTGTGTGTAACTACTCGTATCCATGATGGCTCCATCACCAGATGCCATTGTACCGCCATTAGCAGCAGTACCAGTAGCTCCACCTGACAAAGCACCAGTTCCTCCTCCGGCATATGATGAACCACCAACACCAGAGTTGATCATTAATGAACCGATACCACCATTCACAGTTGCAACACCGTTGTAGTTAATACCGCCTAATGCGCTATTGGTCCAAAGACCTTGCTCTTTATCATAATCACCCCATGTAGATGATGATACACCATTAGCAGCATCAATCATGGAAGTTTGATATAAACCATTGGTCTTCTTCAAATCATTCTTGGAAACACGTTTCATGTATTTCCGTCTCACAGCATCAGTCCAGCCACCTTGTAAACGTTTTGCATAATTTTCATCAGATTCATTTGCATTTTGAGGATGTTCATCTTGGTAAAGTTTGTATGCCACTGGTTCATATTCTTCATATGCTTCATTACCCAGATACTCACGAGAAGTTTGTTCACTTTCCTTATTTGCTTCTTCTTCTAATACGTCACGAACTTTGTTATTATTACCACCTGTGAAGATATTCAAAATGTTATTGAATACATTCTGAAGTTTCTTCATTGATTCTGCAAATGCACGATATGGATTACCTGCTTCTTTCTTTAATGATTCAGGATCAACATTTTCAGCAACATAACGTTCATCATCTTTACCGCTATATTGCGTTTTGTATGTTCCCGAAGCACCGTTTGTGACACCAATGACGGTAAATCCAGGCACACCATATCCTATTCCAGCACCGCTATAGCCAGCACTAACACCACTAGATGCATATGATGTTCCATCTGCAGAGGTTCCATCTTCACTACCTGATGAACCACCGGGTTTATTATAGCTACTTATTATGGAACTTGATAACAGTTTTACCAATGTTTCAAAGTTGCCCTTTTCGGGATCAAATTGCCCACTATTATGAGCAACCCACCAATCCATTGGTTGTGAATCAGGACTTAGTTTACCATTTGCTACTTGCATATTGTATGCTTCAACAAGTTGGTTGTATAGATCTGGATTACTTACTTTCAATTCAGCAAGTCTCTTTGCTGCCTCTTTCTGAGTTAATCCACCACTTGTGCTACCTGATAATGTACCGGCAGATTCTCCAGTTTCTGTTGATGTGACATTGCCATATTTGAACTTTGTATCGTAAATTGCTTTAAGAACGGCGCCATTTACTGCTGCTTTTTCTTCATCTGTAAATATCGGCCAATATAATCCCTTTGTACCACCGTCTTGTATTTGTTTCGCTAACCATTTTGCAGCTGTATTGTATGTTTGTACGTGATCTTTATTATTTGCAGCCCATAACTTATATGCTGTATTAATCGCCTCTTGAGTACTACTTGGAACATAGGCAATGATTTGTGAAGCAAGATTTGAACTAATTCTATTGTATGTCGCATTAGATGAGCTATATCTCGTACCATCAACTGTTGTGCTTGTTCCATACGGAGATGGAGATCCATAATTTGTTTGAACTTGTATAGCAGATGTGGCTGTTGTTGGTCCATTACCATATAAATCATAAATGTCATATGGCTCAACATCACCAGATCCATATAATCCCATAATTGATCCAGCAGTTAAATCACCAACAGAACGACGTTCAATCCGCCCAGTCATTGGGTTAGATACATATGCACCACCTGCACCGTCTGTACCAATCACGTTGATGTAGTGATTATTACCATTTCTGGTACCAAATCCTCCGCCACTACCAACGAGAGTGATTGGATTATTTGGAGATGCACGACGTAACGAATTATTCGTTACACCACCGATTTGATATCCCATACCCATGGATCTTGCATAGTTGATGAATCCACCAACACTTGTTCCACGAGTTTGTGAATATGCACCGGAAGCAGCCATTGATTTTGTTAATGCACGTGTATCGACATTACCACTACCACGACGAACTAATGCATCAGCTAATGCTAATGGACCACATCCACGTTTACCCATATTCATGAATCCACCATAGGATCCTTGTGAATCACCACCGCCAGTTACATCTGTTAATGGATGATAACCAACACTATTTGTATCAATAACGGGTGGGGGTGGCTGAGGTGTTGTATCAGGTTTTGTGCCAGGTTCAGGAATTGGTGTAGGAGTAGGAGTTGGTTCAATTTGTGGAGATTGTCCAGGATTAGTATTAGGATTAGTATTAGGAGTTGGGGTAGGAGATTGTCCAGGATTAGTATTAGGATTAGTATTAGGAGTTGGGGTAGGAGATTGTCCAGGATTAGTATTAGGATTAGGATTAGGAGTTGGGGTAGGAGATTGTCCAGGATTAGTATTAGGATTAGGATTAGGAGTTGGGGTAGGACTCGGCGATGGCTCTGGTTCTGGTTCCGAAGAAGGACTAGGTGAAGGTGAAGGTGAAGGTGTTGTATCAGGACTTGTACCATCAGGATTTGATGGAGTTGGATTAGTAGGATTAGATGGTTCAGTTTGTGGTTCATCTTGCGGAGTTGGTTCAGGAGTTGGAGTTGGATTAGTAGGATTGGAAGGTTCGGTTTGTGGTGTATTTTCAGGAGTTGGTTCTTCAGATGGTTCTTCTTCACCATTATTTTCTGGAGTACCTTGAGGCTCATACAATTCAGAAATAGGTTGGTTAGTATTATCCAATTGCTTTGATACAAGATTTGCTTGTGCAGTAACACCAGACATCATTACATTTAACCCAGCTGCTGCCAAACCACCTGCTGCTTTGAATAATGTTTCACCCATTGCTGGTTGATTCAATGCAATTAAGATCATTCCTTGTCCAGCTAAGATTTGTCCCATACCAGATTGCATTGCACCAAGCAATACCTCCAGCTGTGCTAATAGAGATTGAATCTTAGGAACCATGTTAACACGTACGGATGATAACATCGGCAATTGAATCTTATATTGGAAATCGGTATAATCATCATGATATTTGACAAATTGTTTGAGCAACGGCATTGCGATATCATTTACCAATGATGCAAATGTTGGTAGATAAACTTTTACAAATGCTGAGAAGAAACTCATCAATGTTGCAGAGATTGGAGATAATGATGCAGATAGTACAGGGAATATACCCAAGCGATCTTCCTTAACAGACTTTAATACTGAAACAGAATTGTCACGAATGTTACTGATGACACCATTCAATCCACCAGTATTCAGAATCTTTTCACCATAAGTACCTTCTGTATTATCTTGGAATTCACTTGTGGATCCAGGTGTTGATGCAAGTGCAATGTTCGAACCTTGTGATGCACCAAATCCAGCACCAGTCATACTATCGGAATACATGGAACCGGTACGACTATCAATCAATCCACCAGGTAATGATGATTTTCCTTTACCGGATCCGTCACCACTAGTGCCTCCACCGATACCGCCAACCAATGCATTTCGAATATCGATTAATACATCAAGTACATCATCAGATACTGGTTTAAATACATTGATCAATTCTTGTGTATCACTAGAGATATCAGTATCACCAGAACCACGTACATCGATATTGATTTCACCAATCTTAGAATTATCGATCTTTGGTATTGCTCCATTCTTTGGCATTGTTTCTGTTTGATGAATACCGTCACCACTTTGTTCATCATCATTTTTACCAAATAACAAATTACCAATCTTACTAAATAACTTAGCATATGGAGCAGCGATCACGGATATGATTTTTGCAATAATTGTGATAGGAGCTGCAATTGCTTTAATACCAGTTGCAATTAATTGAATAATGGGTTTAAATATCTTGAATCCAGTCGTTAACATTTCAGGAACAACCGCAACATAGTCACGAATTTCTTCCAATACGCCAGATTGATATTCAATAGCTTCATCACCAGATCCTGTTACCTTTGTTGGATCAACATCAGGAATTTTTGAACCATAATAGAGATCTCGGCCTGCATTAACAACATTAGCTCCTGTTTTTCCAATTGCACCACCAATATCAGTATCCATTACAGCGTTTGTAACATTTACAATAGGTATTGTGTTGATAGCCTTTCCCGCTAAATTACCTATTTCTTTAGCAGCAGCATTACCAACTTCATGTTGTTTTTCTTTATTAAGAATTGAGGACCTATCGATCTCCTTCTGCTTTTCTATGCGCTTACCAAACGATTCATCAGCAGCATTCATCTTTTCTTGGCCTTCTTGGACTTTATCACCACCAGCTTTGATTAACTCATCACCTTTTTGCTTGAGGTTCTTATTGAAAGTTAGTGTACCAACACCCTTCATGAGTCGTCCAATACCGCTGATGAGTCCGCCTAATATTTTCTTACCAAATCCAATAATCCTCTTAATTCCATCAGCAACCAAGCCAACAGCATTTGCAATTGTTTTCAAAATTGGAACAACAGTTGTTTTCAATGTCCCTGATATGAATTTAGCAACAGTTGACAATACGGATGTTACAAGTTCAAAATATGGTGCAACAAGTTTTAAAACAGGAACGAGTAGCTCTCCAATAATTTCTACAAATGGTGCTAATACGTCCTTCATGATATCGCCGACAGAAGAAAGAAATTCACCTAATGTGTCTAATATCGGACTCAATGCTTCAATAATAATATCAAGAATTGGTGTTACGATATCAACTACAGTATCTAGTACTGTCAATATTGCATCAAAGAATGGTGTTAACGAATCCAATATTGTCGTTAATACACGTCCAACAACACCCATTAATGTTCCTAAAATACCAGATAGTGAATCAACAATTTTTGATGCAAAATCTGAAATCTTCGATATGAAATTACCAATAATTGTGACAATTGGTTTTACAGCATTTAGAATCTTGGAAACACCTTTCTCGAGTCCCTTTAGACTCTTGGTCAAAACGTTTGTTACAAATTTAGAGAAAGACTTTACTGCTGCAAATCCCATTACAACCGATGCAATAATTTGGCCAACACCCAAGGCTATTTTACCAAGTGGCCCAAGTATTTTTCCAATTGCTCCAATCACCGGATTTTTTTTAACGTTATCAACGAAGCCACCTAATTTTGTTCGATTATTCTCTGTTCCAAAAAGTTTCTCACCAATTTTTGTTTTGACACCAGATGCTTTTGCTTTGAGTTTATCATACCAGGTTTCTTGGTTTTGACCATCTGATTCAGTATTTTCTTGTGTGTTGTTTGTCCCACCAGTAGGTTGTTCGGGTTTTGGTTTACCAATATTCTCAATTGCTTCTTTTATACTTCCCAACCATGCTGGTATAATATCTTGAATTGTTTTTCTTGTCTTTTCTTCATCTGTTTCTTTTTTGACTTGCTCTGGATCTTTCTTTTTAATGTTAAATAATTCGGAAAATCCTTCTTTCACATTTTTGAAACCATGACTGATGCCGTCTTTCAAGAATTGTAAGAATGGTTTTCCGACAATATTAATGAATGGCTTTGCAATAAAATTCTTTACAAAATCCATTAATTTTTTGCCAACAATTGCGAGGAGTCCACCACTACCAAAAAGCTTACCAATAATTCCACCTTTCTTATCGGCTTTTTCTTGAGCTTCTGTGATTGCATCTGCACCTTTAGCATGAATGGATTTTACAATCTTTTTCAATCCGGGATTTTTAATATGATCCAATGCGCTAGAAATCAATGATTTTTCTTTAGAATCAGATTCTCCATCTTGTGAAAGATTGGTACTGACACTTGACGCAGCTTGTACAACAGCAGCATCTTCTGCTTGTTCTTTCTCTTGTTTCTCTTTCTTTTCTTCTTCTTTATCCTCATCATTACTATTGCCATTTGATGATTGATCTTCGGGAGATTTTGTGATCTTCTTTTTTGCTTTCTCGAATAATGATGATACTGCAGCAAATGGTGCTGAAATAATTTCTTTTAAACCTCCCTTGATGTCGAATTGGGAGATTGTGGATTTCATTTCTTTTGCAAAACCAGGATCCTCTCTAACAATAGGAGGGGGTTCATCATCATCCCCACCACTATCATCTTCTTTATTTCCACCTTTGTTATCACCACCATTGTTGTCATTGGTATTATCATTATTGGTATTATCATTATTGCCTGTATCGATTGTTGTTGCATTTTCAGCTTCTTTTCTTGCAGCTTCTTCTGCAGCAAGTTCTGCATCACGAGCTTGACGATACTTCGTATATACTTTAGATTTACCTTTTTTACTACTACCAAGAAGATCAATGATCGTATCCAATCTACCTATTACATTTGCATGGAATTTTGG
>Ga0326513_10002643_pt1 | contig 13188 bp, 12 predicted proteins | sample 2_2465_0518_D_FD_203654 | JGI IMG/M metagenome (GOLD analysis project Ga0326513, IMG submission 203654) | Bovine rumen microbial communities from UC Davis, California, United States - 2_2465_0518 | ecosystem: Host-associated > Mammals > Digestive system > Stomach > Rumen | place: USA...
ATTCTCCGCTGGATTCACTCACCGGATCGGAGTGATGCTCGACGCGATCCCCGGAGTGAACACGGGAGAGTCCAAGAAGGAGGAGCAATACAAGAGCCAGTTTATTGATCCGCTTGCAGACATCATTTCCGATCTTGTTGCTGGCAATGGCAAGGAGCAGACAGCCGCACTGAAACGCTATAGGGAGATGGGCTTTTCTACCACCGGGCTTGAGGAGTTTGTCGGTTCACAGCGTGCAGGACTGATGGTTTTGGATGACCCGTCTCTGACGGACAAGGAGCGTGACCAATGGAATGACCGTTTGGTCAATAGACGCGCAGACTTCATGAACCGTGTGTTACAGCAGAAGGCGGACGAGCATTTTTCGGCGATCTCCGCCGCCACCCCCGTCTTCCCCGGCTTCAACTGGAACGGCGGGAAGCACACCCAGGAAAACTTGACCGATGCGAAGAAAGGGTTTTCCGAAGCCCTTGGGAAGGTCGTCGAGCCGACCTCCCGTGCCTCCGCGCAGACCTCGCTCTTTCGCCAGGGCGGGCAGGGTCGCGCCTTCGTCGGAGCCATGGACTGGGCGATGGCGCACGGCAGCACCCCCGAACAGGCCACCCAGGCCGCCCGCGAGTGGACGCTAATCCAGGGTGCCGAACAGCAGCGGCGCAGGGAGGCGCTCGAACGCCACCGCGCATCCCGGAGAAACAACCCCGAAGCTGAAGACCGCGAATGGAATGACTTCAACTCCACGAGAAGCAGGAAAATCCGCGCGAACCAGGACCGCGACATGCGGACGGAGTGGATGAATACGTACGGCGGCAGGGCAGACGAAGAGCGCAGGAAGTCGGAACAGGACAAGACGAAGCGGAATGAGAAGCAGGAGCAGGACAACGCCAATACGCTTGCCAATATCAGCAAAGGAATAAGCAGTCTCCAGAAGCTTTTGACGCCGATTGCGAATGCGTACAAGTCGGAGGTCACATAATGGCTATCACCATCCCCAGGCGTACAACCGGTCCGACAAATCACATGATTGGCCCTGCCGGGAATGACTTTCCATTCACGATATCCTCGCAGGTGGATTGGTCAAACTGCCGTCTGGCGGACGGAGGCTGGGCATACCGGCAGGACAGGGAGGGGTTCACCCTGGAAGGAACTCTCTATGCATCCACGCCGGTGGTTTTTCCCCATCGGGGAGACAAGCTCCCGTCGTCCGGGCCGTGCGCCGTTCCCTCCGATTTCGCCAGCTACCACGTGGCGGAAGTCGAAATGTCTCCGCTTACCAAAAACGGTCCGTTCACCGCCAGAGTCACCGCACGCCCCACCACCCTGGACACGGACTCCACCGGCTCCAAGAAGAGGGAGCGAAACTCGATCCTGTCCGTCCAGCGATTCTCCGTCCGCTCCGAGCTGGTCTCCTCCCCCGACTGGAGCGGGAAACGGTCGATTCCCTGCCAGGTGTGCAGATGTTCATGGTATCGCGCTTCTTCCTCTAAGCTGGGAGCGCCGCCCCAGCATGGAATAGTCACCAGTCTCCCGTCGTGGACGGGTGCTTTGTCAGGGACATGGGTGCTCAGGGAGGCGACGGCTGAAATGGTGAAGGATAACAACGGCGTCACCGACCTGCGAAAGGTCAATGCGACCTTCTACCGGCCTTGCCATTTTAACTGGAAGACCGGCAAGTTCTCGAAAATCAGTTTCAATTCGCTATAATGCCGGGGTTGCTTCACAGAGTCAGGATGCTTGAGGCCGCAGTGCGCCAGAACACCCCGGTGTCGGGCGATGGCACGCTTGTCTCCCGCGGGCTTCACGGTACCGTCATCGACGCCGATGCGGAAGGGCAGGACACTCGCCAGGGCATGTTCGCGTTGCTCCCCGTCCCCGACGATCCGTCGAAAGTCTTGCTTACCGACTCGTCGGTCGAGCCGGAATATGCAGCAGACGGGAAGGCCCAGGCCCCGTACGCCGGAATCGCCCATGTCAACGACCAGCCATTCAAGGTGAAGCGCAAGGTCTTCTCCTTCTCCGCGAAGACCGGCGAGCGGTATGTCTATCTGAAGTTTTCCGCGCCTGGCGTGAAGAATGCCGAGGTTGGCGTGGAACCCGTCGTCGAGACCAAACTCCAGACCAGCGACCCGAAGACCGCATGGTATCTGCTGGGGCGTGTCCGTCCCAAAGTGGTTCCCGGGAAAATCGAGGAGATGGAGATTTCCCAGGACCACGTGCCGGGGAACTGCTATTTCTGGTGGTTCGGACCCTGTATCGGCCTGTTGGAGGAGCAGCCATTCTATGGGCGGTAGTTTCTCCGGACTGCTTGCACCGAGGAACGGCGAGAAGCACCCCTGGCTCATGCCGGCGATGGCCGCCTCGCGCATGGCCGCACACGACCCGTTTGGTCGCGGCATCCTGACGCTCTATCCAAGAAGGCCCGTCTGGGTCGATTTTCAGGCGGGGGGTGGTGGCGACGGATCAAGGGAACGTCCTGTCAACTCCCTCCAGCGTGTCTTCGCCGATCCCGGCATCCAGTGCGTCTGCCGGCACCTCGGGGCCGACCGAATCCCCGTCTTCGTCAAGGGCAGGGCCAGATTCCGCAATGTGCAACATTGCTTCGACGGCAAAAACACGAATTTCCTCCGTCACCTCGAATTAAGGAAGTGGCCTGGCGGCTCCCGTCCGGAAATCATTGTGGAATGCGAGAACTTCTCCCAGGAGCAGGTGGGAGTATTCCTTGGTTTCACGGGGCTGTATGTCCGGGACTTCAATTTCACCGCCGAAATCGTCGTGAGATCCGAGGACGACGTGGCGGCCGCCGTGTTCTCCGTCTTCTTCGCGCCGTTCCTCTCCTGCCGGTCGGTCGTCGCCGTCGGCTGCCGCGCAAAAGGTTCCATTCGCATCGTCCGCGGCATGGAAGACACTGAGGATCCTGGCGGCGGAGGCGGCGGTGGCGGTGGCGGCGGAGGAGGAGGAGGCGGCGGAGGCGGCTGGTATCCATGGATACAACCGCCAGGCGAACCTGATGACGAGCCTTACCCATTCCCGGAAGTGCCTCCCGAAGAGCCTGCTAGATACGACGTTCCGCCACGCGCGCATGGCGTGCTCGCTTTCCTTGCGGACTGTCCAGGTGCGCTCGTGCGGGATTGCTCATGCGGCTTCACCCTGGATGTCAAGGACTCCGTTTCGGCGGCCGCCGAGGCATACGGCATGCTCCGCTGCCACGGCGCGGACATCGCGGGGCTGTCGGTGAATTTTACCGCCAAGGCCACGGCGAAGAACACGACGGCGCAGGCAGACGACAAGTGCGCAGTCGGCGCGTACGCCTATGCCGCCGTCGTCGCCGAGTCCAGGCCATTGGGTATCGCCACGGAATCCGGCGCACAGGAGGACGGCCTGATTGAGCATTGTTCCGGAACCGTGCGGGCCGAGGCGGTCGCAAGCGCTCCGGAAGGGGCAATCGTGGACGGCAGCGCGGTCGCAACCGCAAACGGCTTCCGGAATTCCGGCCGGTACGGGAGCGGGGACCGTGCCGGCACGTCAGCCAGCGCACACCATCCTTCCGGCTTCGCGAGGCAGGACACACGGGTCTTCGCATGACGCCTCCCGCGTGACAGGTTGACGCTCAACCGCTATAAACACTCCATCACACCAAGACAAAGCCATGCAGACCATCTCCACCATCCTGCAAGTCCTTCCATACGGCACCCGTTACACCGACCGCTTCGGAGCGGACCAGATGATGCCGAGATTCATCGCGGGCGTCCGGGCGAAGATTGATTTCGAGCTCCGGGGCCCTGCGGGGGAGGGCGACGAACTGCCGCCTTACGACGTCCGGACGATGGTCAATGGAGCCACTTCGTTCTTCTTTGCGCTCGACGGCGACTACGACCATGCCACCACGCCGAAACTCCTCAGGCAGGATGGAATCAGCGTCACCTACGACGACGACGGCTACGGAACCATCCACGCCGAACTGCCGCCCACGGCGCAGGACGGGATTATCCAGTATCTCCGCACTAGTGAGTCCATCGTGCTGATTGGCGAGATCGGCGGGCTCGACGACAACCTGGAGAAGATCTTCTCCCTCCCAGTGACCATACAGGTCAGCAACCCCGTATGGCTGCCAGGGGAAACAACGTCCCCGGACACTCCATCCCCGTCCGACCCCGACTACCTTACGGCGGCTCAGGTCCGCGCCTATGTCGTCTCCCAGGTCGCCGCCCAGCTGGAGGACGCGATGGAGCAGGTCGCGAAAGGCGACCCGGGCGACAAGGGCGACAAGGGCGACCCGCCCACGCTCGCCATCGGGACCGTCGAACCCGGCACGCTCGGAGCGGAAATCGAACCCGCGACCGACGAACACGGCGACGACATTCCCGGATCCTACATTCTGAACCTGACCATCCCCGACTCGGCATCCCCCGTCATCAACATCGGAACCGTCACCGACGGCGAGACGCCGTCCGCCGGAATCGAGCTCGAGGAGGATGGCTCGTACACCTTGTCGCTCACCCTCCCGCGTGGGCAGATGGGCACGGGAATCCAGCCGCTTGCCGACGCGTGGAGCGAATCGACCGCGTATTCCATCTACCAGGCCGTCCGGCACAACGGGGCATGGTGGTATTCGCTCCAGGACGGCAACACGGGGCACGAACCGCCCGCCACGCGGGTGGACTCCGCATACTGGAAGCTCATCGTGCAGGACGGCAGGGACGGGGTGACGCCCGTCTTCTCCTTCAACCCGTCGACCGACTCGCCGTCCTCCGACGCCTGGCACGAGCCGCCGTATCTGGCCACCGACAAGTTCTTCCGCCTCTCGCTTGACGGCGGCTTCACCTGGGGAGTCGCCATGCCGATGGCGATGCCCAGCGTCCCCGTTGTCTTCCAGTACAACCCATCCGCCGACGGAGACTGGGCCGAACCCACGGCCGCTTCCTCGTCCGCACAGTATTCCACTGTTTACGGGAAATACATGCGCGCGCGAAATTCCGTCTCGGGCTGGGGGCAGGCAATCTACGTCCTGGGGCTCGACGAGGACAACCTCCAGCGAGACCCGCAGGACCTGCGCGTCCGTTTCGCGGAAAGCGTCAACGACGACTGGCACGCGACCCTCCGGGAAGGCGACGCGGCGGTCCAGATCGCCAACGCGTCAGGAACCATCCTGCAAACCTACACCTTCGCGCTCAACGACGGCGAGACGCTCGATTCCGTCGAATTCTCGCCGTACGAGGATCCATGGCACTCCCCCGTCACCGAAAACGACTACTACCTCCGCATCTCCCCCGACGGCGGAACCACCTTCTCCGATCCGATCCTGATCCGCGCCACCAACGTCCCGACAGGCGAGGGCACCAGCGCAGATCTCTCCAACTATTACACGAAATCCCAGGTCGATACTCGACTCGCCAACAAGGCGCCCTCGACCCACATCCATACCAAGTCGCAGATCACCGATTTTGCCCACGCCCACACACTGTCCGACGTCACCGGCCTGGCTGCGGCGCTCGACGCCAAGCAGGACGCGCTGCCCTCCGGCGACGCCGGCAAGTATCTCAAGAAGACCGCCAACGGAGTGGAGTGGTCCGATGCGCCGTCCGGCTCCGCCAGCGTGGACCTCTCGAACTACTACTCCAAGCCCCAGACAGACACCCTCCTCGACAGCAAGCTCTCCGCCCCATCCGGGGGGTCCACAGGCCAATTCCTCAAGAAGACCGCCAACGGCGTGGGGTGGTCCGATGTTACCGCATCCGACTACGACCCGCTCTACGACCGCCGGGTGGTCTCGCCCGTCGAAATCACCGACATCGAGTCCACGCTGCGCTCGCTCATCGAGGACATGCCGCACATGTGCCCGAAGACCATCGTCGTGACCCACGACTGCGGGGACGCTGAGCCAACGCCGCCCGCCAGCGCCACCGACTCCGCCACCGGACTCCAGCTGGGGCATGTGTACCAGCTCACCCTCTGGGGCGGGCTGGGGAACTACGACGGCTACGGCCATGCCACGCCCAACGGCACGCCGGGACCGTCGTCCGGCTACGGCACCCGCACCGCGCTGGTCCTGTCGTCGGACTACGGCGCCGCCGCCGGAACCTACTACCTGACCAACGGTGTCTGGACCCGCCCAGCGTCCGGAAACGCACCCGCCTACTACATCGGCAACTCCGGCTGGACCGCCTGGGCGTTCGCCGGCTGGTACGCCGGGCCCGACACCGACGTGGCGGCCGCCTACCAGGAAGATACCGACTGCATCGATGACGGGCCGTACTATTGCGTCGCCAACTACTCCTGGGCACCGAACAAGGACGGCGGTGCGGAAATGGCCAGCGCCCTGGACGGCTTCGTCGAGCAGCACAGCACGACCGAGAGATACCCGCTGAGCCCGGAGGACGCGGGGCTGGATCCCGAAGACGAGCACGTGATCATCGGGCTAGTCTATTGGGCAACCTGGCTGGACATCACGCCGTGCGTGGCTGGAACCCGCCCAATCAGCGAACAATCCGGCACGACCGAAATAACGACTCTCTCTGGAGTTTCCGGGGAAGTAGAACCTGGAAAGGTTTACAATCTTGTAATGTCCGCTGACTTCACGCTTTCTGCCAGTCAGGAGACTGCCTACGGCGAGGCGGTAATGTTTGTGACTCCAGAAAGTCACACATTCTCCGTCGCCTCCGGCATCACCCTGGATGCCAACATGTCCAGCGGGAACCGCTACCGTCTGCTAATTAGCTGGACACCGTACGGGGTTCACGTCGAACAGACCGCCGAATGGGAGGCTCCAGCTCCGTCAGGACAGGTCACTCTGACATTCTCCGGCACGGCCCCGACGGGCGCGGGCTGGACAATCGACGGACAATCCTACACGTCGGGGGATACCGCAACTCTCTCGCCCGGCACCTATGCCATCACCTACGCCAGCGTGACTGGCTACGACTCGCCCTCCACGCCGACCAGCGTGACAGTGGCGGCGGGCGACACCCTCACCCTCTCTGCCGAATACACCGAACAGCAGGCCGTGTCTTCCTGGCCGGCTTCATTCACACTGTCCACATCAGCCAGCGGTCTGGCAGGCACATGGACACTGCTGGAGGGCACTACCACCGAGTACAACGGAGACACCTACCCAATGTACCAGAATGGCTCGCAATACCTGGCCATGCGCTCCGACGGCAAGCCGCACATCAATTCCAGTGCAGATGTCTCACAGACAAGCTTATGGCGACCGAATAGCTACACCGCAGGGGCGGCCATGTCAGCCAGTACTCTTTCGGGGGACTGGAATAACCCGAACGACGAGTGGGACGCGACCTTCACCTTCACGGAGGCATAAATGCGCTGGCACTCTCATACCATGCAGTCGCTCGCCAGCCGCGAACTTCCGCCTGGGCTGGTAATGTGGGCACCGCTGACGGTTCCGAGGTCAAAGCTTCCGACGGGGCAGGTGCCAATCTGGACTGGAAACGGCACTACCTACGAGACCATTAACGGGCGGCGGTGCTGCACGATGCTTGCCGACACCTGGTTTCGCGTCCCGGTGTATGACTTTTCGCCCGGAATCGCGGGGGCTTTCACCATGTCGTGCTGGTTCTACTTCCGGCAGAACGGGCGGCGGGTGTTCATTGCATTGGGCAACTACACCACCCTAGGCGGCACGTATCCATTTTATCGCAGTACCGGCACCAAACGTCCTCTCCTGCTGACTGCGGACTGCAACTTCGGCAACACGAGCAACAACACCTGGTATCATTCCGTCGTGACATACAACACGGACGGTACCGCGAAACTCTACCTTGACGGCGCATTGTTCGCCACCCGCACCAGGACGCCCGTGGAAACAAACTGGACGGATGTAACGGTGGGGAATAACACCGCCGAGACCTACACCGGTGTTACCTGCTCCATCGCAGATGTGCGTGTGTTCAATTACGAAATGACCGCCGAAGAGGTGGGACGGCTTAACTAGCAACGGAGTTACAACCAATGACAATTACCATCTACATCGCACCGGACGGCACCGAACATCGCACTCTGCCTCGCACCTACGGGCAAACCACCAACATCACGGAGGCTTGGGCGTTGGCTCACGGGTGGAGCAAGACCACCAGGGAGGTGCCGGACCCGCCGAAGCGATATAGCAAGTACAAGATTCAGATAGCCACCCAGGAGCGCGGGCTGTGGGAGCAGGTCAAGGCCGCTATCGCCAGCGCTGGGCTGACCGATTCATGGACAAATATCGTTGACATCGCCGCCGACAACCCGGAGCTGCAAGCCGCCTTGCCTGTAATCCGACAGGCTTTCGGATCGGACACGGTCGCCGCGGTACTTGAGGAGGCGGAAATCTGATGCTCTGCGCTACCGACATCGCAGCATATCGAGAAACCTGCCTCTCCCTGCCGGGAGGCGAGATCCTCGACCGATACACGGACGAACAGGCCGCCGCCATCTGCAACGGCGTCGGCGCCGTCTGGTTCGACCGCATCGCGCCCCGCGCCTCGGCGGTCCTCAACCGCCGGAACCCCTGGGCGGTCCCCGCCTCGATCATCCACGACCTGGCCTATCACGAGGGCGAGGGAGGCGATGCCGGGCGCGCCCTCGCCGACTACAACTTCTGGTTGGGCTGCCGCCAGCAAATCGAGGTCGTCAGCGACTACAGGATTACTCTATGGTGGCGTAATCGCAAGGCCGATGCACTGTACTGCACGTTAAGGCGATTCGGAAAGCTCGCCTGGGAGGGAAAATGACCGAAAACGAACTCGCTACGCAGAAAATGCTGACCACGCTGGCCTCCGACATAGCCGAAATCCGGCGCATCGTCGAGGAGGACCACAAGCGCCTCGTAGGCAACGGGCAACCGGGACTGCTGGACCGGGTGCTGCTGCTGGAGACCTCGGCCAGGACTGCCGTCTGGGTCATCCGCACCGTCTGCGCAGTCGGCGGATTCGCCGTCGGCTGTGTTGTCAACTGGCTTGCAAGCCATTAACCCCAAACCTAGGATACCATCATGAAAAACATCCTGCTCTTCGTCCTGCTAAGCACCCTGCTGTTTATCGCCGCATCCTGCGGGTTGTTCCGCCAGCCCGCTGGAACCACGAACAACATCGGCTACCAGATCAACAACGACCCGTCCAGTCAGCCGACCATCCAAATCGGCTCCAATGGCGCACAGGCCACCGGCATCTACGGCGGCGACATCAAGGCCGGCGAAACCGGCGGCTCTCCCCTGGTTGGCAACCATGTCGGAACGGCAAACCGCAGCACCGACGCCGACGTCTCCGCCGCGCTCCAGAAGGACACCAAGGCATCCGGACAGACCCAGGCCCGCGACAGCAGCCCTCAGAACGTGACCCAGACCCCGACCACCACCGATTCCGACACCCACGAAAAGAACGTGAATGTGCCGGTCTCCGTTGGACAAAAGGCTGAAGCTACGGCCCCGGCTGTCCAATAAGCATCCACTCGCCCCGCCGGGCGGCATCTTCGGTCATAAACGCAGACGCGAAAGGAAATCCACCCGGCGGGGCGTTCTCATTTTTCCCGTGCCCGCGAAATAGAATGTTCGACTCGCCCATCCAGTTTGAAGAAGCCGATAAGGCCATCGCCGAGCGACTTCCCGCCGACACCGCGCTTAAATATCAGGACATCCTCCGGCAGTGGACGCCAGAGGCGCGGCAGCGGGCCTTCTTCTCCGCCCGTGTCATGGACGCCACCGTCCTCTCCGAACTCAAGCGGCGTGTCCAGCAGGTCGTCTCCGGCGACATGACCTCCGAACAGGCCACCCGCCTCATGCAGGAGTTCTTCCGGGGCGAGGGCGCACCGCTCCTCCAGAGAATGGGCTTCCTCCCCCAGGACCAGGGACAGGGCAAGGGCGTCTCCGAACTCGCCTCCACCGCAAGGCTCCGGCTCATCTTCGAGACCAACACCCGCATGGCCCAGGAAGTCGGCCACTACCGCCAGTGGGCCGAAGTCAAGGAGGCCTACCCCTACGGCGTCTGGCACTGCGGATACGCCGAGGAACACCGCCCTGAACACCTCGCCCGCGACGGCAAGGCCTACCCCTTCGACCACTCCATCTGGACCCACTCCCCGCCCGGCGGAGAGTTCAACTGCCACTGCTGGCGCGAACCCATCTCCGCCGAAGAGGCCGCCCTGCGCGGGCTCATCCCCGAACCGATGGACTCCGCCTTCCAGCCGTCCTCACTCGGCTTCGACCCATCGCGCGGCATGGCCCAGCCCGTGGAGGCGGGGAAGCGCACGGACTCCGAACTCGCCGAAAAGGCCAAGGTCCCGCCGTCCCCCGAACGGCTTGCACCAATCCTCCCCGAACCCGCGCCGGAACCCGCGCCATTGCCGCAATCACAGCCAACCGCGCCAGTTCCATACCCTGCGTCTCCAGCAACCGTCGTCCAATCTACGCCAGTTGTTGCACCAGAAGTCGTGCCTTCATTGCCAAGCGAGGAGACCACCGTCAGCCACAAGGAACCAGATTCCACACATTCTCCGCACCCGTTGCAACAACATCTGCAAGTCGGGGCAGAACAAGAACAAAGATTAGCCACAGAATCTCCAGAAAAAATTGAAATTTCCACTCTTGAAAAGTTACCCTCAGACCAACTCCTTGTGCTCCAAAAGGATTTGCTAGAAAAACTTGTGGATGCCACATCAGAATCTGAAGTTCAAAAGACAGTCGGTATCATTCGCTGGATAAAGGATTGTGTTAGGGAAAGAAAGGCTGTCAGAAATCTCAAAAAACTGGCACTCCAAGCAAAAGACCATGTTAAAATCAGTCTGCTTGAAACACCGAAAGACCTGCTTGTAGAGGCAAAAAAAACAATAGAACAAGTGCAAAGAATTATCAAAACAGACTTGGCACCACCTGGAAAACAATATATGGGAATATCTATGTCAAATGACAAACGTGCACATTATGAAAACAATACCATTCTAGTTCCAGGGAAAATCAAGCTTCTTAGCATCGCACATGAAATCGGGCACTGGTTAGAGGAAAAGAATCCTGAAATCCGTGAAAAATGCATCAAATTCCGTGATAGCAGATGTGGGGCTTCTCCTGTCGTCCCTTTGCAGAAATTGTTCCCAAATGGCAATTATAATCCATTTGAGCAAACACAAGTTGACAATTTCAAGCGCGTTTATGCAGGAAAGGTGTATATTAAGAATGGCAAGACATACAAAACCGAAATTCTTTCTATGGGCATCCAGCAACTAATTGAAGATCCTGCAAAATTCAAGAAAGATGACAAGGAATACTACTCCTTTATCTTGGATATTCTAAAACTTAAGGACTTGGTGGAATGACAATCGAACAATACATTGCGGAACATCAAGATCCGCTAAAATATCATTGGGCCGTTTTTTTGGCAAAAAACGGCAAAAAATATCTTGCAACCGATGAAGGAGAAATTATTGGGCCATCGGGAATTATGCGTATGAGACTATTCATTGCAGCTCAAAGAAAACTCTGGGATTATCGAGATCCCGAGGATGGGTTCCCAATCGGTTTTGTTAAATGGGGCATCAAAGAAAGCGGGTTGGCAGAACTCATTGAAGACCACTGGGCTTCCGACTCGGAGACATATTCCAATCCGGAAATCGCCACTTAACCCCCCGCCCGGCGATGCCGGTTTTTTTTATGCCCGCGTCCTGTGTCTCGGCTGTGCACTGTGATGATGCTATATTAGTCACACCGTCCGACGGGGGTGGTGGCAACCTGTCAAAACAAATAGTAATCAACGGCACATTTTTAGCACAATTAGCCTGATTTACCCAGGAAAAATTATTACTTGTAATCAGGCGGTCGTCGGTTCGATTCCGACTTCTGGCTCCACCTTCAACCCCCTTAGCTTTTAATGAGTTAAGGGGTTTTTGCTTGCAGTTCAGAAATGGTGTATTATATTAGTTTTGTCGCCTGTTGTCACAGCGTGTTTTGAGTAGGAATTAGCACAATTTTAGCACAATTTCCGGCGAGTGGCGGGATTTTAAGGGTGTTTACCCAGGAAGCAGGCGTGTGCGGCGCGGAAATTGGCACGGTTTTAACACAGTTTTAGCACAGTCTTGGAGGCTTTATGGGACTTTATAGAAGGGGCAATGTCTGGTGGACAAGAAAGTGGGACGGGAACCGCCAGGTGCGCATGTCCACGGGGTGCACTGACCGCGCGGAGGCCGCGCGGGTGGCGGAGACGCTGCTGGTCCCGGCGGTGATGGACGCGCAGGCGGACATGCTGGAAGGCGTCGTGGCGAAGGCCAGGGGGCTGCGGCGGGATGCCAAGGCGACCCGCGCGGGAAGGATGCCGCTGGCGGAAGGCGCCACGCTGCTGCGGCGGTGGATGGACGGAAGAAAGGACAGCAGCGTGGAACTGGCGCTGTCGTGCTGGCGGTCGTTCGAGCGGTTCTGCAACCGGAACGGAGTGAATACGGTGAGCGACCTGACGCCGGAACTGTGCGGGAGTTTTCTGTCCGCGCACGCGCCGCGCTTTGCGCACGTGTGCCGTCTGTACTGCCGGAAGGCGCTTGAACTGGCGGGGGATGACCGCAAGGGGCTGTTCGGAGAGGTGGCCAGGATTCCGCGAAAAGACACGGTGCATCGGGAACCACTGGCCAGGGAGCAGATCGCGGCGCTGCTGGATCGGGCGGACGCGCTGGCTGCGGCCCCACGCCCTTCGCCGGATGCCGGGGAGTTCGCCCGGCTGGTCCGGACGATGCTCTATACTGGGCTCAGGATGGGCGACGCAGTGACGCTTGACGCATCGATGGTGGATCTGGAGAACGCGACGGTGTGCCGGAGAATGGCGAAGACGGGACGGATGGTGGAGTTCCCGCTTCATCCGGCAATGGAGGTGGTGCTGGCGGACGCGCCGTCAAAGGGTGCGCTTTTCCCGTCGCTGGCGGGGCTTTATTCGCGGGACCGGCAGGCGCTTTCGAGGCGCTTCTCCCGTCTGTTCGACGCGGCCGGAATACAGGGCGAGCCGGGACAGTATTGCGCCCACTGCCTGAGGACGACGTTTGCCAGCCTCTGTGCTGAAAACGGCGTGCCGCTGGCGGTGATCCAGAGTTGGCTCGGACATACTTCGCAGGAAATAACTAGGATATACGCGCGCGTGGAGGACATGCGGGCGAAGCGCATGGCGCTGTCCGCGTTCCCCGACCTGGGGTGAAAACAAAAATGCCCCGGACGACGAATCCGGGGCGGGG
>Ga0326513_10002645_pt1 | contig 13183 bp, 7 predicted proteins | sample 2_2465_0518_D_FD_203654 | JGI IMG/M metagenome (GOLD analysis project Ga0326513, IMG submission 203654) | Bovine rumen microbial communities from UC Davis, California, United States - 2_2465_0518 | ecosystem: Host-associated > Mammals > Digestive system > Stomach > Rumen | place: USA: California...
GAACGAACAATGATAAATGTTCTTGAGACTATTGAAAGAAATCCTGCGACTGACCGACAAGAATTAGTTCGAGGACAAAATGTTTCTTTCTCTATCGCAGAACATTTTGACCCTGATGCAGAAAACAATCAGCTAATGGCTCACGTTATTTTTGACGGTAGAGATTTTTACAAAGATACCAACTTCTTATTTACAAAGGTAGGAAATAATGGTACAAACGGCACAGATGTTGTCGCAAAAATCGAGCCTGGAATTTGGTCTGATGTTTTAGTAGACCAACCTTTGACTTTGTATCAAGATAGTACGAAGGTATTCTTGAACAACTATCCTCGTCCAAATACTGGAATTGATAAACTAATAATTGCGAATGGAACTGAAGGCCCCCTTGTTGGTAAGTTATTCCAAAAGAATCAAGAAATTACCTTCAGCCGCATTCGTTGGAATCTTGCGGGTAATGCTCTTACCGGTTCTATCAATAAGGGTAAGCACTTTGAACTTAGTAACAACGTGCTTACTTGGGATAAAACAATTGAAAGCGGTAGTGGTTCAAGTTCGATGCGCTACACTCTTCAAAATATCAAGGCTGAGTTTGCTACAAGTGATAATAGAGTATATTATGCTTATATGTCACTACCAGTAGTTTGGTATGAAGGTTCTGTTCCTATCTTAGAGAAGAACCGTATCGGAATTGATAAAAAGACTTATCTACAAGAAATTGTCTATAATGCGGATGGCCGCAATCCTGTATATAATCACAATCAGGGCGTGAAACTAATCAATCTTCCTCCTGATTGTACTATCTATTGGTATGCAAGAGGCGGTTTGAACGCATACGAGAATAAACCTTGTATTCACCTGTTGGTGGAAAAAGAAGATAATACCACTGAACAAGTTGATACTTTGACCACATATAATTATGAAGATTCAACTTCTATGGTATATATTATTCCTGATGATAGCTTTACAGGTTCAGCTACAAATAACCACGTGCGAGCGGACGTAATGAAGAATGGAGTTACACTTGCAAGAGTGTATGTTCCTATCAATATGACGCTCAATACTTTTGGTCTTGCTTCTTTGAATGCTTGGGACGGAAACAGTGTTACCATTGATAATGATGGCGGTTATGTAATGGCTCCGCAAGTTGGTGCTGGTGAAAAAGATAGTAATAACAGATTCACTGGTATTTTGATGGGTAAGACTGAAACTTATACCGGAGCAAGCACAAAAGAAAAGCAAACTGGTTTATTTGGTTATCACGATGGTTTGCAATCAATCTTCTTAGATGCAAATACGGGTGAAGCTACTTTTGGATTACCTGATGTTGATAGTAATGGATATTACACCAATAGCTCTCGTAGAAATACTGATAACTATAATGAAGGCCGAGTCGAGTTGCGGCCAGGTGGTGTAAGTAAAATTGGCGGATGGAGATTAGGTCATCGTAGCTTATACTATACTGCAACAGGTGAAATTGGAAGCAAATATAGTGATGACTGGGTGCCAAATAAAGCTGGTATAATTACTAATAGTAATATTTACAATAAACATCATGAAAAAGATGTAGCGCATAATACATCCGGTATTTTATTACATTCTGGTGATAGTCCTTATATTTCTGTAAAAGGAGCGCCGTTAAAAGAAAGTGATATTTCTACTAGTGCCATTTCTAATTTGAGGGCTGGAGACTCGCTGGAAATTCAGCTTGACCCAAATACACCTACTCTATTTACTATTTTCAGACATAATGGAACTACAAGAGGAAAATATGAAAAAGATAGTAGAACTTATTTAGCAGGTATTAGTCCCGCAGGAGAGTTGGTAGCTAACAGTATCGCCAGTACAACCCAAGGTGATAGTGGTTCATCTTCTGATGTTGTTACAGGTTTGAAAATGACAGCTATTAATGCTTTTTCCGATTTAGCAAGTGACGGCGTTTACTCTTATGTTGGATTGAGATTAACTGCTGGTAATTATTCTGTAGGTGATTTTTTCGTAGATCAAGATGATATCGTTGACGGAACATTACATATTACTGGTGGTGGTTATAATAATAGTAACGGAGAGTATGGACGTCCAATTGCTTTACATGGTAAAACAATAAGTTTATATGCGCAGCAATCAGGAGCTTCTGCATCACAAAACAGAGCGGAAACTACTAATACGCACATTATACTTTCTAAAGACGGTATTGAAGAAAAAGTAAACGATTATAACTATATAAAACTTGGAAATTCCGCGACGGTGATAAGCGAATATAAAGCGCAAGGCCCGCAATCAGTGTCTATTGGAAAGCAAATTACTCTTGAACAGACTGGAGCCGATAGTGGTAGTATAAATACCATCAATTTAAAAACTGGATTGAATACTACGTTATCAAGTGGTGATATTAACACTACTTTAAATAATGGTAGTTATAATCTTACCGCTACAGGCAGTGATAAAAATATTACTTTGTCTAATGTAGTTGGTTCTACTAAGAAAAGTGCTTTAAAATTAGCTAGTGATAGAAGTCAATTTGGGTTCCTAAGATCAGATGGTTATTCGACAGGTTCTTCCGGTACTGGAACCAGCGAAATTGTACTTTACCCAGGAAACGAAGGAGTTAGTTGGTGGCAATCTTGCAATCAAGTTTGGATTGGTTCTCTCGCTAATCAAGTATATATAGAAAGCAATCTTGACAAAAGAGGCGCTGGACAAGGACAAAGCGAAGGAGCTTCTGGTATAGTCTTAAAAGCAAAAGGCGCCAAAACAAGCACATTATATATTGCTGGCACTAATGATGATTTTGGTGGCGGTGGTACCTCTATTCAAGGAGATTCTTTCAACTTTACTTCTGGTTATGAGGGCGGATTTCGCTTACACCATTATTATAATACTGGTAAAGCCGTTTCTGTTTTTGAAATTACTGGAAACGCGGAAGTTACACGAGGACAGTGGATTGGCGGAAATTACTACGGGCTACCATATGGGTTATTGGTCCGACAGGGTATCGGTATCTACACTTCAGAAGCGAGTGACGGTGGAGGACTTGCATCTTGGAAATTCCTTTCCGACTGGAATGCGACGAGCAATGTTCAGATATACAGTCCTGGCGGTGAAGGTACTTTTAAGTATTATAATGGGTCTTATTATATAGATGCGGCTGATATGCGCGAACTTATTGTCCAGTTATTAGGCGCTGTGAATAACTTATGGCATTATGCAGATGGAACCTATGCTAAGGCTGCTTCTCTTGGTAGCGCAGCTTATGCTAATACTACAGATTTCAGAAGTTCAACCTGGACACCTTCAGCTTCTGATGTTGGTGCTGCACCTGCATCTCATAGCCATAGTGAATATAAAATTAATAACTTTGCTGTTGCAAGCGGTGGTCCATATAATGTAAGTATTGGGTTCTATCAAGGTAGTGATTATATTGGTAGCCAAACCACAGTTCTTCATTAAAACAAAGGAGATAAAATGAATTTACAAAAACGTTTAGAACTTCAAGCTGCGGTGCAGCAATTGATTGATAACTTTATGACTAGTAATCGAGTTTCGCCTTCTTTGATGGAAGATGCACTCAATAAAGTTATGGTTGGTTTGAAAGATGCAGTTATGACTGAATATCTTATCCAACAGCAACAACAGATGGAGGAAATCTTGAAGGCTGGCGAACAAGCGAATGCCGACGCAGAGTCTTCAACAGAAGCTGTGAAGGAGGAAGAGAATGGGGAAAGTATCGAAGATTAGATACAATCAAGATAGTTCTGAATATAATATCGGGACTACCTTTGATAACATTTATTTAAGTGATACCAACGGCTTTACCTTATTAGAATTTTTTAATAAAGTAAAAACTTTTTTCAGCAAGTCAATGTTTATGCAATATGGAAATTCTATGCCAGCTAACTCTAATGTTGTTGTTTGGTATGACACTCAGGAAGTTCAAGACGAGTAAAAAAGTAAAGGAGGATAAAATATGCCAACATTAACATCTACACTTTATCCACCTTTAATTGACACGTTTATGCCGGCCTTCTCTTTTGAGGGGCCGGCACGTGCCGCCTTTTCTGTTTCTCCTTATAATAGTTATTCAGCTATTACAAAATTGCACGTGTCACTTGTAGACCAAAGAACTAATAAACAAGCCTTCGCGCAGAATAGTTCTTCCGCAGTTGTACCTGCTGGGACAGCTTTACTAAATGGGGTTTGGATTCTTCCTTTTGGGGAGTCTGACCAGACCCGTTCTTATCTTACAATGGATACGACCAATAATAAATATACAATAAATATCCCTGCGAGCTTGCTCAAAAATCAGGATTCTGTAGCTGAAAGCGGAGATAAAACTTTCGTATTAGATAATTACTATAAACTTCAATTACGTTTTGATAGAGAAACAGAACATACAGAAATTTCTTCTCTTACTTCTTCATATCTAACTACAGCAAGAGAATATTTTTCAGAGTGGAGTAGTGTTTGTCTATTAAAAGCAATTCCGCAAGTAAGCATATATCTTGACGGCTTTTATTCTACTATTACAAGTCCAGAACAAACTCCTACTGTAGAAGTACCAAAGTTTAATCCTGGTGTAGTGCCTATTGTTGGTAATGCGGTTTTTACTTATCCAAGTAATGTAAAATTAGCCACAAAAGACCAAGAGCATTTAGTATCATATCAAATTACAATTACAGATACAGCAGGTGAGATAGTAAAACAAAGTGATGTTGTTTATACTAAAAATAATTTGGATTCAGATAAAATTTATTGGCTTGCGGATTTAACAAATGTTGAGCCTAATAGAACTTATAATATTACAGTAGTTTGTATAACAAAGAATAATTATAGTTTCGCAGACACTTTTGAGATTCAAATTACTTCTTATAATGATATGTCATTCCATCCAGTATGGAACTTCAACAAGATGAAATTATCTGAGTATGGTGTGTCTGATAAAGAATATATTATTACAGAAGAAGATGGTTTTGTAACAATTGATATTGAAGTGCCTGACCAACTTGGTCCTGGTTATCTCTATATCAAGCGAGCTACTTCTTTGGATAAGTTTACTAATTGGGAAATTATTCAAGTAGACAGTTTTGTAGAGAATCTTGGTACAGAAATCAAATCTCACGTGGTAGATAAAACCGTAGGCAGTCTAGTCCGTTATAAATATGCGTGCCAATATCGCACACGCAGAGGCGTTTGGAGCGATACAGTAGTTAGTCCAGAAATTGTCTATCCAGACTTTTATGACATACTACTATCTCGTCAAGACAAGCAATTAGCTATCCGATATAATGGACAAATTAGTAACTTCAAACCAGTAGTCAACCGAGTAAAGGTAGATACTTTAGGCGGTAAATATCCTCGTTTCTTAGAGAATGCTAAGATGAATTATCGCCAATTCTCTATCTCTGGTATGATTATTTCTGAAGCAGACTATAATCGTCAATTCCTAAGTGATTTGAATTACAGAGACGAAATGGCAATCTATGATGATGTTGAAGGCGGAGCTTATAGCGTTCGTAATGATACTGTAGCTTTCTTAGATGAAGATATTCAAGACTACGGAACTTATGCGGCTGATATTCAAAGCGCAGATACCTATATCAAAAAGCGCAAACGAGATACCCAAAAGAATTGGCTCCACGACCTTTATCCTATGGATAACTGGTGGTGGGAACGTCGATTCCGTGAAGAAGCTATGGCTTGGCTAAATGACGGAGAGCCAAAACTTTTCCGCTCAATGGCAGAAGGCAATATGATTGTAATGCTCACCGATGTAACACTTACTCCAAACAACGATGTTGGACGCCGCACTTATAATTTCACTGCGACCGCATACGAAGTCGGAGATGGGTATTCATTAGATGAGCTTGATGCTCTTGGAGTGTTTGATGTATACAATGCGTATGATATTGAGAATGCCATCGGAGACCCCGATTCAAGTGGCAGCGGCTCTAGTAAAGAGGATGAAGATGAAAAAGAAGATGCTTCAACTCAATACCAAGCTGGACAAATCTACAGTCGCACGGTAAAGGATAAAAACAGTATCGTAGCTTATACTGCGGGAGACGCTGATAAGTTTGATGTAACTCAAATTACTGTTCTTGATATGCTCAATGATTTATATACAGGACTTATGAATGGATATGCAGTGAATCAACGTAGCTGCGTGGTTCGTAATGTAAAAATTTCATTTGAATCTGAACCTCAATGGTATCTCTTGGATGACAATATCACAAAGGTTCAAATGGATGACAATGGTAATATGACTAATGTTACTGACAAGGCTAATATTGCTCTTGGATATAAATTAGGTCTAAAGTTCAGAACATCGAATAATGCTACGACCTACATATTTGTAAATGATAGAGGATATTATCAAGTGCCTTCTAATATGGCTGTTACAGATATTATCTTATTTGATGGGGCAACTGCGACTATTGATTATATCTTGAGTTATAAAGTCGTGTATAATGAAACGCTTGAGCCTGATTCAGTTGAGGTTGTTGATACTATGGTAGGACAAGTTTCTGGTCGTTGGAATGCGGGGACTGACTTAGATAATATTATCAAGAGTAAATACAAGTTCCAGCAATTTGATAATCGTAATAATCTTATCCTGTCCCAAGAGATAAAGAATTGGTCTGCAATGAGTTTTGATTTAGCCCCATACACACAAATAACTTTGCGTGGACACGGAGATACTGAAAGTCAAACTTATGTGTGCGGGCGTACTGGTATATATAATCTAATGACCAGCTTCCCAATGGATGTTGCGCGCATTGAAGGACGACGTATGACAAAGGCTGCGCCAAATCGTGTTGGTTATCTTGATGAATGGGAATATGTGCTTGATAATAGTGCTAATGCAGAAGATTCAGCTGACCCAAGCTATTGGGTTCTAATTGAAGCGGATAATGAAGTTGAAACTGATACGCTTGTAAAAGTAGATGCTTCTGGTCGTGCTAATGGAATGTTCGCAGATGAAATTAGTAACTATCTACATCAAATTGGTGAACAAGCCTTTATTACAGAGTTCGATATTGCACATCCGCAATATAACACCGTGTATGCGATTATCAATGCGGAGAACGCTTCTAAGATAGACCATAAGATTTACTATTTAGATCAGGGATGGTATTTAGTTGATTTCTTAGATGATGAGCAAAATCAGCTATTAGCTAAGGTTCCTGTATATGGTATGGTAAACTATCGGGCTGACCTTATTCGTTCACAATGGGTCTTTAACACGGCGGAGTAAAAATGAGAAAACAATATCCTTATCTTGAAGAGAGTTATTCCCCAGACCTAAATGAAGAGCAAGAGAAAAGACATTTTCTTTCTCAAATAAATGATTTTGTCAATCAAAGACAATATATCAATATGACGCTTTTAGACTGGGAAGAAAATCCTCTGAAGGAAATTGATGGTATTATTACTTCTGGCTCCATTTCTAAAAATGGAGCCAGCTCCGTTCGCAGAACTTGTAGTTTATCTTGTTCTGTCAATGGAGAAGAATATAACGTCGATTCACTTGAGATGGATTTTTCACTAAACAAAAAAATCTTTATTGAAATTGGTGTCAAGAATGATACTGACAAGTATCCTGATTACCCAATTTTATGGTTCCCGCAAGGTGTATTTTACATAGACAGCATTAGTTTTAATTCTTCTACTACATCCGCAGTAAACATAAATCTCAACTTGAAAGATAAAATGTGCTTACTAAATGGCGATGTTGGCGGCACACTTCCTGCTACAGTCCAATTTGACACAATGACTACTCAACTATCAACTGGCGAATTTGTCACCCAAAAGGTTCTAATCTATAGTATGATACTTGAATTAGTCAATCACTGGGGAGAAGAGGAACTTAGTAACATCGTTATTGAAGATGTTCCACTCCGCATCCGTCGCATCGTAAAATGGGATGGCACTAATCCTATTTATTGTGACAGAGAAGTTTCAGGCACTTCCGCGGATTCAGTTTATACTTTCTCATTAGATAAAGTTTATGGATGGGAAGAGTATGAACGTGGTCGTGACATTGGCTATGTATATGATGATTTTGTTTCTACAAAAGAAATCATTGGTAGCGCTGGAGATAGTGTATGCACAGTATTAGATGAAATCAAAAATATGCTGGGAAACTATGAATACTTCTATGATGTATTTGGGATTTTCCATTTTAGAGAAATCAAAAACTATCTAAATATTACTCAGGCAGAAATTGCCTTAGAGCATATGAGTAACCCTGGGCGGCATTACGCAACGGATAAGGGTCAGTTCCTATTAGATGAGAATAGCGAAATTCAATATCTAATAGAGACTACAAATGAGAAAACGGTATATTCTTTTAGTGATAATCATAATATCACATCTATTACTGTAACTCCTAACTATCAGAATATTCGTAACGACTATGTAATTTGCGGGCTCAAGCCAGGAACTACATCTGATATAAAGTATGATTTACGTTTCCGCATAGCTATTGACGATAAGCCAGAAATAGTTGAGCGCGTAACTGCAGCTGATCTTGGTCGTGATACAGGCGGAACTGTAGGCTCGTATGGCACTTATGAAAATGTTATTTATTATACAGATGAAGCTGATGCAAATTTGAATAAGTTAGGCTTTTATGAATTTGTTACAGCTTTGCCAGATGTAGGTAATTTTGATAAGATTTATCAAGTTCAAGGAGAAAGCGGGTTTGAATATTACCGCTGGGTAAGCGATATGATGTATCGTCGTTTGTATGTAGTTGATGATGATGGTAATGAAATTTAACCATATGTTTATGACAAATATCCTACATTAGATTGGCGAACATTCTTGTATCTATATGGAATGCAAGCAAATGACCTAGGCACAGACCCAGGTCCTTACTTCGCTGACCTGCAAGCATTCTGGCCGCTTGAATACGACCTCCGCAGAGAAAAGCAGCATTTCTTTGGTCAAGATGGAGATACTGTTCATTTCAATAGAAGTGGTGCAGGCGTATTTTACTTTGATATGATTGATGCTAGTTCTTCTTCTCTTGGAGAATATAGTGTTAGTTCTATTGGACGTAGAACCGACGTGGTTCACGATGATGATGTAAATTGCTTATTTACACCAGAAATTCCAAATGTCATTTTCTTGAACGCGGATAATCCAAATGATAACTGGTCTGAGAATACTATGATAAAGAATACAACTGACCCCAGTGCAAAATTAGCATTACAACGAGAAGAGTGTATTGCTAACAATCAGCCTTATACTCAGGTTAGTCAAGAGATTTATTCTAACTTGATTACAGGCGGATATAGTAATGGGGCTTTTGAGTCTTTGAAGTATGAATTATTCTGTCATACTCGCTATCAGAAAGTTGTTTCTATTACGTCTCTTCCGGTGTTCTTCTTAGAACCCAATAGTCGAGTAGAACTCAATGATAGGAGTACAAATACATATGGAGATTTTATGGTTCAAAGTGTAAACCTTACACTCGGACCTGGAGCAAATATGTCTGTATCTTTGAACGAAGTTGCAGAAAGATTATAAAAGGAGGTGTCAATGGCGACAGAAGCTTATGGAATGGGTCAATATCGCTATTCTAAGAATTTTAATTATGCGACGGCGGATGGGACTTTGAACCCTAACAACCCAGATAATAATGGTATTCTTTATTATGATAATGTTGGTGTTAGCACCGACAGTACAAAGTATAGAGATATTATATTGGCACCTTCCACTCGTTTAGTAATGGGTAAATCTTATTATCTAAGATTGGCGCTCCCACAGAATCCTCAATATGAGATGGAGATTCAGATTAAGTTATTCAAGGGAGATAGTCCTACAACAATTGATTTGACACAATATCAAATGGTGCGGCGTATCCTCGTTCCAAGTGACCCTGGTTCAAGAGGAAAGTATAGCCGCATCTTACTATATCCTGCGAATATGACTACACCAGACGGTGCTCCAACTGTAGCTATTGCAAAAGAAAAAATTGCTGAGACTAATATTGGAGATATATATTTTGATGAAACCGCAAACGGTTATTATCAAATTACAAGACCAGGAATGAAAGATGGAGCCATTTCAATTGATTACTTCAATGATGTAATCCTCAATCATACTTGGGAAATTGGAGGCAGCGCTTCAATGAAATATTACGATATTGTATTTTCTCCTAAATATAATATCGCTAATGGTTTCAATTATATATTGCTTGAGATTGTAAGAAAATCTCACGACCAAGATATTCAATATAAAGACGGCGGTGTAATTTATCACGGTTTAAAGATTGATCGTGAAATAATGCAAGCTAATCTATATGAGTTAAAGAATCTAATTGGAACCACAGCTTCGGCCGCGATTAATCCTGGAACCACAGCTTTGTCTCATATTGGTGTATGGGGCCGACCAGACTTACCTATGAGTATCAATGGTGAAGAGATCCGCGTCGGTCAATCCGGTTTTTATGAATTATCTGATTTCAATATTACAAGTTTGGGTGTTGCAGCTCTTAGTGATGTTGACAGATTTACAGTTGATTATCAGTATAAGATAGCGGAATAAGGGGGTAATATATGGCCTTAGAAAGCTTCTACGGCGGGAAACAAGGCATTTCCCCCGTTATTAGAGCAAGTTTTAAATACCTCAATGAGACTGACCCCGCTTATATAGCAGCTTATAATAGCGCACAGACTCAAGCTGAGATAGATGAAATTAAAGCTCAAACAATGGATTTGTGTTTACAGAATCCTAACTATACCGATGTATGGTATGGTGAATTTTGTGTTATTGACTCGGATAATAAATACAATCCTAACCACGGTAAACTATTCAAGCGCACACTAAAGAGAACTGCGGATGAACTAACTACTAACGATGCTGATTCTTTATATGCCGAGTATGTAGGACAGATTAGTGGTCCCGCAGGCGGCACTCCAAAACTACATTTTATGTCTCCTGCGAAGGTTCAGGATACCGCAGCTAATGGTGGAGATAGTTGGTCTTACTACTATCCAGTAAGTGCGGACGGAGATACGACTGCAATTACAAAGCCTGCGAATGCTGACAATGTAGCTATTCTATCTTCGTCTACCACAGGTAACGTTCAAATGGTGCCTGGTAAAGATGCGACCACAGGTAGTTACAATGATGACATAAAATATACGTGGGTCAACATCCGCAAGAATGATGAAGATAGTGATTGGGACTCTTGGGTCTATATGGGATTTAGATTCCCATATACAACTTTTGAGGTAGTGCAAACTAACTCGGTAAGCTTCACTTCGCCTGCAGCTGTCCGTGACGGTTGGACTTCTGCTCACCCATATTATCATCCACTTACATTTGATATTCCAAAAGGCATTCGTGGTGTAGGAATTAGAAATGTTGTTCTGGCCTCTAAGAGAGACTTGAATGTTGGTGATGACGATGTAGTTTATGCTACTGATTGTGTTTCTTATGACGAAACTGTTGATAGATACATTATTGATAGAACAAAGACAGTAGTGATTCCTGCTCAAGGGCCATTCTGGTCAGCGCTAATGGATGTTCCTAATGCGACCGGAACTGAAACAATCAGAATCTTCTTAGGATATTATAAGGACATAGAAAATGTAACAGTTGCTAATGACGGCACTTTGACAATTACCTATTCCGATACTTCAACAAGTGTCTTTTCTAAGAAAATCAATTGGATTGATGATATTAGTATAAACTCTTCTACTGGTGTTTTGAAAGTTCAGTATAATACAGACAAAGCTGATTTTACAAAAACACTTCCATTTGTGTCTCGTATTGTTGCGACTTCAGAAGGAAAATTTGAAGTCTATTACACTGACGGTTCTACCAAAACCGTTCAGAATGATGCCGCAGCTGACTTTATCTATAGTTATTTAGATAACGTTCGTTTTGAAGAAAACACTCTTCAAGCTCAATACCATAGTCAACCAGATAATACTTGGCATAATATGTTGCCAGAAACTTTCTTGAATACGATTCAACAAGTCTGGGTTGACCGAGCTGGGTATCTCTTGATTCTATATAAATCTTCACACTACCGCCCCGCAGACAGTGCGGCCGGCACTTCTACCAACAGTCAAGGTTTCTCCGTTCTTCAAGCTAATCCAAATGGAGAATATACGAGAGCGCAAACTTGGGTCAAAGGAACTTTATCCAATACAATCGTAGGAGACTCTACTCACTGGTGGCATCAAGTCGGTATTGTCAGAGAAGTAGAACAAGGTTTGCGCGTTGCGGCTATGGTCAACTTAACAACCTATCCTGATGCTTCTAAACAATCTACTACCTATTGGGAAGATAAAACCGCAAATCAATTCTTGACTGAGGTTCTGAATAATACCGAATGGGATAATCCTTATCTCAATGGTGCGATTCCAACAACTGATGGTGTAGACCACACTGGACAATTTGTTATTTATCCTGTGTCAGAAGGTCTAATGGCTTTCTATTATGACTATGATGCGGGTCTGTGGCGTCAGATGGGCGTTTGGGGTTCCGGTGGTGGTGGAGGTTCTGGAACAGGAGGAACCAACGTTGTTCTTGAGAAAGAGGACGGTGAAACACAAATCCCAGAAGTTCTTTCTCCTTCGGTACCAGGTTTGATTATCAAAGAGGTAGTTGTTCCTAACTCAATAGCGGGCACGCTGATTGGACCTTGGGAGAGGGATGCCTAATGAAAGCATTACAATTCACCTACCCATTTGAAACAAATCCTATTGTGGTGAATCTCGCTGGTGCTAAATATATGCAAATAGGGATAGAATGTCCGCATTCTATCCCTCTTTCTGAAATTCCTATAAATGGTTCAAATGTAGGGTATTCTTTATCAGTAAATATCAATGGTAAAGATTACAATATTACTGATAAAGATATACTGGAATTTTCAGACCTAGACCGTTCTGAAGTTCGAGTATTAATAAATGAACCCGATAATCCCTATATAATTGTAGATATAGCATACGAGATTCAGGTATAAAAGGAGGTGTTTCTATGAGTATTATCTTACAACAAAAAGTGAAAGACCCGCAGAATAGTAGTAGCTGGTTGACTACTTGGTATTTAGAAAGAACTCAAGAAGCAGATATATTCCATTTACACGGAGTATTAGCAGATGCCAATTCTGTATCTAATGCGAATATCGCAGATAATTCTATCAATGCTTCTAAACTTGTAAATG
>Ga0326513_10002646_pt1 | contig 13181 bp, 14 predicted proteins | sample 2_2465_0518_D_FD_203654 | JGI IMG/M metagenome (GOLD analysis project Ga0326513, IMG submission 203654) | Bovine rumen microbial communities from UC Davis, California, United States - 2_2465_0518 | ecosystem: Host-associated > Mammals > Digestive system > Stomach > Rumen | place: USA...
GTTTAGTGGATGTACTCTGGACACTAGATTCATTCGTAGTATTTAAGATAGAAGGAACAGAAACTGAGATGTGGTTAACGCCTCAGGCTATGTATAAACTTAGTGATTTTGATCAGAAAAATCCAATGTCCGTTAAAAATATCAATTTCACAACAGAAACTTTCTCACGTGATAAATCTAAAATAACAGATTTTAATAATGCGATTAAGCTGATGGAGTGGAAATCATTTGATAGAAAATAAAATAAAAGAGAAGAACTTTTTACAGTTCTTCTCTTTTTAATTTTTTAGTCAGTATATTTCTTAAGATTACTAAATAATCTTTTGAAAAATCCTGGCTTATTCTCTTCTTCTTCTGTTTCGTTACTACTCTCTTTTAAAATATCAGTATATTTTTTCAACATACTATCTTTTTCCATCGCTTTATTGTTCATTTCAGATAAGAATTCATTACCAAGCTCTTTATGATTCTCAGTAAATTCTTTAATTAAATTTTCTAGTTCTTTCTCCGTACATGAACCCATCTCAGCTAATCTTGGTGAGATCCAAGAAATGAGTCTCGAGTATTTGCGAATTATTTTTTCTACATCTTCTTTTAATTTCACAATATCCTCTTGAACTTTATCCATTACGTCTGGATCTTCAAGCCCAAATGGAACACCATCTGGTTTATCTCCTCTACCATAAGATATAGGAGCTAAATAACCATTCTTAAAGTATGCGTAAGAAATTTCATCCCATACAGTATTAATGTCACTACCACATCCAAGTGAACATAATTCTTTTGGAAGAATAGTTCTTTCCGAAATCCAACCTCCCAAAGCTATTTTTATATCCGATAATGTATCAGCAATATTAGATAGTGTTCTTCTATTAATGTCTTTTATATTTCTCATACAAAATCCACCAGCACTAGAAGAAGACGTGATAATTATACTTGATGGTAATTTTCCAGTTTCTATAGCTGTTACTATAGCATGACCCAGTTCATGAACCGCTTTTAAATAACGATTCTGATCATTCTTGGGATTTCTTAATTTACCAAGATAAAGAGGAAATGCAACATTCTTCGTTATTTCATCCCCTTTGTCATTCTTAATTACAATTATAATATCAGCGGAATCACATTTAAAGCATGGATCCTCCGCTGTAACAGTAATTTCAGCGTTAGTAACATTCACGTCCCAATTAACCACTTCTGACATGCCATTAATCTCACCAAATACAAAACCAAAGGCAGATACAGTTGAGAGTATTGGTCTTATTCCTTGTGTTGGAAATACCCCTTCTGAATATAAAAGATCTAGTATATTTAATGAATAGTTCACTTTTATTCCAGAACTTTTAGAGAATGAATTAACATCATTTTCCCAGTATCTCTTTATAATCTCCTTAAAAGATTCTTTAGAGAATGATGGGAATATAATATAATTATTTCCAAATCTCGCTAGCTGTTCTGGTCTAAAACGATTTAATAATGCAGCTTTTACATCATTTACATTAACATCCTTTGTTAATTTGTGAAATACATCAGCATCTACGTCTGGGTCCAAATCTTTAGATACACTAAATGCTTCATCCAAATTACCAATTAAGAAAATAATCGATTTTTGGAAGCTAATGTGATGTGGTGAGTTAATAAAGCTAACTATCTCACTAAGAGTATTACAAAATTCTTTTAACGTCTGCTTTTTTGTAATAGATGATAGGAATTTCTCTACTCTATCTGGTGTAGATAACTCATTAAGGGCTGATCTAATGTCTTCTCTAATTCTAAACGGAGTCATAGATAGCGTCAATATTTCTTCATTATCTTCATCCTCTTCTTTATTTGGAACTAGCTCGAACGTTAAATCCATTATTCTCTCAAAGGACTTATCTGAATCTTGATAAAAAGAATTCAGGCCTTTTATTGGTTTAAATTCTTTGTCCTTATCTTTATTTCTGAAGATATTTTCCCTATCATCCGATACAAACTTAAGATTCATTAAGGTTTGTATAACACCAGGATCGGTAGTTAATGCATTTTCAATTATAGCATCAGGATGTTTTGGTAGTACATATTTAGTGAGTACTTGCAAACATTTTTCATACCTAGCTTTTTCTGAAGCTCCAGTCGGAATATAATCTACAAAACCACTATCAATTATTTTATAGAGCTCATTAAATTCAGACTCTATCTCAATACCATCTTCATCCTTTGTCCTGAGCTGCTGAATTTCGTCAATAATTAGAATAGAATCCTCTGGAACATCTTCTATTGACTTAAAATTTTCCCAGTCCACGAATCCGAGACTTTGAAGCAATACTTTAGCCGGACGAGTATCTGCATTGCTCTTTGTACAAACCCCTACTGGCACATTTGTAGTGCGATCACTAAGTTTTAGTAGTTCTATCATTCTTTGAATTACTGATGTTTTGCCAACACCGGTCATACCAAATACTGGAACTACTATAGGTCTAACAATATTATCGTTCCAAGATGCGAATATGTTAGTTAGTTTGTCAATAATTTCGTCTATACCAACAAACTCTGTTTTTAGTTGAGCGTTTACTTGCTCTAATCTAGCCTTTGATATATTCATTTTAATAAATAATTGATTTGAAAAGATTAAGAACATCGGATTCCAACTCATCCTTTGTTATAAATGTGATAGAATACTGTCCCGGAAATAACTCTTTATCGGTTGGTAATTGACATAAGTCATTGCCTAGAACCTTTATAGCTCTACATTCAGTTGTTATATAAGGTTGATCTTCTTTATCCGTTTTAATAACAGTGAATTTATAAGAAGGTCCCTCAACAACAATACCCGAATCATCCTCACTTGTTTTATTCAAGTCAGAGATTGTATGGTATTCTATCTGAGCCTGATCTTCAGCCTCAGTTATATACCTTCTGATATAGAACGCCTCTATATTCAAGTTCTCCTTTTTTGAATATTTTACAATATCTTTATAAAGAGGTTCTCCTGTACTTAAAAATAGGTTAAATTTTTCCATATTTATAATTTTATATAATAATTAATTTCTTTTATTAGATTTTTACGGGTTGATTTTATCAATTATAGCAATTTTATTAATACCTTGAAATACTTAATATTGAATTATTAAAAAATTAAAACAAATGGAAAGATTACAAGCAAAAAGGATAGCCGTAAAGTATTATTGGGATCTATTAAAACAGAGAGGTAATACAACCCTAATGTTTTCACCTCAACTAGGTAAGAATGAGTGGACTACTATAGAATTTCTAAATGCTATAGTTAATGATGAACCATTAGAAAACCACTCAATGAACCCTATTGATTCCGTTTTAAAAATGGAAAAGAGGATGAAAGAAAAGGGTGAGGATTATTTAACCTGGCTAAAAACTAAATATAAATCTGATTTCGATTTAGAGAAACCTGTATATGTCGTTGTTCAAAAGATGAAAGATACAGGGAAATTGTGGTTTGAAGGGTTATTTGAATCCTTTGAAGAGGCAGCACAAACTCCAGAAATGAAATATAATAACGTTATGGTAATTGAAATATAAAATCATGGAAGAATTTATCACAAGAATTCAAGGAAACCTTGAATTATTAGCATGGTCGTTATGGATTGTATCTATTACGACTGGTTTTATGTATATTCTTTGTACTTCAGAAGAAAACATTAAAGAGAAGTACAAGGATAAGAACTTTGTGAAAAAGGTTAAAGTTATTACAATAATATCAGTGATAATGGCTTATGCAGTAACACATCTTTACATTTATTTATATTAATCAAAATCATTAAAATCATGGAAATAATAGACAGATTAAAAGAGTTTGATAAGTCGTTAACAGTAGGACAAGTTATTGATTTATTAAACGAAGAAGAGGAAGCTAAAAAGAAGGCCCTTGAATTCGCTAAAAATTACGAGAAATACAGGGGGAAATACATAGCGATTAAAGATGGTTATGGTTGTTGGTCTGTTTATGTTCTTAAGTGCAAAGATATAATACCAATTAGAGGTGCCATCTGTTACAGAGACTTACAAATTGTTCCTGAGGGTAAGATTTATTGCTATAACGGATCTAATGATCATGAGAATTTGTCAGTTGTAGAGAAACTCGTAGTTGATTTTGGTCTAAATAGTATAGAAATTTGTGAGCTAAAAGATCTCAATTACTGGGATAAAAGACCAATATTAATGCTCCTTCAATCAGCGAAAGAGATAGATAATTTATTCACAGAGGCTGGTGTTGATAAAACGATAAAAGATTAAATTTATGACGGATATTTTAGGAAATGAAATAGAGGTAGGAGATTATATCGCAATCGCTCAGTGCCAAACAAAAGGAGGAAGTCCTTCCATTGGAATAGCACAGATCTGGAATATAGTAGAAGGTAAAAACGGAAGTGTTAGAATATTCTACACACCATTAGATTATTGCGTTAGTACTCTAGGGAATTACATTACCTCTAAATACAAATTTATAAAGATAAATTATAAACGACGACAATAAAAAGTAAAAAAAAATAAACAGATAATGATACGTAAAAAAATATCATTATCTGTTTTTATATTTTCCTAATTAAATACTAAATAAAGTTAGTTAGCATAAAGTGAAAATTGCCTTTCTCAAAGTATATCTGACCACAGTCAGTATAATGAGAATAACCAGCATTTTTCATACTAGTTAAGAAGGAATTAATCAGATCTTCAAACTCCTCTAAGGCTTTCGAAAAATCTTCATCACTAATTCCTTCTTCGACTAGTCTACTGTGAAGCCAGTGATTGGGATTAAGATAGAAATCCGAGGTATCAGGAGAAACGTCTATCATATTAAATTCTTTTTAAAATTAAATAGATTCTTTTCACCCCAATACTCTTCTGGGAAGAACTCCTGATCACATCTCTCCGAGATGACTGTATAAGAGTATTCCCCGTAATACCGATCTCTTTTAACCAGCTTACAGGACTTGTTGAGAGCGTCAATAACCCCTTTCGGTATACTATTCGGGATTACTGTTGTCTTTTCCATGAGCTCCTCTAGCTTATTTTTCTTTTCAATAAGCATTTCGAGAAGCTCATTGGCTGAATATTTGTTGTTATATTTCAGCTCTTTAAGCCAATCAGCGTCAATACCTTCGCGATTGATTCTTAAAGGTACCACAGTTCCAGCTTTTTCAGACTCTTCAATACACTGGATACAGGTATTGTAGATTCTAAACGCATGCTGAACATGCTTAGCGTTTTTAACCTCACCAGTTTTGAGGTCCATATCTTTATTCGCGACTTCTCCGTCCCACTTCTGGGACTTTGAGTTGTAAGATATGAAACCTTTCGTGTTATTGAAGGTTAATTTTGATATGAATTTCTCTGGATAAACAAAAATCCACCAGAGATAAATACTTGGCGTTCTCATCTCATTTACGAAATCTGGTAAATGAGCTGGATAAGTACTACGATCTCCGTAATACTCGATAAGATCTAATATAGCAGATCTATCTTGCGGATTATCAAGCTTGACTATATCGTCAAACTTAATGATCTCTTTTTTATTTATATCTTTGTAGACACCACCGGCTAAGCCAGTATGTATCATCTCTACTGCATCCCAATTTCCTTTAGAGAGCAGTTCTCTAAAACGATCTAAGCCATAAGAACTTATATCGTTTCCTTTCAAACTTACTTTATCTTCGGTAAGTTCAGGGAAATCCATCCACATTGGGTTGAAGTGGATTCCTTTGACGTCATCATCTGACGTCTCAGAGCTAGTCCCTTGAGTCTTAGAACCAGCTTTAAAAGTAACGAGGGAGTATTTCTCAACCCTCTCTTTGAACTCCTCAGAAGAGGAGATTATTATGTTTTGTGCCATAATTATTTAAAAAATTGTTAATACTTGAGTAATAATGGTTTAAAGAAAAATAAAAGATAATGAATATAATTCGTAATAAAACGTTTATATTCATTATCTTCCTTTATTAGGGTTTTAAAGGATTCTTAATTTTCATATAGAATTTCATTTACCCTTTTCTCAAGGGCTTCTAATAATTTGATGTCATTTTCTCCCCCTTCTTTATTTTTTAGAAAGTTTAATGTTGAGTCTAAAACATTCTTATCACATCCTTCCATAGGCACGTAGAAAATTTTACCATATTTAACAACATCATTATTACTACGGCTTATTGTAGTGAAATATATTCCAGGAATAATATTTTCTGCTTTCACTGCGAAATTTACATTTCTTAAATAAGCTTTCGGATTAGCAGAGTATCTCAGAAGATGGGCACTTCTAAACCTATGCCCATAATAAACTCTGTGTATTTGATCAGGTAATTGATAAAGAAAAAATCCTCTAGAATAAGACGTAGTTCTACCGGCATGACTGGAGCGTGATTCACCGCCTATTGCTTTATAATACCCTTCAATCTTTACCTCACTTATTTTAGATATTAATAGATCAGCAAATTTTACCACGGTATCGGATGAGTAACCGTAAACATGGTAAGTTCTTGTTTTCTCACTAACTTCAACATTATCTTCATATGGTTCCTTTTCACATAGTCCAGAAAAGATACTGTTACATATTAGCGTATCATCACACAAATCATTAATCGACTTAGGATCAAGAGAATAAATTATTCTTTCCATTTTATTTCTTAATTAGTTAATATATATTCAATTATTAGTGTTTGAAGGAAAGAAAAAAAAACAGACTGGAACGAATCCAATCTGTTTTCATAAGCCTGAGGCTTGTAGGCTTATACAACATCGTTTGCACTGAGTAGGAAACCTCAGCTTTGCCACACTAGCCATTTCTGGTAGTAGATGTCATGGACGCGACTCCTGATATAGTCGCCATCATTTCCCCCGAAAGGTTATCCGCTCTCGACGGACCCAACCTTCTATAACTCCTATCCTTATCCCCCTGATACGTTTCCGTACCACATTGAGAAGCACCTTGCGGGTACTTCGGGTTACAAGTATTCAGAATTACCAGCTTGCCTTGCGAGCTTACTGGCCCCACGTAATGTGGGCAAGTCCATTTTAGAAGATTGTTGGGCGGAGGCCCATTTTTGCTTTTTTAATCAAATTATAAAATCCTTTTTGATTTTGTTTGTCTTGTATGAAAAAGCGGGCCTCCTAGAGTCCATCAAGAGTCACCCCTTAATGTTTCCTACTCACTTTTCCTTCACCCCCGTTTTGCGATACAGGGACAATGATTGCTTACATAAGCAACCTAAACTAAGCTTGGATTCGCGGTCCTTACCTAGAATGATCTAAAGACTATGATAACCCGGATCGATTACCATAGCCCACTAAACTATAAACCTGTGGATTTTATTCTCCACCGATCTATAATTTAACGGATCCCCTTCTTTGAATAGGTGCGTTTACCACCTACGACACTGGCTCAAGACAAAAACCAATGCCTTTATCCCTATTACTAGGATTATCCATTGTTACGGTTATAGAGGGCACAACCGCCAGCGCATTTCAACGCTGGATATATCTTTTATAGTAGTTTTTATTTTAAAAACCTCCTCGCGGATTTTAAGTCGCGAGGAGGAAAAACTACAAATGAATTTGTAGCGGGAACCGGACTTGGACCGGCGATCTTCAGGTTATGAGCCTGACGAGATACCAACTTCTCCATCCCGCAGTATTTTTAATTTCTTTTTTAGTCACCTATAAGAATTTCGATGCTTTTTAACCGACCATTTTTTTTCTGGTACATAAATCTAACTTATGAATAACATAAAATATAGATAATTATGATAATTTATAAAAGTAAATATTTCGACGATAATAAGGAAAATGATGATGAAATTAGCTCAAAAGATAGACTAAAGGTTGTTGGCGCTGGTTTAGGAGCTGGGGTAACTGTGCTTGGAATTGATAGTCTCACAAGAGATGAATTTGATAAACTTGCTAGAAAAGCAACCCTAAAGTCTCACACCAAATGGAATGTTAATACTAATAAAGGAGTGGTGAATATCACAGAAAAAGAAGTTAAAGATGCCTATGATTACTTGCACAAATACGCAGGAGATAAATATAAAGACTTAATAATCTCGGACAAGGATCCATTTGGTAAAGCTGGTGTAGATTATTCAGGATTTCACTTAACTAAACGACCAGGCACTGCTCATGTTACATTAACCAAAGAAGAATTTAATAAATTACTTAAAGAAAATCCGGACTTTTTTAAGACGGAATTAGGGAAAGAGGTAGTATCTAGCGATTTATTAGGGCATTTTATATACTCACCTGAGCTAAGGAGTGGAATAGATCTTGATCGATTAGAGACCCTGGCGCATGAAATAGGACATCATGAAATTGACCACGGTAAGTCCAGGTCAGTGAGGGATTTTTTAGAAAAGGCAGCTCAAAAGGTTGGCAGGTTTCATGAGACTACTCATGATTCAGCCCCAATGAGGGCAATAACTCGAACAGCATTACCGTTTGGTATTACCGCAAGAAATGGTTGGGTTGTAGATGAAGATGATGATAATAAAATTAAGTTAAATAAGTCTAGTTTAATCTATCCTGGCGTAAATGTACTCGGGGATAGTGCTGTATCTTTATTTGAAAGAGGAGCAAGTAGAAGAGGTGAACGAATAGTAAGAGAAAGTGGTATAGCTAGTAAAGATTTATTAAGCGGATTAAAAGAAGCTAGCGTAAACAACACTAATTTTAGGAATTATGGATTACTCGGTAATATCGTTACTGGAGCAGCAGCTACTGGGCTAGGATTAGGTGTAGGAAGATTAAGAGCTGAATTATATAAAGACAAAAAGAAAGAAGAAACTGAAGAGACTAAAAATAGTCTAACAGGAGAGTATGACCGTTATGTAATTCCTAGAAAAGATAATACGAAAGGATTAACAGATGATGAGAAAAAGAGGTTGAGAAATGCTACATTATTAGCAGCAGGTAGTGGATTAGCTATCTCAGCATTACCGATAGAGCTTTTTGCCGGAAGAGATAATATAGAAACAGCTAAAAAGTTAGCTAAAGAAGCTAATTTAAAAGACCTAGCAGAAAGAGCTAATAAACAAACTCATTTAAAGAGAACTTTACCAGCCGCATTACTCACTGCTGGTGGTATTGCTGGTGCAATTAAAGCTAATAATATGGCAAAAAAGAAAAAAGAAGGGGAATAAAATCTCCTTCTTTTTATTTATTAGAATCTATGAAGCTTAATTTCCGCAGCTCCTTTTCTCGATTCTAATAACTCATAACCACAATTTAATATCTTGGTTATGAAATATTTTATTGGAATATTATATACTCCATCCATGAGTGATGGGGATACAATATTCTCATTTACCCTTACTGGTATTTGGTTGCCGTTTTTATCGGTAACCCTAACCAACTCACTAACCGGAGGATATTTATAAGCTTTTCCGGTTGAATCGATTATGATAGAGAACCCTAAACAGTTCTCTTTCCACTTAGCAAATTCTTCCCTGCTAACAGAACAACCCTTTCCGTGAGTTGTTCTGTAATAGAAGTCATTGCTAAGTTTATCCCCGTTGGGATCAAGGTACTCCTCAGTATCCCAGTTATTGCCCTTTTCATTCCTTCCGGGAAGGAATACGATAGCATTTGGATCTGAGAAATTCCAATCTGGGAGTGAATTAACGGAATAGTTATTAAGAATTCCATTGAAATTCACCTTCAACCAGTCATCCTGTCCTACGATAGGAATAGGAAGGTAAGACCATTTTGAAGTGATCTCCTTCACTTTAATTTCAAGCTCATTTGATTCAGCCTGGAATTTTTTAATATCGTTTTCTGTAGAAGAAACTATTTCAGTGTATCTTTCGCTGTTAACTATTTTTTCTACAAATTCAGCCTTATAATAGGCTGTCTGGTAGTCCATTCCATATTCGTCGTAATAATAATCGAACTCTGGAACGATACTATCAAGATCAGCATCTTCATCCTCGGTGTCAGAGGTAATATTATGCTTTTCTTTAGACTCGCGAATAAGATTTTCCTCTTCTTCTACAGTCTTTTCCCGAATGTGCCAAGACATCCGGTACTTTTTATCTTCTTCTTCACTGATATTGAACCAGCTCTTGAAGAAGTCTACTGGCAATCTCTTCGGATCATCTTGGTAATCCTTGAGAGACTCAAGTTCCTTTAGGAAGTCTTGAGATATCTCTACTTTTCTAAGAAGCTTCTCCAACTCAATTCTAAATTGGTCAGCTTCTTCAAAGTTGGGATAAGTAGCCCCATGTTTGAGCTGCCATTCCAGCTCCGCTTTGTTTTTCGGAAAAGGTGTAACTTTTTCGAAATTAAATCCTATCTTAGGAAGTTCCTTTAATGGAATTTCACGATAGATTTCACTAACGTGTTCTCCATAACTAACTACTTCGTTACTATAGGTAACGGGAGTGAATTTATCAGGAGCCCCTACCTTAGGGAAGGAAACCTTAACTTCTTTTAAAGGTTTCCAAATCCAAGTATTAGACTTGGAATACTGGAGGAACCATTTATAGAAAATGGTTGCCCCTTTTCCACCTGCGTGGAAAACGAACCTGTTTTTAGGTTCTGGTCTTAAGATCTCCACTTTGAGATCTTCCAATTTTTTCTCTTCCTTCCTCTTGATAGAAGGTGGAAGAGATCCCGAATTTTTCTCATTTCTGGTGAGCCCTTTGAGCCCGTCAAATGAGTTAAATGTTTGTGCCATAATTTAATAAATTTAAATGTTAAATACTTGAAAAATAAATAGAAGGAAATATTAGACATCTTATTGTCTATATCTCCTTCATAAATAAGGCTTTTAAGAAAAAGAAACTGGGGAATAAAAAAAAAGAAAGTATGAGATAAATTCTCATACTTTCTCCGGGTTAGCTGTTGTTTTATAATGTCAAGTATTTTTCGATTAAGCCAGCCTACTGTCTGAATGACATTATCAGCTAAAGTGATCCCCTCATGACTGGCAAAAACCTAGGGTATCATCAGTATTACTATTGGGTAATATTATATAATTTCTATTACTACATTTCAGAATCCACAAATACCAACAGGTTCTTTCTATGACTTTACTTAGAAATTAGTATAACCTGTAATACCGCATCTGTAGACAGCTCATCGTTTCCGACTTCTTTGTGTGATTTACAATTCAATCCCTACAGCGATCTCTTAAACCTAGTAACGTAAATATTGAATTCACTACTCCCAATACAATATTAATAGGATATCACTAAAAATTATAACTAGAATTGATTACCTCCAATACTAATTACATAGCCTAGCTCGTGAACTAATCTAAGGTATGTGCTTATTGTTGGAGATATTTTTTGGTTCTCTATTCTGGATATACAGCTTTCACTGATACCAGTAAGAGAACTCAATTCTTTCTGAGAGAGATTCTTTTCCCTTCTCATATCTCTTAGAAGGGAACCGTAATTTGAATCAGTAATAGCAATAGAAGTCATAACGGCATCTTTACTAATTCATCTGCATCAATATAATCAATTCCAAAGTTTTCGGCCGTTTTGAGATCCGAATCAGAAAATTGACCTGGGAAACCAGAAGCATCACCAATCATAATCATATTGCAGTTAGCTATTAATTGCTTACCAGTTTTTTCAACGAATACAGCGAGGCATTCATAGAGCATGCCTGGGTTTGGTTTCCTGTCTGGATCGTTTTTATCCTCTGTCGCTGAATATTCACCGTGAACATAAATATTCAATCTACTTGAAATCATATTGCAAATGGTTTCAAGCTTCTTTTTAAATTCCTCTTCCTTTACTAACCCACGTGGAATACCTCCCTGATTAGATACTATGAAAAGATAAGCAGGATTGATAACTCTCGAAATTTTATCAATTACATCTTCTCTTAAAACCCAATCGTTCGTGTTTTTTGGAAAGGTACAGCCTGATCTGGTTTTTATCAGAGTACCATCTAAATCTGCAAAAACTATTGTTCTTCTTAAATAATCAAGTGGATTATTCCAAGTAATAGTTCTACCATCTTCCTCAAAAACAAGACCATTTATTGGGTCTACCATGTCGTGTTTTATATGTATCATAATCTTATTATATTTTGTTTATAAGTTATTCTTTTTGCGAACCTTTGTAATATCACATCTTCTGTGATACTCGGATCGTTTATTGGAACAATATTATGCTGAGGATCCCTTCCGAAAGAAGCTTCTGTAAAACCTTCTTCACCAGTTTTTCTGGTAATTTTAGGATTCATCATATCGTTAGCTAGAACCTTTCCATCAGGTTCAACTACAATCGGATCCTTTAATACAATTACCGGATTATTATCTTTGTTGTATTCTAACCTTACATACTTACCTACAACAAATACGTTACCAAAACATGTAATCGCATGACACATAAATATCATAGTTCCAGGAGTTATTTTATTAAAGAAATGTTGTTGATAAGCTTGATTTCTCTGAATTTCTTCTAACTTATCAAACTCTTCCTGTTCTTGCTCCTCTTCACCATGAGTATCCCATTCAGAATCCGTCATTGTTACTCCTTCTTCTGCAACAAAATCTGCTTTGGATTTGAGAGCATCTATTTCAGAGTCAGGAATCCAAAAAACAGATTCAACATCTTCATCGTTATTCGGACAACAAGAATTAATTATTTCATCTAACCACCCTGGTGTCCAATCCATTATGTAGTTAATCTTGCCGTCAATATAACTCCACTCTGCGGCTATGCTGTAAATACGACCAGATTTGCCATCTCTAATTTCAGGATCTGGATCTCCTATAACACAAAATTTGCGTGGATATTTCCTTTTCATATTACTAATTTTATTTACTCATTAATAACTTAACTCCAATCGTAGAGCCTATTTTCTCAAATCCAAATACTCCCGTTACTACTCCCTTAACCGCTTCTTGCATGGCTTTTATAAAAGAGCCTGGAAGCATCTGGTATTCAAATCCTCCATCATCCCTAAATATAAACTGACGACCAGAGGCAGAAGAGGCGTTAATTCCAACAAACCTCATAGAGGCTTCAAAAGTGTAATCACTGGGTTTTTCTTCCCAAAGTGAATCATTCGCTTTATCATAACCTCCTAATTCTTCGAGTTTATTATCCCCGCAGTAGCCAAATGCTACTTGACCCTTGAAAAGGGGGGGTATAGTCCATTTCTTTGCCATTTTTTTTCTTTTTAAATTGTTAATTATCACGAAAAATAAAAAGAGGGGAATA
>Ga0326513_10002648_pt1 | contig 13168 bp, 20 predicted proteins | sample 2_2465_0518_D_FD_203654 | JGI IMG/M metagenome (GOLD analysis project Ga0326513, IMG submission 203654) | Bovine rumen microbial communities from UC Davis, California, United States - 2_2465_0518 | ecosystem: Host-associated > Mammals > Digestive system > Stomach > Rumen | place: USA...
ACCCCTGGAACCCGGGGACTTCAATCACTATGGTCATCCTTGCCCAATCGTATCCGCTTTGTGTCTTTCCTGACTTCACCTCCGACATGTCGGTGATAGTTCCTTTTGATGTATAAAGTGCCATATGCTTTGTTGTTATTTTATCAGTGTCAATAAATGAAATCTTGTTCCTTCGTTCCTTGAATTATTCTCTCCCAATTCTATCAAGTGCCTTTCCGAATCTTTTATATTGAGTACTCTTGCAATTTTACCCACAACAGCCCCCCTGATTCTGAAACTGGGTCTTGTTTTTTTCCCGTTAGAATAGAGATTTAACGGGGTATAAGGTTTTATCCTCTGACCAGATAAGACCAACGCAACATCTCCCGTCAGGTCATTGACTGCGATTGCATATCCCTGGATGCCATCTTCAATTAATTCATTGCTCAGGTCTGCACTAAATGATAAATAGGGTTTTGAGATGTTTGTCTTTATACTTAATTGATTAATCCGTAATCCTTTCCCCCCTCTAGATTTTGGAGGATCTATTTCTAAGAATCTGAAGGACTTTAATATATCTGTTTCCATAATAAATACAATTTTATAAAATCCATCCGGGGAGACCGGGGGGATTATCTCCCCGGGTGGAAGGCTAGTGCGAGATCATTGATTTTAGAATCAAATTATATTACCCCCGATTGTTTTTATATCCTTTGCAATTGCCTGAATACGGAGAAGATCATGTCCACCGATTCGGGAGAATATCTCCTCGTGTGTGAGGTTTTGTCATAGACGGAGAGGGCGTTGATGCTCTCGGCTATTTTCGTGACACTCTCTTTTGTTATGCTTTTGCCCGTCTCCTTCGAGAGTCGGAAGGCTATGGAAGAGGCTGTCATCGTCCCGTCCTTGAATGTTCTCCGGATGGTTTTCGGTTTGTTTTCTACAATTTCCGCAGTCTCTACGGGTGCGGGTTTTGCGTTTTCTGCGGACAGGTCTTCCACATTGTCGAAGAGTGTAGCCTCCTGGCATGTCACCCTCTTCACAAGGGTCTCAAGTTCCTGCACCCTTGTCTGGATTTCCCGGATCTTGTCCAGGATGTTTTCAAATTCTTTGCTCGTCATGGTTTACTTTATTTTGTTGGTTTGTCTATATTTCCTGTATATTTCCTGTGCCTGCAATTCTATCTTTGCACGGTGAGCATTCCGATCTTCTTCTGTTATCTCGTCTGCCGTTTTGAACATCGGAGGCTGGAAAACCGGCTCTCCGTTTTTCTCCCTCTCTGAGGCGATCCGCTTGTATTCCGCGATCTTCTCTGCCGGGGCATCGTTGAAAGGCTTTTTTTGCTCACCCAGAATCTTTCTTGTGGCAGCGATCTTCTTCTCGCTTTTCATGTATCCCGAAAGAAAATGGTATAGGCTGGAAGCGGTCAGACCGTAGAACTCCCCGTAGACACCACGGAGGCCCTTCCTAAATGCTTCCATTATCTCAAGCTGTGTGAGATCCATTATCGCTGGATCTTCCGACATCATATCGTCCAGGGTGACCGCATCAAAGGTTATCATCCCGGCATCGGTATTCTGATGCTGCATGGCGGAAAGGATGGATATTTCCTTCGCCATCCATTTCAGTCTCGCCTCACGGGGGACACTACCATAATGGGGCCGGGTCTTCCTGTAGCTGACCAGTCCGTCCACCGTGGCAATGCTACTGCTCGTCAATAAATTTTCCGTCTTCTGTAAACTGCGCTCCATCGAACATCTTGTCTATTTGGTCAAATGTATCCTGCAGGTCATCCAGCCTCGATCTCTTCTTCGTGCCTCCGGCCTTCTGTATCTCAATAGAATCCCTGTCCACCGCCTTGAATACCCACCTCCGGAGAGTCAGGTTATCATCCTTCGTCTTGTAATCTTTTTCAATCTTGTAGGATGAGAGATAGCTGATGGCTGCATCCGCCCTCTCCCTTCCATACTCCCGGCAGAGTCTTCCATACTCTTCCTCCGTAAGCCTTACACCCTCCGCATACTCCTTTTTCTCTTTCGGATTTCTCTTTTTGGCTGATTTTTTTTCATTGGGGGAATATATATCTTTAGATATATAAGGGGGTATATTTATATTTTCTTTTCTATATTTATTATTAGTACCAATTTCTGATATACCCGTGTCAGTTTCTGATATAGTATACCAATTTTTTGCAACCCTATAATTGCAGTATTTAACACCATTGCGGATCTCCTCTTCTTTGACAATGTATCCCTTTGTCTGAAGAGATTTGAGGATTTTCTGGGTGGTTGTTTTTGACTTAATGCCACAGAATTGGGAGAGCTGGGCAAGACTACCATAAAAGTAGCCTTGTCCCTCCTGAGAGAATCCATTGATAACGGCAAAGACATCGGCTTCCTTACCTTCAAAGGCTTCCCTTATCTCCTGGGTGATGACATAATACCAACCCATGACTATGCCTCCTTGCTGGCTTTAGGTTTGCGGAAGGTAACCGTGTCCTTCTCCGTAGTGGTGAAGATCTCCTCGTCCCCTTCCAGAACTCCGAACTCCGATGCCTTGGTAGAGGATGCGGTCAGACTGACTCCGACATAGGCAGGGATATGCGCTGCCCTGATAGCCTCCTCCACCTTGTCAGCATATAGAGCCTTGAGGACATCCTTGTCCACCTCGGTCTTGACACTATGGGAAGCCGTGAAGGAGTAACCCCTCTCGCCCTTGACCTTATCCTTCCCCGTCTTCTTCAACACTTCAGTAATCTTGTCCTTGATGAAATCAATCGTCCCGTCTATCGCGGTCATCTGCCTGGTGATGTAGTCCTTCTCAGCCTTGAGTGCCTTCTTCCTGTCTTCCTTCGCCTTCAGCCATCCGCCAAGCATGTCGATACCTTCCCCTGAGAGAAGTTCCTGCAGACCGGAGATCTCCGCCTCCGCCTGCTCCGTTTCTTCGGTGACCTCTCCCTCGTTCTCAATGTAGAGATCCTCGAGGGCATCCATTTTCCTGTCGAGGTCGGACAGGACTTGAGTGAATAATGAGTAGTCCATCGTATAAAGATTTTAGATTGCTAAATAATTGTCAACATCATGGTTGAACTTGTCTATCTGCTCCTGCCCTGCGTGGGTCAGTTCTATCCAGGTAGTCCGGTAATCCTTTCCGGATTTGCTGGTTTTCCCCTTGGCGAAGGCTTCCACGCATTTCCAATACTGATCCTCCGGGACTGGAGTGTATTCCTGGATCTCCCTGCCCGCTGCCTTCCTTCTCGCCTTGACCGCCTGGCTCGGCTCCGTAGTGGCTGCGGGTTGTTCCTGCGTTCCCATTGAGAAACGGACATGACCGAACTTGTCCTCTATCTCCAGGGAGGTGATGGTGCGGGTCTTCGTGTCATAGCCGATGGACTTGACTGAGAAGGATGCCCACACCCTTATCTTTCCCTGTTGGTCTTTCGTGTATTCCTTCTCGTTGAGTTCAACGGAGATCCTCGGAGCTGTGTACAGTTCTCTCCCTATGCCCCAATTGACACAGGCTCTCTTGAAAGAGTCGGAAGCCTGTCCCTTCTCCGCCTCGGTGTTGCTCTCCACTCCGACATCCTCCTTGCAGATCCATTCCTTTTTCTCGGCATCCCACACCTCTACTTGGCAGTAAAGCCGGTCACCGATGAGGCGGTGTGTCCTCTTCCATCCCATAGGGGTGAAGAGTTCGTCCATTATCTTCATGTCTACCCTCGCGTTCTTATAGAGAAGGAGTGCAACCTTCACCACAAGGGAGCCGTTGTTGTTGTAGGTGTTTGTCTGGGCAACTCTGACATCTATGTCCTCTTTGCCTAATAGTCTAATTTCTTCCATCTTATCTGCTTTTAGTTATCATGCACCATTCACCGGGTATCCATCGGCATTTGCCCATGACATAGAGCCGGCATTGCAGGCATAGGGTTTTACTTCTTTGCATTTCCGAATACTCCCATCTTGTCGAGTAACTTGGTACATACGGCCAGCGATGCCAGCCATCCGAGATTCCAGGGGAGATAGATCCCCCCGTCCGGTGTCTCTCCGCACATGAGGATGAAGGAGAGGCAGGCGATGAGTGAAAGGGTCACCTTTGCGATTTGTCTGATTGTCTTTTTCATGATTCGTGTTGTATAAAGATTTAGTATTTGAGTTCCGCTCTTGCTGCATCCGCAGCTTTCATTTTGAGGATGTCAACCACCCTGTACCATCTTGTCCCCGCCCTTCCGTCTTCAATCCTGCACGGCCTTATCCTTCCCGCCTTGTCCGCATCCGTGAAGTATTTTCCATAGACATCCCTGGCTCTCCTTTGCGAGATCTCTCCGGAGGTCACTCCCAGGGTCTCCATTGTCTTGGCTGATCCCAGTTCTATGCAGGTTTCTATGAGTCTCTCGATGTTGGTCATGGTCTTAATTTCAAAAAAGGGGAGATGCCAAAAGGATGCAGCAGATTCACCCAGGAAAGCCTCGCGGTCATTCCCATCTCCCCGTCCACTATGCAATTCTTGTGATGGTGTAAGTTCTGTCCTCCCTGTTGCGGTGGGTGGAATATCTCCTCTTGTATGCGAAGCTGAGATCCGAGGCATACCCCCTGATGGTGGTGTACCCTATCTGCTCTACGGGGATGGTTATGGATTCCCCCCTCTGCATGTTGATTACCCTGGCTCTGAATGATGTGTTATCCATATTTTTACTATCTTTGTTCGTATGTTTGTGCAAATATACGGCAAACATTTGGATAATCCAACAATTACCGTAAAAAATTTTGGATTTTTTTGCATTTTGTCGGATTGGACACATCTCAAATCTTTATACAATGGAAACTCAAGAATTTATAAACAATGTCTTTGAACAAGCGAGGGCAGCGAAAATGGTAAAGACAAGAGCCGATTTTGCCGATGCCCTGGAAATCAACAGATCTTCCCTCTCTGCTGCCATGAATGGGGACGAGAGGTATCTCACAGAGAATCTTTTGAAAAAGGTCAGAGCCTATTATGAGACCTATTTGTCTGATTGTGTTTCGGCTGTTCCAAGGGGGACTCTCCCTGTAATCCCCACCGAGGCAATGGCGGGCACTCTCGGAGAGTTCGAGGATTCCGTCCATGCATATGAGTGCGAGAGGATGGTCTCTCCCATCAAGGGAGCCGACTATGCCATCAAGGTATGCGGAGACTCCATGTCTCCGGAGATCCCTAACGGAAGCCAGATCCTGATCAAGAAGATATGGGAGGAGGAGTTCATTGAGTGGGGTAAGATCTTCTGCCTGGACACAAGGAACGGGGCTGTAATCAAGAGAATCTATCCCACCGACAATCCCGATGTTGTTGAGTGTCGCTCCGTCAATCCCGAATACCCTCCCTTCCGGGTGAATGTTCGCTCCGTCTTCGGATGGTACAGAGTTCTTATGGTAATGTGCATGAAGGGATGAGAGATAAGGAGCCGGAGAACGAGGATCTTGTCCGATGGACGGATCACTTCTGGGAAGATCCTGAGAAGGTCTTGCTACTCATTGACCTCATTTTTTTAGGAGAAGACACCAAAATACTACCATCATAATGAAACGAATTATTTTTATTTTAATGTTTTTCCTAGTTGTAAGTTGCAGCAAGGATATACCCAATCCGATAGTAGGGACATGGGCATTGGTGGATTATACTGCGTATAGCACCGAGTTAGGAAGAAAACTAAATGCAGCAACCGGTGTAGAATCCTGGACATTCCGTAAGTCCGGATCTGCTTATGTAAATGGGGGCACTCCTATGTCTTATGAAGTCAATGGCAATACTCTATCCCTTTACAATTTGAAGATGAAAACGACACAATATTATCAAATAGAAGAATTAACTGAATACACCCTCAAGGTTTATTGGAGGGCAACAAGTTCAGATAATTGGTACACTTTTACTAAAATGGCCGAATAGATGTTTAAGGTGTTCCGTTCCACCAGGGGGATGGAACAACCGGAACGGATGGAACAAAAAAAAGAGGGGACGCTTCTCGCGTGCCCTCTCCACATCTTGTCTAACCAAAATACTAACCAAAAAGCGTTATTATGGTAAAACCATGAATTGATGAAAGAATTATCCTCTATCCTTATATATATTTTCCCAGATAATTGTAACACCTACCAATCGAACAGGGCAAGGACTTTCTCGTTGGCCTCCTGTATCAGTTCCCATGCCTTCTCCGCATAGATGTCCGCAATCTGGAACGATCCCTTGTGTCCGAGGGCATCGTCTATGGTAGCCTTGTCCACCCCCTCCTTCCTTGCAAGGCTCGCCCATGTATGCCTGGCTGCATAGAAGGTGAACACCTCCACCCCATTGTCCTCACACCATTTCCGGAGACATCTGTTCACCCGGGCCGTTGCGAAGTCCTTGCTTGATGCAAACTCATGGAGCCGGTTGAGCCACCAGCCTCCCTTTGCCCCCTCAAGTCGCTCCAGATAGCACCGCAGATCTCCGGGAAGGGAAACCCTCATCTCCGCCTTATCCGCTCTCCTGGAGGCCGTTTTCTGCCTGTTGTATACCCACTCACTCCGGACGGGTTTGGCATAGTATAAATCCGCCATGTTCGCCCCCATCAGGCCGAAGGAAACGATGAAGATGTCAAGGGCAGTCCTCATCACCTCGCTGTCCACCTGTGCGGATATGATCTTCTGCATCAGTTCCCGTCCGAGGTTTCTCTGCCCGTTGCTCATGGGGTAGACCTTCGCTATCTTGGAGAACGGAGAACGGGGAATCAGAATCCTTCCGGCATCCTCATCGTTGAACTTGTCCTTCGCTGCATTGAAAAGGTGTTCCAGCTTTGCAAGGTGGCGGGTGGATGCCCCCTTCGGGATCTTCTCCTTCTTCCCCTCCATCAGCTTTCCCTTCTTGACATCGAAGTGCATCTTCTTCTCGTTGTCCACCTGCTCCATGAAGTCAAGGAGCAATCCCCTGGAGATGTCATTGATGTCGATCTCCCTCTTGCCGAGGAATCTCTCGAAGGTGTTGAGGGCACAGGAGTATGCCCGTCTGGTAGTCTCCGTCTTGGTGAGGATATATTTCTCCGACCACTCGAAGAAGTCCAGGCGGAAGGATTCCTGGGATAGTTTCCCTTTCACATGGGAGACCACCCAGTCGACATCGTGTCCCTCCAGGTCGAAGGGCGAGAGATCCTTGACGGCATCCCTCATATCTGCGATGAGAGCCTCGGATTTGTTGAGGATAGTGGGATTCTTGATTTTTAGGGTACGGGTGAGGTCTGAGGGGGTGCAGGTAAGGGTAGTCATGAGCCTCCGGGACTTTCCCTTGAAGGTCACCCTGATGACTACTCCGTATGTCCCGTCCTTCCTCCTGTTCCCTGGAATGATGACAGCCTTGAAGGATAGCATGGTTTCGGTTGTTTGGTGTCAGACAAAAAATTTTTGCAGACAAAATTAAGACAAATTTTTCAGACATGAAAGGCAATGTACCTGCCATCCATGCAAAGGGCATCCCGTGCATAGTGCAGGAAAACGGCAGTCCAGACACATGGGAAAGGGGAAAGGTATTAGATTAGGTTAGAATTGCGAAAAGGGTTGCAGGGATGCAACCCTTTTCATTTATTATCAATCCTTTAGACCATTTTCGCGGAATCACGAAAATGATTTGAAGACAATATAGAGACAAAATTTGCAAAAAAAAGAGACCCGGAGAGTATGAAACAAAAACACTTAAACACACTCCGGATCTCTGAATCTTTATACAACATGATGAATCACTCATCACGCGACAAAGGTAGTGAATATATTTGAAAAATCAAGATTTCCCCATCCACTCATCAATCAGCCTGCCCACTCTGACATGTTCCGCCTTGGCTCTTGCTTTCAGCTTGTCCCTGGTCTCCTTCTCGATGGTGACAACCATCTGCACCCTTTTCTCTTCCGGAGGGACGGGTTTCCTTCCGCTCCCAGGTCTTGCACCGCCCCATGTTTTCTCTTTTTTCATGTCAATCCTATTTAATCGTACAACCATGATTCTTTCACTTTGTATCCGTGACTTTCCGCCCATTGTCTATAGTTCTCCCTTGTTGGCAGACCGGCAAACATTGCATGCTCTGAAAGAAGTCCGCCCCTCAGAATGTCAAAGGGGGCATAGTATTCATCACATACGATAATGACAGACTCCGCCCTCTTACAATCAACCTGCGAGACTTGTTCCCATGTGAGACCATATTTGATACTGGAAGGCTTGTCCATGAATCTGGCGTTATGAAGGAAAACCACCCATTTGCCCTTCCTCTCAAATCCGAATTTCCTATTCGCCTGAATCCTTGCAGCCTTCTCTGATGTCCCATGCGACATTGCATACTTTACATAGGCAACCTTTCTCTTACCGACAGGGATGCTTTCATCATTAAAATCGACAAACTTCATTTCTTTTCCTCCTCTATTAGTTGTTTGGTTTTATGGGGGAGGGGCACCCCTCCCCCGGGTGATTATTCTGCAAAGGTCTTGGATTCCTGGATGCTATATTTCAGTTCCTGTCCATCGGAGAGAGTCCAAAAGAAGAATCCATATTCCAGGCAATCGGTGGGATCTTCAACTCCGCCAATGCGGTTGTAGGTGCAGGCAATCTCATACCTTTTCTTGAGGCACTCATTTGCCTCTGCTTTGGTGAAACAAACCCAGGAACGGAGGATAAGGTTGTCCTCTTTGTTGCTTTCGGTGATGATGTAGACTTTCATTGTATAAAGATTTTAGTTGTTGTCCTCTGACACCACAAAGGTACAACAATAATTTGAATAAACAAATTATTTTTTCAAAAAGTGAAAGAAAACAGTGAAAGAGTCCCGGTCTCTCATGTCAGTCAGTTAGGGCCGAAAGTGATTAAGATAATGCAGTACCGTCCATATTTACCCATGCAGAACCGCTCCAAACAATCATTTTCCCAAGATTTGTATCGAAGAAAGTTTGGCCAATTATTGAAGCGGTTGGCCTTGATGTTCCGTAGTTGTTATTGTCCCCGAATGTCACATTGTCGAAATTGACCGCACCGAGAAACTTCGTACTGTTATTGCAATAAATTGAGCCGTTTTTCAGTTTTCCACCCTCAAATATAACAGTTACCCCGGCAAGGTTTATTTGTTCGTCGCTCAACGAAATTTCGTGGCGAATGATAAGTGTACGCCTTGTCGCTCCCGTTGCCGTTATTGCTTTCTTTAAGTCGTCAAGATATGTAGAAGTTGTCGCAATAACATTTCCCGGTAAATAGTCAAAGTGTTTACCGCTATATGCCATAGCCCTGCCCGATATACCAAACGGCTCTTTTGCTATAACATTTATGATGCCATTCGCGGAATTGTATGTGATTGAATTATCATAATGGTCACACAAAATTGTAAGATTCCCCGAAAACGGAGAAGGACCTTGAATATCGCCAAGTGGTGCATTTTCAACACAAATCGTTCCTTTTGCTTCACCCGCAACACGGAAGTATAATTTTTCGTTTGAAACCATCCCAATTCCATTGATAAAATTCATAGAAATGGAACACTTTTGTTCGGAGAAAAAAAGATAATTTGAAAGACTGCCCCCTCCCCACTTAAAACCATTAAATAGGATGTTTTCAATATCAGTTTCCGTTGTATCTATTCTTGCAAGATATGTCCTTGTTACATTGTCCGCAACCGAATCGGCAAAAACTGATGCCCTTATATTTGAATGTTTGCAGATGCTCGTCCTTGTTGAAAAATCATCGTTTGTTCCATTACTTGAAAAAACGATTGCGGCTTCTTCCGTGCATTTGATTTGTGGTATATGGATTGTTATGTCCAAGTCGCTACAACCCTTTTCGGATTTTACAAGGTTTCCGGAAGCATCTTTTTTTGAATAATGTCCATCGCCGACAAGGAGGTTAATCCCCGTTCTAACTGGATAAAGTGAAGTAAGGTTTATTCTTGACTTTGATAACGCATTAATATATGCACCTCTCCCACAAACATTCACATCCACACTAATGTCAAGATTTTCACCGAGGTAAATTGCAACACCGTATCCGACTTCGTTGGCCTTTACCTTGATTGTCGAATTCGTGAGGCCATATTGTCCAGTTTCCGTTTCTGAATACGAGTACACGCCGGAACGAATTGGAGAATCTCCGTTTGTCTGTGAGCAATCAATAAGGTTAATTGAATCACAATCTCCAGTTGTTTGAATTATATTATATCCGCGACTTTTTCCTGGCATTGATGTCCGTGGCTCACTATCAATGAAATTAAGCTCTGTTATTGTTAAATCATTACTATTCCGCAGATAAATGACCGCAGAATGGTAAATGTCATTTTCGCCACCCTCAAACTGATAGGTATTTGTGATGGTATGCCCATTAAATTTGAAGATTGCACCAGAGGTTTTTCCATTCTTTTTTACAAGGAACGCACCGCCCAAGTCCATTGTGTAATCCCTTGTTATATTGAGAACACACCCATTATCAAATGCATTGCTAATCAAGAACGCAAGGGTTGTTTTATCATCGTTGGAAGTGAAATTCCTATCGTCAATCCCATCAATCGAAATATCTCTGAAATACGTACAGCCGACAAATGACGGCATCCCGGTTATTTTGGTAGCATTGAATGTAATAGAGCCATTATAGATGCTACCTCCATTAAAACGGAGTTCACAACCGGACGGGATGGTGAAAGAGCTACTGCCGAGATTGAAATTGTATCGGATTTCATAGATAGTATTAGCCTCTGTCACTTGTTCTGCAAAGGTTTTGTTCTTCTTGAGTACGAGATATCCCATTCCATCTGGGTTACTCGAATTGTATGACCTTTTTTCAGTACTTTCTGCAAATGATATTGCTTGTTGTACTGTGTCTGTCATATCAGATGACGGTATTCCAATTGAAGGTTTCTGGTAGGCAGTAGAGCCCAAAGCTGCACCTGAGCGAATTTCAGATAGGTCTTGTATGGTGTCTTGCTTGGAGGAAAGGCTCTCTCCCATCTCCTCCGAGGTGACGAATCTCAAATCATTGTCAAGCTGGGAAGTCTTGGTAGGTACGAGGGCGAGAGGAATCTTGCTCCATGCCCCGTTATATGAGAAGACGGAAAGTTCACCATCCGTCACCGAAAGCCCGCCCATGTGGGTATATGTCCCCTCTGTGATTGCAAGATATGCAACATTCTGATCGGGTGTGCCCGGATTTGTCGAAGGAATTGCTACCCCCCTGAAGAGGTATCCGTCTCCCAGGGAATTGACTACCGCATTCAGTATTGCATTGAGGACAGGGCCGGTGATCTCCCTCCTCCCGTTGGCCTTGATATTGGCATCTATTGCCGATTTCAAAGAAGAATAATTGCTCATTTTCTTTTTTCCTCTAAATATACCACCATGTTATTTGCGTAAATTACCAAGAGAGGAGATTGTAGGACACACCGACACCGACATATGGAGTCAGTCCGTCCTTTGTCGCTCCGGCTCCTGCCTGGATGCCAACGCCCCACCTTGTTTTCTTCACCCTTACAACGGGGATCTCCTTCACGATCACCATCCTCTCTGCATAGTGGATGACCGAATCAATCTCCGGTCTCACTCCCGAAGCATAGACCACCGAAAGGCTGTCCTCCCATCGGATTTGTTCCCTCTCCAGGAACACATAGAGGGTGTCCCTCAATCTAATGGTATCGGTTACCGGAACAAGGACGGAATCCACCATCCTGCGAGTGACATAAACAGGCTCTGTGACCTTTATCGTGTCGCGGATGAACAAGGTATCCACCCGGATGGATTGAGGCTCTTGCGGGGCATTTCTGGGAATTATGCGGTCAAATAAAAAAAGGATGAGGATTGCCACCGCTACCCCTATCCCCGTGAGTATATATTTCCACCCTTTCATCTTCCCAGATATTTCTTCAATCCTGCTACAATCGCCTCCGCTATCCTCTTTTTGGTGTCATCCCTGAGCAGCCAGATACATTCCTCCCGATTGTCATAGAAAAAGTTTTCCAGAAGGACGGCAGGGCATCTTGTCTTTACAAGGATATAAAAGGAGGCCTCTATGTCGGAGTCCCCATCAGAGAGGTCTCGCCTCATCCTCCTCTCAGGGAAAGCCTTTGCAAAGACATCATAGAAACACTCCGCCAAGGCATCGCCCTTCGTCTTTCCGGGGGTGGTGTAACAAGACCACCCTTTCCCGTTCATCCAGGTCTTCCCGTTCCCCGCTGCATTGGCATGGATGGAAACGAGGAGGACATTGCCGGCTCCCATGCGGTCACATACTTTATTGACACGCATCGCCCGTGTACGGAGGGTGATGTCATTGGTCTCCGTGACTACTAAATCGGCATCCATGCCCGATGCCCGCAGTCCCTCTATCACAAGGTCTGCGACCTGCCTGTTCCAGAGGTACTCCCTGAACGAGCCGTCCGGGGATCTCTTGCCCGGTGTGTCAATCCCGTGCCCTGCATCAATCAATACCTTCATCTCCTTCTGTGTTGTCTTGGTCTTCTTGTGAATGGTGATGCGGTTTCCCATCTTTGGATGTCTCAATCACCAGATCTCCCTTTGTCATCCGGAAATATCCTGCCACCTCAATGATGATGGGAATCTGTGCCAGGGTTGCAAACCCAAGCAGCAACCCCACACTTTTCAAGACAGATCCGTCAATCACCCCGGTAGGTGGGACACAAAATCCTGCCACAATTAGACTCATTGATGTGACCAGGGTAAGCCAAAATGCAAGTCCCTTTTTTGTTGCCTCTTTCCTGCTCATAACATCAGAATATTAGAAAGTCATCATTGAAATCATCGTTAAAGTCTGCAAAGAAGTCGGCACACACGGAGTCAACAGGAACGGAGAAGGAGACATTGCAGAACACCCCTGCACATTCATCCACAAACCTCTGATTGAACACCTGGAAGGAGTAGCCGGTCTCCGGGGCAATATCATAATCCTCCAATGCCCTGATAATGTTGTTCAGGGTCTGAATGCCCACCGACTGAATCTCTATCTGGTTGGATCTGTCATTCTTGAGCCTGTCCACATAGAACAGGGTGAAGGCATAGGTGATGAGATTGGAGTCAATGGAGGTGGAATGCTGCCCCTGTACAAAAGCGAAAACCCCGTATCTTGCATCCGCCTTGTTATTGAGGCGGAAGACATCATTCTCAACCACCATGTTGATGGATGGCTGCTTGGAGGCTACCACCTCCATTGTCCGTAT